>JAANMU010000327.1_pt1 | contig 59816 bp, 48 predicted proteins | sample 7279701 | NCBI WGS metagenome assembly JAANMU01 (sample SAMN14094539, study PRJNA606508) | bioreactor metagenome | isolation source: A lab-scale SPAN reactor treating ammonium-rich wastewater day 57 | place: Ireland: Galway | collected 2017-03-13
TTCAATGCCTTCAAGCGCTGGTTCTGCGAGCGATTCGAGTGCAGCGTCGCCGTGCGGATTCCCTTTTGCTCGAGCTGCCGCGCGATGCGATCCGCGCCGTGTTTCATGCGCGAGAACACCAGCACCATGTCCATTTGCGGATCGCGCAGCAGATGCAGCAGCAGGGCCGGCTTCAAATGCTTCGGCACTTCATACACCAGTTGCGTGACGGTCTCGGCAGGATTCGCGCGGCGGCCAATCTGCACCAGTTTGGGCGCCCGCTGAAACTCATGGGTCAACGACTCAATCTCCTTCGAGAGCGTTGCGGAAAACATCAGCGTCTGCCGGTTCTTGGGTAACTGTTGCACGATCCGCCGGATGTCCGGCAGGAAACCCATGTCCAGCATCCGATCCGCTTCATCGAGTACGAGGAATTTCAATTGTGAAAAATCCGCACAGCGCTGGCCCATCAAATCCAACAAACGTCCCGGACACGCGACAATCACGTCCGTTGCCGAGCGCAAGGCCCGGATCTGCGGCTGCTCGCCCACACCGCCGAAGACCGTGGCGACCGTCAGCGGCAGATGTTTCCCGTAATCCCTCACACTCTCATCAATCTGCACGACGAGTTCCCGCGTCGGCGCGATCACCAGCACGCGCGTGCCGCGCCGCTGGCCCGGCGGTTGTGCGGCGAGTTTCGTGAGGATCGGCAGAGTGAACGCCGCCGTCTTGCCCGTACCCGTCTGCGCAATGCCGATGAGGTCGTGCCCCGCAAGGATCGGCGGGATGGCGGCGGTTTGGATCGGTGTCGGCTCGGTGTAACCGGCATCCTGCACTGCCTGTAAAATTCTGGCCTCAAGGCCCAATGTTCCAAATGGCATGGCCGGCCAGCATAACAGGGGACAGGGCGAAGGCACGTCCTAAAAAACGCACCCTCAACCCAGCGGTAGCAAGTCGGTCGCCGCCGCAGCGTTCTGGCGGGCGTTGAACACACGCAAACGCTCGGCGAGTTGCTCCTTGGAATGACGCTGCTTCACGGCCGCAATGGCGGCGGTGGCCAGTTCGTCGCAACGCTCGTTACCCGCCTCGCCGGCATGACCTTTCACCCAATGCCAGTTCACTTGGTGCGCTGACACTGCGGCATCGAGCCGTCGCCACAAATCCTCGTTCTTCACCGGCTGTTTCGCTTTGGTTTTCCAACCGTTCCGCTTCCAGCCGTGCAACCATTTGGTGATGCCGTCGCGCAGGTAAAGTGAATCTGTGTGGAACTCCACGGCGCACGGTTGCTTCAAAGCCAACAGCGCTTCAATGGCCGCCCGCAGTTCCATGCGATTGTTCGTGGAGGCGGCCTCGCCCCCGCTCAATTCACGTCGGTGCGAACCGCTCGTCAGCACGGCGGCCCAGCCGCCCGGGCCGGGATTTCCGTGACACGCTCCATCCGAATGAATCACCACTTTACGCACGCGCCAACTCTGACCAGCATGGCGGCGGAAGCCAAGCGAAGAGCACCAACGGGCTGGAACTGCCGGGCGCACCCCGCTAGACTTTCGCCGTTGTCATCCGCCGCACCAGATCACTACGCCACGCTCGGCCTCGACCGACGTTGCACCGACGCGCAAATCCGCGCCGCCTACCGCCTGCTGGCCAAGCAACACCATCCTGATGTGAATGGCGGTGCGCCCGCCGCCATCGCGCAAACGCAGGCACTCAACGCCGCGTATGAAATCCTGAGCGATCCCGCACGCCGCCGGGCGTATGACGAGGAACTCGCGTCCATCAAACGTTCAGCCTCGCAGCCGACCATTGGCAAGGCGGCGGTCAACATCACGAAGGAAATTCACCTCGGCATTCAGGAGTTGCTGCGTGGCACCACCCTCGAAGTCCGCGTAAATGATCCCGCCCATCCGCAGGGCCCGGAGACTTACGAACTCATTGTCCCGCCGGAAACTGCGCCGGGAACGCGTTTTCGCCTGCCGCGCACCGCGCCGGTTGACCGCGGTGTCGTTCTGGTGCGCGTGAAGGCGCGACCTGATTTCCGATTCAAGGTGCGCGGTTCGGATTTGCGCTGCGACCTGAGGATCAGTGCCCAACGCGCTTTGCAGGGCGGCTTGGAAACAGTGCGCGGAGCGACAGGCAGTATGTTGCGGGTGCAGATTCCCCAGAAAATCGCGCGCGGCGAAATCATTCGCGTGGCAGGCGAAGGCTTGTCCAAACCTCGCGGTGGACGCGGCGATTTGTTGGTGCGCGTGCTGTACACGCCCAATGTTCAAATCCGCCGAACCACGCGCCGCTGATACAGATCAGGTTCACAATTCGTTGCGCCAGTTGGTTTAGTTGTGACGAGCCGTGCCTGCTGCCACGCTGCCCCCGAAGTGGATTCCATCTCGTTCACATTGGAGGGTTAACGTTTAGCCGCCCTTCATCCAGATCAATGAACTCAAACATCGTCTGCACCGTGCCGGGTGGCAGACCGATTTCGGCGAGACGTTCATTCAAGCGCTGTGTGCCGGCATCCCGCCAGCCGCGTTTGGTCATGAACGCATTCCAGATTTCAATTTCCTCCTCGCCCGGCCTGCGACCATGTTGAAAAGCCCATTCCAACAACTCCGCATCGGTCTTGTCACCCTTGAGAGTTTCCGCTTCGAGCGCGGGGTAATCAACTCCGAGAAACCGGCAGCAACGGGCATCGAAACTCGTGTGATGCTTCAACCCGCGCGCCGCCTCCCAATCCGCCGGCAATTTCCCCGCCGCCGCGAGCCGCATCTTGTCCAGCATACGACCGAAATAAACCAGGCCATTGATTTGAGCGAACGGGCTGCGCAGCCCGGGAATCAAGGTTGTCTTGGATTGTGCCATGGGCGCAATAGAGCATGACTCTTTATGCTCCGCAAGCAGGTGAGCGCCTAGCGAGAAATGAATCCGTTGGCTGGCATTTCAAGGGCTGTCCTCGTTCTTCAATCCTTTCAACAAGGCGTAAATTGCCATCGCGTGGCCATGTCCCAAGTGAAAATCGGTTTTCAGCCACTTCACGATTTCACCTGCTTTGACCCCGGGAGCAAGTCGTCTGCTTTGCGTGAATCCTTTTTTCTCGGCGAGTGCCCGGAAGTCGGCGGGACTTTTGCCCGTCTTGGTCTGGATGTTTTTGAGGTATGCTTGATAGGACATGGTCGTGCGTGGTGCTGCTGTGGTTGGAGTGCCGACCAGTTATTCTCGCGACAAATTCCAGCGGGTCAACCGGGGTTCGCGCAATGCCAATCCGGTCCAAACCAGCACGCCACAGCCAATGGCAAATGCGACTGGAAAAGCCCCGCTCCGTTGGATCACATGCGTGGCGGCAGCGCCCCCGAGATAGCCGGTCAACAGGATCGCACCCAGGACAGCGGTTCGGGGAACAGCGTAGATCGCCGTGCAAACGAGCAAGAGAACGCCGATGCCGACAGTCATGTCCGGAGTGATGCCCATTTTCTGACACGCCTCGATCACGGGTGTCACCCGGATCACTTTGGTAATTCCGTCGAAGGCCAGAAACAGAACCACCAGTCCGGTGAGACCGGTCCCCAATTTTGACCGCGAGCTTGAAGCCGCCGCGCATGGAGCCGGCGTTTGCATGGTTGTGTCTTGATTCATGATCACAATCAAACTCTAACGAGCCGCGTTGATCACTTATTGTATAAAAGCGACAACTGCTCCTCGCCTCGGGCGATTCGGGCCGGGCTTTGGCCGATGAACCGCTGCAACGATCGCGTGAGGTGCGCTTGATCGTAATAACCCAACTCGTGAACCACATCGAGAATGGCCGCGCCTGCTCTCAATCGCAGGACCGCGCGGCGGGCGCGCTCAATTTGATAAATCGTGCCGCGGGACAATCCGGTGACTTGGAGAACCCGGCGTTGCTCCGTCCGCGTCGTGACGCTTTGCACCTCGCCGCGGATGGCGGCCGCGGCTGTGCGGTCCTCTTGCACCAGGCCGCTGCGCACCAGTCGGTCCACAAACGTCTCCATGTTCTCGTAAGTCGGGAATTCCCACGCCGATCCATCCAGCCAGAACGAGCGGCTGGTGGCATTCGGCAACGTGGCGTCCTTGCGGTCACGCAGCTCACCCGAGCGCTTCAGCGGCATGAAAGTGCCGAGCTTAAAGAGGACTCCAAACCATTCACCCTCCGCCGGACAATCCGCCACCGTCGCCTTCGTTTCTGGTCCGCGCACGGTGAGACAAGTTCGGCCTTGCAGCCGCGTCACCACCATCCCCCAATGACAGGAGGCCATGGAATGAAACGTCCCGGCCTTGTCGCTGTGACTCCGCCAGACCCGTTCGACAAGACGTGAGTCCGACGGGCGGTCGTCGAAATTAATGAGTTGAGTGAAATTGTCCGGGCGCGATGGTGGCATGACCCCGAATAAAACATCCTCGCGCCGCGCTCGCAAGCCTGCTGCTGCCGCTTTTTTTACTACTGATGTCCTGACTTGATCCATCCGTTCGTCGTATTACTGAAAGCCAACAAACCAACACGATTATGACCGAAAACAAAACCAACACCGTTCGACTTCACCGCGTGTTACGCGCCAAACCGGAACGGGTTTACCGTGCGTTTCTTGATCCCGACGCCATGGTCAAATGGCTGCCGCCGCATGGCTTCACCGGCAAAGTCCACCACCTCGACGCCAAAGTCGGCGGCACGTACCGGATGTCCTTCACCAATTTCAACACCGGTAAAGGCCACTCCTTCGGCGGAACGTATCTGGAACTGAAACCCAACGAACTTCTCCGCTACACGGACAAATTTGATGATCCGAATTTACCGGGTGAAATGATCACCACGGTCACGCTCAAGCCGGTCGTGTGCGGAACGGAAGTAAACATCACTCAGGAAGGCATTCCGGCGATGATTCCCGTCGAGTTCTGTTACCTGGGCTGGCAGGAGTCACTGACATTGCTGAACCAACTGGTCGAGCCGGAGATTCCTGATCAGCCGTGAGATGTCCGCGCCATCTCATCCTTGCTGTGGCGGCCATTGCACACCGGCGAGTTCCTTGGGCAATTGCTTCGGGTCGGTCGGATAGATGAGTTTGAGGTCCATGCCGGTGGACTTCGAGCCCTGGAGAAATTCCAGTTCCTCCGGCGCGCCCACGATGAGCCAGAGCACTTCGGCGTCGGTGTCGTTGAACACCTGGCGCAACTGATCTGGTCCGACCAACACGCCGCCGTGTTTGGGGATGGTCAACGTCTCGTCGCCCACACGCATTCGGCCCGTGCCTTCGAGTACGAAATAGAATTCCTCCTGCCGGATGTGTTTGTGCAGCGTGTTCGCGCTCTTGGGCGGCAACCGCCAAAGCCGGGCACTGAGATTCTCACTGCCGGTGCGCTCCAGGAAATCCGCGTTCGGGATGCGCATCAGGTTGGACGGCCGCCAGTGCAGATCGTCCGGTGTGATGAGGGTATAACCTTGGATGGGTTTCATGGATTATGGAGTTGGATCCGTTGCGGCTCACCAGTTCATCGCCATGAAAATGCCCGCGGCCACAAGCGCCACAGCCATCAAGATCATCCCCAGCTTGTGGGCCAAAATCCATCCGCGATTCTTTTTCTTGATACAGATCATCACGACGCCGCTCACAAGATTGGCCCACAATAGTCCCAATGCGGTAAACAGCGCGATTTTCGCCAGCGATGCGTCCGGCGTGGTTTTGCTGAGTTTGTCCAGACATGCACCGATGCCATAGGCGATCACAAAGAACATCACTGCATGGGCGGACAACAACAGCTTTGGGTAAGGCTTCGGGGATCGTCCCAGGCGGAAACCCAAAACGACGGTGGCCACAAAAAACGCCGCCGTCACCGATAAGCTGATTAGAACTGAATTCATACAATTCGTATCCGGTTCAAACCTTTAGCACACCCCGAAAGCCCCGCGCTGCGTAATACGACTGCGCGCCATTGCAACCGATGAAGACGCGGCCGTAACAACGGCCACCCCACAGCGCGCCGCCCTGCTCGCGAAAATCCGCCGGAGTGGCGATCCAGCTCGACGTCTTCGTGTCGAACTCGCCCAGCTTTTGCAGCGCGAGGTATTCCTCCTCCGTCAACAGCGCGATGCCCATCTCTGTCGCCAAATCCATCGCCGTGGTTTTAGGACGAGCCTCTTTCCGCGACAACCAGCCTTCGCGGTCGTAACAAACGCTGCGTCGGCGGGTCGGACTTTCCGGCGCGCAATCCATGAAAACGAATTCGCCCGTCTTCTTATCGTGGCCGACCACATCCGGTTCGCCGCCGGTGCGTTCCATTTCCGCGAGCGACCACAGCTTGTCCGGCCTGGCCTCCAACCGCGCCTGCACCTTGGCCCACACCAAACCTGGATGACGGGCCTTGTTCGCGTCAAACCGGGCTTTCAACGCGGCGAGCAACTCGTCGCGTTGTTTGGGGGACAAGTGAGTTTTGGCGCTGACGTTTGTTTTCATAGCTTGGGCAATCGTCGGCAAAGTAATCAATTCGGCGAATGCGCCGCAAGACGGGTTAACAATTCGTCGGAGCGGCTGTGTCCCGCGCAGCGGGACCAGTCGCAGCAGCTTCGTCATGACGACACGGGTGGACGATTTGGATGCGCTTCATTACCCGGGGGATGCTGCGGCTGGTCTTCGACACCGCCGCGCTCCGGGAATTATAACTTCGCGTAAACCTGCGCGCCTTTTTCGGCGAACTCCTTCGACTCTTCTTCCATGCCCCGCTTGAGGATCTCCTCCTCCGCGATGCCTCGTCCGGCCGTGGACTTAACGACGTCCTCGGCTTTTACTCGGCACGCGGGTGCGTCATTCCGCCTTTCACGGCCGCCTAAACCCTCCGATCAGTCATTCGGGGACGCTTCGGAGATGGGTGCGATGCGAGCGCTCGAAGAAAGGACTTTGCGAATCAGGTTTGGGATCAAGGGGAATCATTGCCCGCCTTTGCACCCGCGCCGCTGAACCCCTGCTCCGGCGGGCCACTCGGCATTGGGCCACTACTTGTGACAGCAGCCGGCCCCGGATTCGGCGCCCAGCACCGGACTCACGTAGGGAATGCCCAGTTCCATACCGCGCAGAATCAACAACATTGCGAGAAGAAAAACCGCCACGGGCACGGCCTTGAGCAATTTCAATCGCAGGGAGAACGGCACGAGTTTTCCGGAAAGACTGATCGCCAGCATCATCGGCACGGTGCCCAAACCGAAGGCCAGCATGTAGAGTGAGCCGTTGAACAAGTCGCCCGTGGCGGTCGCGCCGGCACACGCCACGTAAACCAATCCGCACGGCAGCAGGCCGTTCAGCAGGCCGAGCACCAGCAGCGCGTCAAAGGAGCGCCGCCGGAGCAAACCGGCCATCCGGGACTTCAATTGATCCACGAGCGCGATCACGGGCTGCCACAAGGCCAAGCGGCGCGAGACAAACAGCCCGACGAGCAGGGTCACGCCAAGCGCGATGGACAGCCATCGTTGAACACCGGCCAGCAACAGCGTCTTTCCGATCAGACCGAAGATGAGTCCGAGCACGCAGTAAGTGACCACGCGGCCCAGGTTGTAGGCGACGCGGCCAAACACATAGCTCGCTGCCGTGTGGCCGGCGGGCGGCAACGCGAGCGCCAGCGGGCCGCACATGCCCGCGCAATGCAGGCTGCCAACGAGACCCAGGGCGAATGCAGTCCAAAGTTCCATGGTTGAGCCGGAAGCGCCGTTCAACTGCCGGTGCCGCCCACCATCACACTGCGATCGGCGAAGTATTCCTGATTGCGGGCGGTCCAGTGGACGCGGACTTTCCACAAGCCGGGCAGCAAGGCGGCGGCATCCACGCTTTGGCCACCTGCGGCATCGAGGTCCAACGCTAGTTCCCGATCCATGCCGGTTGCGGAAGGGCGATAAAGCTGAATGCGGCCGGCCGTGTCGGCACTGGCGTGCTCGGTGGGCAGGGAAATCGTGATTCGGCGCGTGGCAGCATCGTAAGCAACCTTCACATGATCGCCGATCAGCGCGGTGCGGTTAAGACGATCGAGTTGATCCTGGAAACGAATCTCCTGCTCGTAATAATCCGCTGAAACCAGGTCCACTCTCTGGGAGGAAGCGATGACAATGAGCGCGAGCGTGCCGGCGGCGAACAAGCCGAGGGCGAGCACGATGCCAAGCGGCCAAAGGTTGCGGGAGGTTTTCATGTTCGAGGCATTGTTGAACTAGCGGGTGTCATCGCGCGGGCCGATGAACACGGTCTTGAGGGTTTCGATTTTGCGTCCGCCGGAATAGACGCCCACCACCAGCGGTGTCTTGCCCGGCTGCATCTGGTTTCGCTCCAGTTCGATAAGCACGGAAGTCTCGGCGAGTTTTTCCGGTGGCACAACGAATTCGCGACCCATGACCTGCAGGTTGCCCGCGGAATTCTCCAGCCTGAGTTCAATGGGCATTTCCCGGCTGGTCTTGTTCACGACTTTGACGGTGTAGAGGTTGCTGAACCGACCATCGGGCATCTGCTGAAACAACGCGCCCTGTGCCCGCAGGAACGTGGCCTCCACGTCCGCCCGCGTGAATACAAGAAAACTCCAGAGCCCGATGAGCGCGAGAAGCAATACGCTGTAACCCACGAGCCGAGGCGTAACGCGCAAGCGTTCACCGCGCTCGATGCCGTTGAGCGAAGCGTAGCGAATGAGGCCGCGCGGACGGCGGATCTTGTCCATGACGTTGTCGCAGGCGTCAATGCAGGCGGTGCAATGGACGCACTCCATCTGCGTGCCGTCCCGGATGTCAATGCCCGTGGGGCAGACATTCACGCACTGGCGGCAATCAACGCAATCGCCGTAGCCGCCGACGTGAGGAGGCGGATTCTGGGAGACTGAGACATGGTCCGCCTCCTTACCTCGGCGGCTACCCAGCGTGCCGCGTTTTTCACCGCGTTTGTGGTCATAGGCAACGACGATGGTATTCTCATCGAGCAGCGTGGACATGAACCGGCCATAGGGACAAATGAAGGTGCAGGCCTGTTCGCGGAAGCGCGCAAAAATGCCGTAGAACAGCAGCGTGAACAGGATCATGAACGTCAGCCCGACCAGATGGTTCATCGGATTGTCCGTGACGATCTGGAACAACTGCTCCGTGCCGATGATGTAGGCGAGCAGGGTGTTGCCGATGACGAAAGAAAGAGCGAAGAAAATGGCGTGCTTGGCGAGCTTCTTGGCAAACTTGGCCGCAGTCCAGGGCGCCCGGTTCAGAATACGCTGGGCGGGGGCGTCGCCTTCAATGAAGTATTCGATCTTGCGGAACACCATTTCCATGAGCACGGTTTGCGGGCAGGTCCAGCCGCACCAGAGCCGGCCGAACGCGGCGGTGAACACAATGATGCCGGTGATAAAAATCAACAGCGTCACGGCGGAGAGGATCATGTCCTGCGGCCAGAACACCTGGCCCAGGATGACGAACTTGCGCTCGACAAAGTTGAGCAGGAGCAGGGGGTTGCCATTGATTCGGATGAACGGGCCGATGAACATGACGGCCAGCAACACCCAACTCAACCACGTGCGGGCACGGGTGAACCGGCCATGCGGCTTGCGCGGATAGAGCCAGACGCGATGCCCTTCCTGGTCCGCCGTGCCGAGATGATCGCGGAAATCCTTCCAGTCAACCGGCTTCACCACGTCCTCGTGCGGCGGCGCGGTTTCGGGCTTGGGTGCTTGCGTGTCAGTATTCACTGCGGGCGTATCGTGAAAGGCCGCTCAAGGCAATGCTGCGGCCTGCGGCGGCCACAAAGAATGGAGCGCGGACCGCCTTGTCCGCGCGACCATCTCCAAGCCGCAGAAACGCGCGGACTCAACGGTCCGCACTCCGTTGGGCGACGCTGGCCGGCGGCACGGCAAAGCCTGCAAAATACCGCCGGATCCCCGCATCCGCACCTCAACTGCCGACATTCGCTGCCCACCGGGCATTGATAACTTCATGGTTTGGTACCATTACTCGTAAACACTCGGCCCGGTTTCCACCGGTGCGAGATTCTCCGGCGGCTTGCCCGGCGTTTCGAGTTTCGCGCCGCGCAACGTGTAAATATAGCTCGCTACCGCCGTGATTTCTGACGGCTTCAACACGCCCTTCCATTGCACCATGCCTTTTTCGGGAACGCCATTCCAGATGGTTTTTACCGTGTCCACATAGTTCGAGCCGTGAATCCAGTAGTCGTCGGTAAGGTTGGGGCCGACGAGTCCACCGCCATCCAGCCGATGACACGGGGCGCACAGCTTGGTGAAGGTGTCTTTACCCATATCCAGCGTACTGGCGTCGGTGGCCGGGGCCAATGTCACCAGGTTCTGCTCGAACCGCATCATGGCCGCAGACTTGATGGCTTCGCCGGCTTTGAACTCCTTCTCATACTCGGCCGCCATGAGGTCGCCCACGGCGAAGACATGGTAGTAGAGCAGATAGATCACCGAATAGATGATGGTCAGATAGAACAACCACACCCACCAGCGGGGCAGTTTGTTGTCCAGTTCACGAATGCCGTCGGCCTCGTGGTCCATCAACAGCGGATCATTTTGGTCATTCATGGTGCGAGTCAGTTGTCGGTTGAGAGGGAAGTTTGGATTCGAGCATGACCTCGCCGCCGTCGAGCGGCAGTTCGCCCATCGAGTTCAAATAGTTTTTCTTCAGCCGGACCGCCCAGATGAGCATGCCGACGAAGAAGGTGAAGAAGATGCAAATGGAGACGACTCCGTAGATACCCACGCCGCCGATGTGTTCCACAACGTTTTTGATCATGGCAGTTTCCTCTTTATGGATTGGCCGCCGCCGTGGCCGGCGCAGAATTGGTGGCGGAGACAGCCTTGATGTCCGTGCCGAGACGTTGCAAGTAGGCGATCAACGCGATGATCTCCCGGTCGGCCTCCGCAGTGATCATGCCGGTCTTGAGGTTGGCAACGATTTTGGCCGCCTGCGCCTCCAGGTCCTTCTGCGCGTCGCCATCCTCGAATCCGGCCGGATACGGCACGCCGGTTTTGCGTAACGCGCGAAGACGCGAGGGCAGCGAGGAGGTGTCAAGCTTCTGCGTCAGCAACCACGGATACTTCGGCATGATCGAACCCGGCGAGGTCGAGTCCGGATCGTCCATGTGCGTGTAATGCCACGCGTCGGGATACTTGCCGCCGACGCGGTGCAAATCCGGCCCCGTGCGTTTCGACCCCCAGAGGAACGGGTGGTCGAAGATGTATTCACCGGCCTTGGAGTATTCGCCGTAGCGCTCGGTTTCGGAACGGAACGGCCGCACCATCTGTGAATGACAACCCACGCAACCTTCGCGGATGTATATGTCGCGACCCAACACCTCCAGCGGCGTGTAAGGTTTCACCGCCGAAATGGTGGGGACGTTCTGTTTGATGAGATACATTGGAATGATCTCAACCAGCCCGCCAATGGCAATGGCCACCACCGCGAGCACCGTAAAAGTGACCGGCTTGGCTTCGAGCCAACGATGATTGCCCCAGCCCGTGTGGGCAGGCGCGGGTTTCGCCGGTTCGCGGGAGAACGGCACGGCCTGGGCCTCTTGTTCCGGCACGAACTTGCCACTCTTCGCCGTGCGGTAGAGGTTGACCGCCATCAGCACGGCGCCGATGATGTAGAGCACGCCACCCAACGCGCGGAGTTTATACAGGGGAACGATCTGCAGCACCGTTTCGAGGAAGTTCGGATATTGCATGAAACCGTCCTCGTTGAACTGCTTCCACATCAGCCCTTGCGTGACCCCGCTGGCATACATTGGCACGACGTAGAACATCATGCCCAACAGCGCGATCCAGAAGTGGTAATTCGCGAGTTTGACGGACCAGAGCTTGGTGTTGTAAAGCCGCGGGAACAGCCAATAAAGCACCGAGAAGGTGAGGAAGCCGTTCCACCCGAGCGCGCCGGTGTGAACGTGAGCGATGGTCCAGTCCGTGTAATGCGAGAGCGCGTTGACGCTCTTGATGGCCAGCGTGGGGCCTTCCAGCGTGGCCATGCCGTAAGCAGTGACGGCGACGACCATGAACTTGAGCATCGGGTCCTGGCGCACCTTGTCCCACGCGCCGCGCAGAGTGAGCAAGCCATTCAACATGCCGCCCCAACTGGGTGCGATGAGCATCAGCGAAAACACCATGCCGAGCGATTGCGCCCAATCCGGCAGCGCGGTGTACAGCAGGTGATGCGGTCCGGCCCAGATGTAGATGAAGATCAGCGCCCAAAAATGAATGATCGAGAGCCGGTAGGAAAACACCGGACGATTCGCCGCCTTGGGCAGAAAGTAATACATCATGCCCAGGTAGGGCGTGGTGAGGAAGAAGGCGACGGCGTTGTGGCCGTACCACCATTGTACGAGCGCATCCTGCACGCCGGCGTACATCGAGTAACTCTTGAACGGGCCGGCGGGCATTTCCATCGAATTGAAAATGTGCAACACCGCCACCGTGAACGCCGTGGCGATGTAGAACCAGATGGCCACATACATGTGCTTTTCGCGGCGTTTCAGGATCGTCCCCATCAGGTTCACCGTGAACGCGACCCACACAATGGCGATCGCGATGTCAACCGGCCATTCGAGTTCCGCGTATTCCTTGCTCGTGGTGAGGCCCAGCGGCAGGGTGATGGCGGCGGAAACGATGATCGCCTGCCAGCCCCAGAAATTCAGCCAGCTCAGAAAATCGCTGTACATGCGCGCCTTGCAAAGTCGTTGCAGCGAGTAATAAATGCCCATGAACATGCCGTTGCCGACAAATGCAAAGATGACGGCGTTGGTGTGCAGCGGGCGCAGCCGGCCGAACGTGGTGTATTGCAGGTCGAGATTGAGTCCCGGCCAGAACAACTGGCACGCAATCAACAGCCCCGCGCTGAAGCCCACCAGGCCCCAGAGCACGGTCGCGATCGCAAAGGCGCGGACAATGCGGTTGTCGTATTTGAAGGTTTCTACGTTCATGATTTGAGTTCGTTGTCTTTGATTGGCGCGTTCAAAGGTTTTCCAGGCTTGGAAGATTCGTCAGTCAACACCCGCAGCGATGGGGTGAGCGTGTCTTCAAACTGGCCGGAACGCACCGCCCAGATGAAGCCGCCGAGAAACAGCAGCGCCAGCGCGAGGCTGGCCAGGATCAGAATTAGAATCACACTCATGCCGTAAATCCGTTGCCGGTCAATCAACCAAGCCCGCGTCCGTCCGGCCTTGCTCCAAGTCAAATTTCAGGCCGGTGCGCCGCGCCGCCCACGTCGTCACACCGCAGGCGAACAACACCACCGACACCGAGCTCACCGGCATCAACACCGCGCACACCACCGGCGAAAGCAGACCCGCGGCGGCGATGCTCACGCCGATGACATTGTAGGCGGCGGAAATGCCGAAACTGATCTTTACAATGCGCGCCGCCCGGCGGGCGAGGGTGAGAATCTCAAAGAGTTGCGGCACGCGCACCGCGTCCAGAATCACGTCGCTGGCCGGTGAAAACGCGCCGATCTTCTCCACAACCGCCACGCCCACGTCGCTTTGCTTGAGCGCGCCGGCATCGTTCAAGCCGTCGCCCACCATCATCACGGTCTTACCCTGCTGTTGCAGACGCTGAATGAAACCGAGCTTGTCGAGCGGGCTTTGATTGAAGTGCAGCCGCGCAGTCGCGCCAAACAATGCGCGGAAGCGCTCGCGCTCGCGTTCATTGTCGCCGGAAAGCAATGCCAGTTCATTGCGCCCGGCCAGTTGCCGGAGCAGTTCATCCGTTTCCGGACGCAGCGTGCCGGCGAGCACAAACGCTCCGCGATATTCGCCGTCAATCGCCACGTGAACCGCGCTGCCCTGGTAGGCGCCGGCGTGAGACGGCGGATTCGCCTCGGGTTGCGTCTGCGCTTCGTTACCTCGTCGGCTACAATCAATCCCACCTGACGCAAGCCACCCGCGCGAGCCAAGGAGCAGTACGTGTCCGTCCACCCTACCCTCGATACCGCACCCGGCAGTCTCACGGAACCCCTGAACCGGTTCAGGCAGATACTGGTCGCCGAACGATTCGGCTATGCGCGCCGAGAGCGGATGCGTCGAGTGCCTCGTCAGCGAGGCAATCCAGCGCGCCTCGGTCTGGCTCAAAGATGAGCCGTGGAAATTCACCGCGTTCACGCCCGCTGAAGTGAGCGTGCCGGTTTTATCGAAGACAATGGCGTTCACGCGCGCGAGCCGTTCAATGACCAGGGCGTTCTTCAGGAAGACCCTGGTACGCGTCAGCCAGCGTTGCGCCGTGCCCAGTGTAAACGGCGCCGCCAGCGCCAGCGCACACGGACACGCTACAATCAACACCGAGGTGAAGGCCTTGATCCCTCGCGGAAGATGTCCGGACAACACCCAAAACAACGCCGCGCCGACGGCCACGCCAATTACGATAACCGTAAACCGCCGGCTGTAACGATTCGTCAGCGTGTTGGCAGAGTCGTCGCGATCTTTGCGAAACGTTTCGTGATTCCAAAGTGACGTCAGATAGCTCTGCGAAACCGCCTTGACGGTTTCCACTTCAATGGCCGCGCCAATTTGTTGTCCGCCGGCGTAAAGATAATCGCCTGCCTGCCTGGCGACCGGCTCGGATTCGCCGGTCACAAAACTGTAGTCAATCATGGCTGGCCCGCTTACGAGCCGCGAGTCGGCAGGAATCAATTCTCCATTCCGCAGCACGATTCGGTCGCCGACGCGCAGTTGCGAGAGTGAAACCCGCTCCTCCGCGGATTGAGCGGTGTTACGCTCACTGTGCTGTTCCCCCGTGCCGCGTCGCGTCACCGAAAGCGGGAAAAACGATTTGTAATCGCGATCAAACGCCAATCGTTCGTGGGTCTTCTGTTGGAAGATGCGCCCGCAGAGCAGGAAGAAGATCAAACCGGTCAGCGAATCGCAGTAGCCCTCGCCGGTGCGCGAGGCAATTTCATAGACGCTTTGACCATAAATTGCCGCCAGCCCCAGGGCGATGGGCACATCCAGCGTGAGCATCCGTTGCCGCAAAGCGAGCCACGCCGACTTCCAGTAATCCGCCGCGCTGAATACCACCACCGGCAATGCCAGCGCCAGACTTAACCAGCCGAACAGGGTCGCAAACGCCGGACCGCTGAAGCCGTCCATCCCGAAATACTGCGGCAGGCTGAAGAGCATGATGTTGCCAAAGGCAAAGCCGGCAATCCCCACCTGCAACCACTGGCGCTTCCGCGCGGAACCGGCGGGCCGCTTCTCCAGTTCACCCAGCGTCAGCGATGGCTCATAGCCAATGGAGGCGAGCAGCGCGACCAGTTCGCTGAGTTTGATTTCGCCGGTCGAGAAGGTGATAGCCACTTCGCGTCGGGCGTAATTGACAACCGAGCGTCCCACGCCGGGATGAAGTCGAAAGAGATTCTCCAGCAGCCAGACACAGGCGATGCAGTGGATTGCCGGAATGTGGAATGTCACCCGGCTTTGCCGGTCGTCCGCAAAATCGAGCAACTGCCGCCGCACAGCGGGTTCATCCAGAAACACCCATTGCTCCTGGCGGCTCGGACGTTGGATGCGGATGCCGGGTGATTGCCGCAGGTCGTAGAAGTGGCCCAACCCGCTTTCGGTCAACAGTTCGTGAACCACCAGGCAGCCATTGCAGCAAAAGACTTTCTCCGCCCTGGCGAAATCTCCGTTCGGACACGGCTCGCCACAGTGAAAACACGCCGCGCGAGAGCGGGCCGGGGCGGCAGGCTCCGCAGCCGGCGGCGCGTCAGTCAAAGTTGTTCCAAGCGAGCCAGTCACTTCTTTCGTGTTCGCCACTTGGGCCAGTCTAATTTGGCCAGCGCGGCTTTGAACACAAAGCAAGCGCCCGCGACGTTGCCCCGCCGCGTTTCCCAAGTTTCAAAACAGGTTCGCCCGAAGTTTTGCCCGGGAGTCTGGGTCTGGCTTGCCATTTTTTGGCTTCTACTAATCATCATTTGGCGGGGGCATTGAACCCTTGGCGCGGGTGGGCGTCTTGGACAACCGGCACTCTCTCAAGGCCCGACGGAAATGGTTGCGGGAGCGAAGGGTGCGTGGGGGACGTTTCCGGTGGCTGCAAATTCTCGCCCCGCACCCGGCAGTTTAGCCAACACCACCGCCAGCATGAACGAGCGGATGAGTCCGGTATGGTTCATGTTCATCCCTCCGTGAAAAGGCCGTCAGTGAATTCTTAACCAAAACGCCGGCGCTTGAGAACCCAGGTCGGGGAAACAGGGATCGAGTCAGAATCTGCCGGCCAGCCAAATTCGGGCACCGGGATTTGGGTTTGGAATTTGGGCTTGCCAGTCCGCGACACGAAACGAAAATCGGTGACGTGAAAGCTTCCGCCACGCAACGAGTTCGGTGTTTCGGCCCCGGCAGACAACGCCCGCCCCGAATGGCTGGCTTGGTGAAATGCACTGTCACCCTCGCCTTGCTGCTCGGCTGGACGTGTGGCTGTTCCACTTTCAATCGCGACTGGCGAGCCGCCGGCAACGAACCGATCACCGCCGATTCCATCGCCGGCCGATGGGAAGGCCGATGGTTGAGCGAGGTCAATGGCCACACCGGCAGGTTGCGCGGCTTGTTGACCCAAACCGGCGGCGAGCAATGGTCGGCCCGCTTCCACGCCACCTATTGGAAGGTGTTCCGGTTCAGTTCCTCAGTGGAGTTGCAAGTCGAAGCACAGGCCGGAGAGTGGCGATTCCTGGGCGAGAAGAATCTCGGCAAGCTGGCCGGCGGCGTTTACCAGTACGAAGGCCACGCAACGCCCGCTGAATTCCAGGCCACCTATCGCTCGAAGTATGATCACGGCCTCTTCGAGATGCGGCGGCCGGAATAGCATCGAAGCAAGGCCTCGCGAGCTTTCTCCATCGGGACTTCAAAATCGAATCATGAATCCAAGAACTATTTCCGGGCTGGCGGCTTGGTGGCTGGCAGCAGCGGTGTCATCCGCGCCGGCCCAACCGGCTCCCGCCCCCGCCACCCTGGCCGACTTGCGGGAACGTCTCACGGCGCATGTTTCCCAGCCGCATTTCGCCGCCAGCATCTGGGGCGTGAAGGTGGTTTCGCTCGAATCGGGTAAGACGCTTTTTGAGCACAACGCGGAAAAACTGTTCAGTCCAGCCTCGAACTCAAAACTCTACACCGTGGCGCTTGCCCTGGATCAACTCGGCGGAGATTACCGCATCAAGACTTCCCTCCATGCCGCCGCGAAACCCAGCCGCAACGGCACGCTCAAAGGCAACCTGATGGTTTATGGCCGCGGCGATCCATCCATCCACGGAAGGTGGCACGGCGGCGACGTCTATGCGGCCCTCGCGCCCTTGGTGGCGGCGCTGACGAACGCCGGGGTCAAGCGCATCAGCGGTGACCTGATTGGCGACGCAAGTTTCATTCAGGGACCGCCCTATGGTTCGGGATGGGATTGGGAGGACTTGCAGTACTACTATGGCGCGGAACTGTCCGCCCTGACCATCAATGACAACACGCTGGAACTCGCCATTCAACCCGGCGAGCGTGAAGGCGGTCCTTGCCGGCTCACACTCTCTCCCGCCACGGCGTATGTCATCCTCAACAACCGGACGGAAACCGTGACCGCGACCGGACGACGGAACATCAGGACTTATCGTCCCTTGGGCGGCAATGTTGTTTATGTGTCTGGTCAGATGCCGCTTGGCGCCACCAATTACACGGAAACTGTCACGCTTCACAACCCCGCGGGCTTGTTTGTGGCGCTTTTCAAGGAAGCCCTCGCGCGCCAGGGCATCAAGATAAGCGGCCAACTGCGCACGATGGATTGGCTTGACCGGCAGGCCCGGCCCATGGCCTGGGATAAACTGGTGGAACTCGGCTCGATGGCATCACCGCCGATGCGCGAACTGGCCCGGAACATTCAGAAGCCATCGCAGAATTTACACACTGATTTGCTCCTTGCACACATGGGCGCGCTGTCGCAGTCCGACAACGCGGCGGGAGGGGGCACCTCGGAGGCCGCGGGCATCCGGCAGCTTCGCGCATTTCTGGACAAGACCGGCGTACCCCGTGATGAGGTGCAATTCGAGGAAGGCTCGGGGCTGTCCCGCAATAATCTCACCACGCCAAACGCCACCATTGCGCTGCTGCAATTCATGGATCGCCATGCGGAGGCAGCCGCCTACCTGAACGCGCTGCCCATCGCCGGCGTGGACGGCACCTTGCGCAACCGGATGCGCGGCACGCCCGCGGCCGGCAACGTACGCGCCAAGACCGGCACTTTGCGCTGGGCCAATTCGTTGTCCGGCCATGTGACCACTGCCGCAGGTGAGCGCCTGATATTCTCCATCATGCTCAACCGTTATGCGGCAGGCACGAACCCGCCAGGCCGGGCGGAAATTGACACAATCGCGGTCATGCTGGCGGAGTTCACCGGACGCAGCGAATGACGACGAACCGACGCCGCTTGCTGCAAGCGGATCAAACCGACGTGGTTTCTATTCCCGGTTTCCCGCCGCGCCCGCCCGCCCGCCGGCTTGTGCGACAACGCGCAAATTGCCAATTTGGAGCGGTCATGACTAAAACCAATTCATCCTCCGTCTAAGCCGCATGTCGGAACCGGTTTCCTCCCGCCCGCGCGTCATGGTGGATGGCAAATTCTTTCGCCGGGGCGCGGAAAAATTTTACGCCAAGGGTCTGGCGTACGGACCATTTGCCCCCAACGCGGATGGCGAACCCTTCGCCTCGCCGGGGCAAACCGTCCGAGACTTCGCTCTCGTTCGCGAGCTCGGCGCGAACCTCCTGCGCGTGTACCACGTTCCCCCCCGCTGGTTGCTCGACCTGGCTGCGCAGCACGATCTGCTGCTACTGGTGGACATTCCGTGGGACAAGCACCGTTGTTTTCTGGATTCGGCGCCGTTGCGGGCGGCGGCGAAAGACCAGGTGCGCCAGGCGGTGAAGAGTTGCGCGCAGCATCCGGCCGTGTTCGCCTTCAGTGTGGCCAATGAGATCCCCCCCGACATCGTCCGCTGGAGCGGTGAACGCGCGGTGGCGGAGTTTTTGGACGAACTTGTGCTGGAGGCCAAGCGAGTGGACCCAGGCTGCCTCTGCACTTTCACGAATTTTCCGCCAACTGAATTCCTGCGCCCGCAGAGCCTGGATTTCCTGTGCTTCAACGTTTACCTGCACAAGCCCCAACCGTTCAGAAACTACCTCGCCCGCCTGCAAATGATGGCCGACGCCAAGCCGCTCATGCTGGGTGAATTCGGCATTGATTCGATGCGCGAGGGCGAGACGCGCAAGTGCGAGATCCTCCGCTGGCAGATCGAACACACGTTCCGCGGCGGCCTGGCCGGCACCGTGGTGTTCAGCTTCACGGACGATTGGTTCAAGGAGGGGCAACACGTCAAAGACTGGCAAATGGGGATCACCACCGCGGATCGCCAGCCCAAGGCATCGTTCCGGGTGGTCCAGGAGATGTACCACGCCGCGCCCCACTTTCCGCTGGTCCGGCACCCAAAGGTTTCCGTCGTCGTAGCGAGTTACAACGCTGACCGCACGCTGGGCACCTGTCTTGATTCGTTGGAGCAACTGAATTACCCCGACTACGAAGTCATTCTGGTGGATGACGGTTCAACCGACACGACGGCTCAGATCGGAGCGCACCATCCCCGCGTGCGGTTCATCCAGCACGATCGCAATCGTGGCCTGTCAGTCGCCCGCAACACCGGCATCGCGGTCGCGGAAGGTGAGATCGTGGCGTTCACCGATGCAGATTGTCGCGCGGACGAAGACTGGCTCTATTATCTGGTCGGTGATCTGATCACAAGTGATTGCGCCGCGATAGGCGGTCCCAACCTGTTGCCGCCAGAAGATTCCGCAGTCGCCGCCGCAGTGATGGTGTCCCCGGGCGGCCCGGCTCATGTCATGCTGGACGACCGGAGAGCGGAGCACATCCCGGGCTGCAACATGGCGTTCTACAAGTGGGCGCTCGCCTTGGTCGGCGGCTTTGACCCAATCTTCCGTAAAGCGGGCGACGACGTGGACATCTGCTGGCGGCTGCAGCAGGCGGGCATCGTCATTGGCTTCAGTCCGGCGGCTTTCGTGTGGCATTTCCGCCGTTCGACCGTGGGCGCGTATTTGAAACAGCAGCGTGGCTACGGCGAAGCCGAGGCGCTGCTCGTGCGGAAACATCCAGAATACTTCAATGCGTTCGGCGACAGCATTTGGCGCGGGAGGATCTATACGCCAGCAAGGTTCGGCGTGCGCCTGGGACGACCGGTCATTTACCGGGGAGTCTTTGGCAGCGGAATGTTTCAAACGCTTTACACCTCCGAGCCGGCCTTGACGCTGATGTTGTTCACCACGCTGGAGTATCATGTGCTCGTCACGCTGCCGTTGTGGGTGTTGTCCGCCGCGTTTCCCTATCTGTTGCTCCTTGCCGCAACGAGCCTGCTTTGCTCGGTCGGGTTTTGTGTTGCGGCGGGTGCGCAAGCCGCCCTGCCGCCCGCCCGGCGACGCTGGTGGTCCCGACCGCTCGTGGCGCTGCTGTTCTTCCTGCAACCCATCGTCCGCGGCTGGCAACGCTACCAGGGCCGACTACAGTGGCGCTCGCCGAGGCCGCAGCTACCGGAAAGCCTTGAATCCTTGGCCTTGCGCGACCATCCAGCGTCCCTCCACGAAGTCCGATACTGGGCCGAGCCGCCAGTGGAGCGCGTCGAGTTCGTCACTCGCATCATCGCCGAACTGGACCGGCTTGGCTGGTCCAACCGCGCGGACATCGGCTGGAGCGAATTTGACGTGGAAACGTACGGCAACCGTTGGACCTCTGTGCAGATAGTCACGGCCGCCGAGGATCACGCCCCGGGCCAGCGGATGCTGCTCTGCCGCTTGCGGGGCCGCTGGTCGTTGCCGGCGAAAGTCGTCTTCTGGTCGCTGCTGGGACTCGAAACTCTGGCGCTTGGACTCCTTGGCAATTGGTGGGTGGGGTTGGGACTGCTCGTGTTGACCGTTCCGGCGCTGGTCTGGTGGCTCACGCACCAGCAGCGCGCCCTCCAAAGTCTGCTCATTGTCATGCTGGACGAATTGGCCAAGGATTTGAAGCTGATCAAAATCCCTTCCGAACTCACGGCGAAACGCGCCGCCCAACCACTGCCGCCGGTGGTACAGGTGCCGGAAGACTCGCCGTTCAAAGCACCTCAGCCGCCAACTCGAGAAGCCGCCGAGGATTCACCCTCCCAGCCGGCTCCTCGCCCGTAGCGATGCAGTTGTCGTCCGCCACCGCCGGTGGCCGCGGACGATTTTACTGCGTGTGTTTGACCGGTTTTGTTGGTTCAATAGCTCCGCGATGATTCAGTATCTGGAGTTGCTCCGGCACGTTCTGGAGCACGGTAAATTCAAGGCGGATCGCACCGGTACCGGCACGTATTCCGTGTTCGGCGCGCAGGCGCGTTATCCGTTGGCCGCTGGCTTTCCCCTCATCACCACCAAGAAGGTTCATCTTAAATCCATCATCCACGAATTGCTTTGGTTCCTCCGCGGCGACACCAACGTCCGATATCTGCACGAACGCGGCGTGACGATTTGGGACGAGTGGGCCGACGCGAACGGCGAGCTGGGCCGTGTCTATGGCGCGCAATGGACGGACTGGCGCACCGCCGACGGCCGCTCAATCAACCAGATTGACCACTTGATCTCGCAGATCAAACAGAACCCCGCCAGTCGCCGCCTCATTGTCACTGCGTGGAATCCCGGCGAGCTTGAAGGCATGGCTCTGCCACCCTGTCACACACTGTTTCAGTTTTATGTGCAGGAAGGCGCCTTGAGTTGCCAGTTATACCAGCGCAGCGCGGACATCTTCCTCGGCGTGCCGTTCAACATCGCCAGTTATGCGTTGCTCACACTGATGGTGGCGCAAGTATGCGGCCTCCAACCCGGCGATTTTGTTCACACCTTCGGCGACCTGCACCTTTACGCCAATCACCTCGAACAGGCGAAACTGCAACTCACGCGCACTCCGCGGCTTTTGCCGCAAATGAAGCTGAATCGCGCCGTCCGCAATCTCCACGACTTCCGCTTCGAGGACTTTGAACTGGCGGGCTACGATCCTCATCCGGCGATCAAAGCACCGGTGGCGGTATGACTTGGCTGCGGGTTCGCCCCAGCCGCCATCCCGAGCGTCATTGACAGAACGAAACCGGCGCGCTTCCGACGCCGTCAGTGACAAAACGCTTTTTCAAATCTCTTTTTGCCTGACCCCGGTGGGCCAATTATGCTGCCCGCGTGGCCTTCCGAATTCATGACAGCGTGGTGCGCGGGGAGATTGACAACCGCGTCAAAGGAAACGTCCGCGGCAAGATCTGGGTCGAGGGCCGAGCTGAACCCGTCGTGCTCGAACTGAAGGGGAACGCATGGCCCGATCTCGCCGGGTGTTTGCTCACATTCGCGAACCCGAGCAAGCGTGTTCCGCATCAGCATCTCGATTCGCTCAATCCGATTCAACGCGGCAGCATCGGGGAGTTGACGGCGTCGCGGAAAGTGCGGGTGTACGACGTGCCGCTGGCCGAAGCGCTCGAGATGATTCGCCGCCAGGAAAAGCCGCCGGAGCACATGGCCAATTCGCTTTACCTCGAATGGTTCAGCGAGGCAAACGGCCGCGTCGTGATAGAAAGCGCGGACTATGAGTTGACCATTTCCGCGCCCGAATGGCGGATGACACCGGCGGAGGACGCCGAGCGGGCCCGCCAGGCCGCCGCCGGCATGAGTGATTTCCTGCAGACACTTACCGAAGCCATCGAAAAGCACGAGCGCGGGCAGAAAGACCCGGAAGCGGAATGGGACGAGCACGATTACGAGAAGTTGATGAAGGAATCCGATGCGCGCGCCGAGAAATACCGCGAGTTGTTGGAGAAATACGGGGATGCCGAAGCGGCCGAGGCAATCATTGCCCGGGAAATGGGTTGGGAGAGCGAGGCGGAAGCCGAGGACGACGATGACGAGCGGATGTCCATCGCGGAGATCAACGCGATTTGCGAAGCCGCCGCCAACGAACCGTCGCCGGAGCCGGATCCGGCGCGCGAAGGGATTGATTGGATTCGCACGGACGACGGCGACGTTCGGCATCCGTTGCAGCATCGTTGCTTTGAGAGCGCGATGCGATTCTGGCATCAGGCCGATGAACTGGGGTTGAAGAATTCAGAGGACAAAGATTTGGGACAGTTCCTCTTCGAGTTCCAGACCACCAGCGTCAAACTGGCCGGCGCGCTGGAAGGTTTGGCGGAAGGACACGGCCACCCGGACGGTGCCTTCACCGTGGCGTATCTGAAACGCGCGCTGGATCATCTGCACAAATCGCAGGCCGGACTGGAAGCCGTGGCCCCGAAACGGCTGTTGCCGGCCAAAATGATTGCGGAGGCGCGGCACGAGTTGTCTGCAATCCGCGAAAGCATCCTGAAGTTGATGGACGAATTTCGCGGGCGGGGATGATTCCGGATTTACGATGGACTTCTTCGGACAACAAGCGCGGGCGCGGGCCAGCACCCACCGATTGGTATGCTTGTTCGGCCTGGCGTTGGGGTTGACCAATCTGGCGATCTACTTCGCACTCGCCGGGGTCTTTCAATTCACGTATCAACTCACCGCCTTGGGCGCCCGTGGTGATTCGGGTCAGGGATGGTTCGTCAAGTTGGCCCATTATTTTGGCCGGGACGGCATCTGGAATTGGGAACTCGCGGGCTGGGTCACCCTGTTCGTCACCACCGTCATCGGCTTGGTCAGTTGGTGCAAACTTCGGCAATTGTCACGCGGTGGGGCCGTCGTGGCCCATTTGCTGGGCGGACGGTTGGTGCCGCTTAACACGGACGATTCCGAGGAACGGCAATTGTTAAACGTGGTGGAGGAAATGGCCATCGCCTCGGGCCTGCCGGTGCCAGAGGTCTATGTGCTGGATGAGGAGAGCGGCATCAATGCGTTTGCGGTCGGAAACGAAATCACCGACGCCGCGGTAGGGGTGACGTTTGGCGCTTTGAAGTTACTGACGCGGGCGGAATTGCAGGGCGTGATGGCCCACGAATTCAGTCACATTCTGAACGGTGACATGCGGCTGAACACCCGGCTGATCGGCTGGCTGCACGGCGTGCTGGGATTGGTGGTGCTGGGGCGCATATTGACGTTGGACTTTCTGCGCCGGGCCCGAACCGCGGAGGGACAATGGGTGGGACCGATATTTCACCCGATCTTGCTCCCGGCGTTTGTGGTGGGCTGGATTTGCCTGGTGGCGGGGTCGTTCGGCGCGTTCTTTGCGCGCTTGATCAAAAGCGCGGTGAGCCGGCAGCGGGAATATCTGGCCGACGCGGCGGCGGTGCAGTTCACCCGCAACTCCGAAGGCATTGCTGGCGCGCTGAAGAAGATTGGCGGCTTGCGTGGACATTCGCTGCTCGCCACCGCGCGGGCCGAGGAGGCGAGTCACATGTATTTCGGCGATGGCATGAGACCGCGTTGGTTCGGCTTCCTCGCCACGCATCCGCCGCTGACCAGACGCATTCAGCGACTCAATCCTTACTTCGATGGAAAGTTTCCCGCGGTTTCTTTGGAGCGAGTGCTGCGCGAGTCGCGGGTCACGGAATTGTATCGCGGGCAAGGTGGCAAACCGGTGGATTTTGAAAAACTCGCCGCCATTGTCGGCCCCGCGGCCGCGGCGCAGGAGGTGCTCTATGCGGACGCCGCGCGCAAGGATTCCATGGCGGCAGCGACACCCCCGGCGAATCCGATCGGCCGCCGCGATGGCGTTCCCTTGGTGAATCTCGAGTTCGCACGCGTGTTGCTCGGCACGATTCCAGCGCCGTTGCATGTCGCTACCCAGACTGCCTTCAGTGCTATTGCACTCATTTATGCGCTGCTTTGCAGCAAGGAATCCGCCGTGCGGGCCCGCCAACTGGCCGGATTGAGCGATCGCACCGAGCCGGGCGTGACTTCTGAACTGAAGCGTTTGTTAGTGCTGACGGATAAGCTCGATGCGGGTCATTTTCTGCCGCTGGCTGATTTGGCTGTACGGGCGTTGCGGGGACTATCGCCCGAACAATTTGACAGCTTTCAAAGCCATCTGGAGTGGTTGGTGGCCGAGGATTCGCAAATTGACCTCTTTGAATACATGTTGCAGCGGATGGTGGTGCGGCATCTACAGCCGCATTTTGGACCGGTCCGAAAACCGCCCGTGCAGTATTACAATCTGAAACCTCTCCTGGCCGACAGCGCGGTTCTGTTGTCCGGCCTGGCACGCATCGGAAGTGAAGGTGAGGAGGAAGCCGCGACTGCTTTTCGCCAGGGCGCCGCCCTACTGCCGGCGTCAGCCGAACTCAAATTCCTGCCGTGGAGCGAATGTAACCTGCTGCAAATTGACGCGGCGATTGAGAAGATTGCTCAGGCCACCCCGCAATTGAAACAGTTGATGCTTACCGCCCTGACGGCCGCCGCCGCCACGGATGGATTGCTGCAACGTCGGGAGGCGGAGTTGCTGCGGGCCATCGCGGATGCCTTTGGTGCGCCGGTGCCGCCCTATTTGTCGGCGGCGCAAGCCGTGACCCTTTAGCGATTTGCCAGCGCATTGACATTGAAGCAAAGGCGCCGAGGTGACGTGGCGAAATCTGCTTTCCCACGGGTTAGCGCTCCACCAAATTCAAGATCAGGCCATCATGGACGAACGCTACTACACGTCACTCTACCAACGGGCGGTTGCCGGCTCGGCGACCAAGCGCACGCTGACGCAATCCGAGGCGTGGCTGGGCCGGGCGCGGAGAGTGATTCCCGGTTGCGCCCAGACCTTCAGCAAGAGCTTTCGGCAATATGTGCGCGGGGTTTCACCCGTTTTTCTCGAACGCGGCAAGGGCTGCCGCGTTTGGGACGTGGACGGCAACGAATACATTGATTACGTCCAGGGCCTGCTCCCGAACATCCTCGGGTATGCCCATGACGAGGTGAACGCGGCGGTCGCGGCCCAAATCGCACGTGGCCACAGTTTTTCCCTGCCCCATCCCATTGAAGTAGAACTCGCCGAACGGCTGCAACGCCTCGTTCCCTGTGCCGAGCTGGTGCGGTTTGGCAAGAATGGCTCGGATGCCACCGCCGGAGCCGTGCGAGCCGCGCGCGCCTTCACAGGCCGCGAGCGGGTTGCATGTTGCGGCTATCACGGCTGGCAGGACTGGTACATCGGCTCCACCACGCGCCATCGCGGCGTGCCCGGGACGGTGCGTGCTCTGACGCATCCATTCCCATACAACAACCTTCCGGCACTGGAGAAATTGCTGACGCACCACAACGGCCAATTCGCCGCCGTCATCCTGGAGCCGGTGAACTTCACCATGCCCGCACCGGGATACCTCCAAGGGGTCAAAGACCTCGCGCACCAGCACGGGGCACTGTTGATTTTCGACGAAATCTGCACCGGCTTTCATCTGGGTCTGGGTGGGGCACAGAAACGTTTCGGCGTGACACCCGATCTGGCGTGTTTGGGCAAAGCGATGGGTAATGGTTTCCCAATTTCATCCATTCTGGGCCGGGCCGATGTGATGCAGGTTTTCGACGACATCTTTGTCAGTTTCACCTTCGGTGGCGAGGTGTCGGCCATGGCGGCGGCGATGAAGGTGCTGGACGTGCTGGAACAAACAGATGCGTTGGCACGGATGGAAGCCAGCGGACGATGCTTGCAGGATGGCTTCAATGCCCTGGCAAAGCTGGCGGGGTTGCATCCGCGCTTGGAATGTGTGGGTTTCCCGGCTTGGTCGCTGTTGAAATTCCGTGACGCTACAGGCCAGGACAGTTTTCTGGAGCGCAGTCTGTGGCAGCAGGAAGTCGTCAAGCGCGGCCTGCTGCAACTCGTGACTCACAATCTGACCGCCGCGCACGACACCACAGCCGTGGAGGAAACGCTGCGAGCTTACGCCGCCACTTTCAAGACCCTGGCCGGCTGGCTGGCGGACCCGAATCCGGCGCGCTTTCTGGAAGGGCCGATGGTTGAGCCAGTGTTCCGCGTGCGGGGTTGAACTGCTCGCAGTCTGACTTCATCCGCGCTCTGCCTGTCCGCAAAGCCTGCACTCTCAATCCGCGTAAACGAAGAACTGCTCGATCGCACCATCCGGCATCCGATACATCAACGCCCGCAGGTTCCCTTTTTTGAAGGTCAAACGGCTCGTCGAAACTTCCATGCCGCCGCGCTCGTTGGTGCTGAGAACTTCCACCTTTTGCGGTGTGCCGTAGCCTTTGAGACGCCGGGATGCGCCCGTGAGTTTGGCGTCGGTGAGATAGTGATTAAATTCCTCGCTGAAATCGTCGCGGTTGACGCGGCCTTTCTGAAAACCCGCAAACGCGCGCTTCACCGCGTCCACGGTCGAGGGGCCGCGAATGGTGGGTACGTTCGACGGTTCTTTCAGGAGCAGGGAAAAAATCTGCCCCGCCAGCGGGCCGGTGCCTGCGTCTTGATTGCACATCAAGGTGAGCGAGGAACGCGTGGAGGGCACCGTGCCATTGAACGTCACAAACCCGCTCACGGCGCCGCCGTGCGTGAGGACCTGGCGACTGCTCTGCATTCGCACGCCGAGGCCGCAACCGTAATCCGAAATCTTACCATCGGAAAGTCGCCGCGGCGCGATCATCAGCGCGTAGGATTCAGGCTGGAGCACTTTGCCGCTGATCAGGGCCAGATTCCATTTGGCCAGGTCTGATGGCGTGGAATACATGCCGCCCGCCGCGCCGATCCAACCGTTGGCTTCGGGGTGCGTGTACTCCGGCGCGCCCAGGGCAAAGGTGGTATAACCGCGCGCCAGCCTTGGATCGGACAGGTTCGGTTCGTGAACCGTGTTGTGCATGCCCAGCGGTTGGAAGATGCGTTCCGCCAGAAACTCGCCGAATGGCCGACCCGAAACCGCTTCCACGACCCGACCGAGCAGAATGTAACCGGTGTTGCTGTAAGAGTATTTGCTGCCCGGCTCGAAATCGAGTTTCCCACCCGCGTATTGTCGGAGCAATTCATCCGGATCAATCGGCTGCCGCATCCGGCGATCCACAAAATCAAGCGGGTAGTAATCCGGGTAGCCGGATGTGTGGTTCATCAAGTCCAGCAAGGTGATGTCGCTGGCGCGCGTGAGGTTGGGATAGTACTTCGCGACCTTGTCATGAACCGAAAGCCTTCCGTCCTCGGCCAGCAGCAGGATGGCGGCACAGGTGAACTGCTTGCTCACCGACCCGATGGCAAAGAGTGTGTCGGTTTCAACTGGTCGGCCGTCTTCGAGCGAACGCTTGCCGTAACCTTTCGCCAGAGCAATCTCACCATGCTTCACGATGGCGACGGAGAAACCAGGCTGGCCTTTCTGCTCCAGCGTCTGCGCCAGGAAACGGTCAATAGCTCCGACCTCAAAGCTGTCGGGCAACGCCACCGGGGTTTGCGCGGGCAATTGCAGGCTGCCGACCAAGCACAAAGTGACGAACACGAGACAAGAGAACAGGGATTTCATAGACAGGCGCGATTGAGCCTGAATTCGTACGGGGATGCAACCCGATATGCGGGCGATATGCGCGAGGCTTTGTAGTTGTCCGAATCGTTGACAAAAGGAGACGCACCAGCGAGGGCGTGGAGGCGAGCCTATTTCGAGAGCACAAAGCTCGTCGCTGCAATCTTCTCCACTGCGGCACGGCTCAGGGGCGCGGGATGCAGCCTCGCCTCGCCCCAAAGGACCATCGTGCTGGTGCGATACCGGCTGTCCGGCCGGTCACTGTGACCAATGGGACAGATCGTTTGCGCGGAATCCACATCGTGCAGGGGTACGAACTGCGTGTAGGACTGGGCCCCTTGCGAAAGAATCGTTTGCCCGTCCAAAACGGTAATGGGTGGTGGCGACAAATCCCGGGCACGGTCCAGGGAACCGAATCCATCAAGGCTGTCGAACCAACCCAGCGCAGACGGTGTCACTGAAGGGCGTCCGCTTTGCGCGCGGCCCCCGCGACCGGCAGCCGCCCCGCTGTCACGCCACGCATCCGCCAGCACCATGTCAATGAACTGGTGCGTATCTTCATCGAAGGTAGCCAGCGGATCGGCAGCAATGCGTCGGGCCGAGTCTTTGAGAAACCGGGCCAGGCCCGACTCCCCGCCGCCATACTTGAGAGCCAACGGTGTGGCGACAAAACGGAAGAAGGTGCTGATCCTTGTCGCCAGTTCCGCGCCGTCGCATTTCAAATCACTGCTCGCACCGGCCTTGAACCACGGCGCCAGAACCGCGAGCGCGTTCGTCGCCGCCGGGGAGAGATTGCCTTGCTTCGTGTGCCGCAGGTGGAGTCCCAGCCGCACGATCTCGCGCCGGGCCGGATTCACTGTGTCGTAATGAACCTTCAACACATCTTCCGGCGTGAACTTTTCGTGCCCGCCCAACCGTTCGCGCAATCGCCACGAGCGCATTGTATCGCCCATCGAACCGGTGCTGATGCCGAGCGGTATCGGATAGAACGAACCCACGGGACGATGATTCGCGCTGAGGAGCAGGCCGGCTTTTGGGTCGGTGACCTGCGGCAGTAATTTCTGCGGCACGAATCCTTGCCAATCCGCCGCGTCGCCTGTACCGGGGATTGCTTCACTGCCGTTGGGATCGGGCGCCAATTTCGAGCGAATTGGGATCGCGCCCAGCACCGAGTAACCAATGTGCCCCGCGCTATCGCCGTAAATGCAATTTGCCGACGGAAAACGCCAATCACCGAGCGCCTTGGAAAACTCCCTAGCGCTTTTCGCGCGCATCATGCCGAACACACCTTGAATCGTGTCGCGCGTCGGCTCGCGCATTGGCACGCGTTGGAGTACGACCTCTGGATCGCCGGGCTGCCGGAAACAGAACTCCGAAACGACTGGCCCCAAGTCTCTCTCGCGCACGGTCAGTTCCACGTCCTGTCTGCCCTTGACCTTGATTCGCTCGGTCCTGACGTTTGTTTGTCGCCACTGCCCGTTCCATCGGTATTCGTCCGAACGCGTAGGGTCCGTTTCCATGCGAAACAAATCTGCTTGATCGGCGCCCAGCGCCGTCAGTCCCCATGCAACGCGTCGGTTGAATCCAATCAGCAAACCCGGACTGCCGGGCACGCCAATGCCACGCGCGTTGAACGTCTTGCCGCTGACGTGGAACTCGATCCACAACGAAGGATTGCGCACCGGCGTTTGCGGATCGCTTACGAGCACGGCTGCGCCCGTTGTTGTCTTCTTGCCGCCGACCACCCACGCATGGCTGAACTTCGGGCCTTCATTCCCGTTGTCGGCACGATTGAGTCCGTGCCGGGCGGCAAACTGCTCGACCCGCTTCACCCAGTCGTCGCTGACGTCGTGCCGCTGCACCACCGAAGCGTCGTCGTCGAGCCAGAGCGCTCCGGGCTTGGGCGGTTGGGGTTGGCCGGGGCGCGGGTTCTCCCGGTTGCGCCACGCGATGAGATCGCGCGTTCCATCCGTCGCAAAGAACTGCGCAAGATGCCACCAACTCAGCAGACAATCCGCGGGCGTCCACGGTTCGGGCGCAACGCCCAGTTCCTCGAACAACGGATGCAACCTGCCGTCCGCCTTCTGCGCGGCGAAACTGTCGTTCACCCCTTCGCAATAGGCCTCAAGCAACTCGCGTGTCCGACGATCCAGATTCGCGGCCGTCCGCCCGGCCGCGCGCGCCCAGCCGAACGTGCGCATCTTGCGATCGTGATCCACCGCGGTTTCGTTGCGATTGCCGCGCTGCCGTTCCCCGACGATTTCCGCCAGCCGGCCTTGAATGATACGCAGGCTGTACGTCATCTGGAAGCCGCGTTCCTCGGCCGTCGCGTAACCCAGGCCGTACATGGCACCGGCATCCGTGGCCGAAAATACGTGCGGGATGCCCCAGGTATCGCGGATCAATTCGATGCGGCCGTAGTCCGGCTTGGGCGAGGCAACGCTCGTGAACGCCGCCGTGAACGTGACTGCCAGCCAAAGGCGCAAAAGATCAATTCGCGATTTCAAGTTAATTTAACGATGTGCGGTTCAATCGGGCAGCGGCGTGAGCGATACACGCCGGAAATGAATTTCGCCGCCCTCGGATTGCAGGCCGATGGGACCGGCCAGGACTTCGACACCGGTTGCCTGATTGATCTCAATGCCGTTCAGCCAAACCTTGTAGTTGTCACCGCGGGCGACAACCTCCATGCGATTCCATTCGCCGCCGGGACGCTCGGCGTCGGAAAGCTTTCGGACTCCACGGATGTCGCCGGCCACCGCGTGGTTCATCACCTCGAAGTAACGTGGCTGGCCGCCGGCCACCATCATGCCCTGCAAGCCCAGCACGTCACCCGCGTTGCCGTGCATGAGCTGGACTTCGGCGCAACGCGGCAACGGACGGGCGGGGCCGTTGATGCGCGTGAGAATGCCGTTGTTGCCGGGTTTGGTGCCGGGCGCCCAACGGTATTCCACCACGAGGATGAAATTCTGGAACGCGCGTTCCGTATGGAGCACCCCCAGCGGCGTCCCCTTGCAGACGAGTAAACCGTCGCGCACGGACCAGACCGCGTCACGCGAAACGTCCGGTTCGGCCAGTACGTGTGTCCAGCCGGCAAGGTCCTTGCCGTTGAACAATTCAATTGTGCCCTTGCTGGATCGCGTCTGTGGCGTGTTGCAGCCGGTGAAGAGAGCCAATGCCAGCGTCCCGATGAGTGAGAGAGAAAGAATCGTTTTCATCGGGGCGCAGTCCAGCACACTTCCGGCGGGATTGCCAAGCGCAGAATTCGCGTCGCGTCGGCCAGATCATCACCCGCTCGACGGTGTGAGCTTCGTGTCGTTGTTGAAAAACCCGTCGCAACCCCTTTCACGCGAGGCGATTTACTGGCACTTCCCCGGATACCTTGAATCGTATGTTCACGCGAAGGGCTGGCGCACGACGCCGGTTGGAGCCATCCACGCTGGCGATTTCAAGCTCCTGGAGTTCTTCGAGACTGGCCGCGTTGGACTTTACATCTACGCGACGATATCGGCGAAACCACCGACCTGGCCGCCCGGCTTCCGGATAAGGCCCATGATCTGCGCACCCCCGCCTTGCCGTCTGGCGAAAGGAAATCAACGCCCCAATGCCAGCACCCAGGCGGAGCGCCGGAAAGCCCCCCGCCATGATCATTCTGCCAACGTGAAACCCAGCTCACTTCTCAGGCTTTGCCTCACCGTGCCTTGCGCTCAAGCTGGCCGGGGAAACGAAATCGAGTTTGAGAAGCGGCTGCTCACCCTGCCATGAAACTATTCTCCGTTCTGATATCTTTATGGCTTTTGCTTCCCCCGGCATTCGCTGGCTCCACTCCCAACCTCGTCATCATCTTTGCCGACGACCTCGGTTACGGCGACCTCGGCAGCTACGGGTCACCGGTGATCCGCACGCCGAATCTCGACCGCATGGCGGCGAAAGTTTGCACGCCCAGCCGCGCGGCCTTGTTGACCGGGCGTTATCCCATTCGCAGTGGCATGTGCGGAAACCGGCGGGTGCTGTTCCCGAACTCGAAGGGCGGTTTGCCGCCAGCGGAAATCACCATCGCCGAGGCGCTCCAGCCGGCGGGCTACGCCACGGCGCACATCGGCAAGTGGCATCTCGGCATTCACGAAGGCTCGCGCCCATTGGATCAGGGCTTCGAGCGCAGCTTCGGGCTGCCGTACTCGAACGACATGGATGCCCGCGCCGACTTGCCGAGAGGGTCGTCCGGCTCGCCGAATCCACCCCACGACGGCTGGAACGTCCCGTTGTTGCGCGATGGCAAAATTGTCGAGCAGCCCGCCGATCAAACCACGCTCACGAAACGTTACACCGAGGAGGCGGTTAAGCTCATCACGGAGAAAAAGGGCGGGCCGTTCTTTCTCTACTTCGCCCACACGTTTCCGCACGTGCCGATGTTTGCCTCGCCCGCGTTCAAGGGCAAAAGCCGGGCGGGCATCTATGGCGACTCCGTTGAAGAAATTGATTGGAGCGTCGGCCAGGTGCTCGACGCGCTGAAGCAACACAACCTTGCGGAAAGCACCCTCGTCTTCTTCACCAGCGACAACGGCCCGTGGCTCATCATGGGCAATCAGGGCGGCAGCGCCGGGTCGTTGCGCGATGGCAAAGGCAGCACTTGGGAGGGCGGGATGCGCGTGCCGGGCATCGCGTGGATGCCGGGCCGCATCAAACCGGGCGTCACCACTCAACTCGCGCACACCATGGACCTGATGCCCACCGCCCTCGCCCTCGCCGGAACGCCCGCTCCGAATGGCGTCACCCTGGATGGCACCGATCTGTCACCGTTACTCTTTGAATCGAGGACTCTCCAGCAGCGCCCGTTCTTCTACTATCGCGGCGATCAACTTTTCGCCTCCCGGCTCGGCGAGTGGAAGGCGCATTTCAAATCTCAAACGGGCTACGGCCAGTCCAAGCTGGAAACGCACGAGCCGCCACTGCTTTTCCATCTGGGGCGCGATCCATCCGAGAAACGCAACGTCAGCACCGATCACCCGGATGTCCTCGCGCAAATCCAACAAGCCGTGAAAGCCCATCAGTCCGGCATCGTGCCCGTCACCCCGCAGCTTCAGTGACCGCTCGCAGTTCCACCATGCCGGCCCGCCGAGACGCGCGCCTCGATTTACTGAAGCAATCCCTTTGGGATTCTGGGACGGCGTGAAGGCGTGTTTCGCCAGTGCGAATCGGGAATGGAGCGCGACTGTGTCCGCAGGACCAGTCGCAGCGGGTTGAACAACCGAGGCGGCGTGGAATTTTTTCGCGCATTGGTATGACGTGCTGCGGCAGGGCTTCGCCACAGCCGCGCTCCGGCCAATCCCGAAGGGATTGCGACCTCCAGCCCAAGGTTGCCCCGAAAGCCTTCGGGGCTACCTTGGGTCATCGTGAAACAAATCATCAACCGCGACGAGGTTGTGGCGAACCTCACGCGCGGTCGTTTTCGATGCGCCCGTAGGTGAGAGATAACACCATTCCCGGCCTATCACACGGGGCACAGAATCCATGGAGCACTCGTGGTCGGATAAGATAAGCTCGGTGACCGCCAGACAGGTGAAGGACTTCTACTCCCGGACCGACCGTCGCTATGACGCCGGCGAGTGGTATCTGAAATTCAGTTCGGAATTGGTGGGCGTGGATGGTCGTCCTCTGACCAGGACGCATCCAAAGGATGCGAGCCTCCTCGTCGCCACAGCGGCTGATAACCCTCGTTTCTCCCCACGTGTGTCCTCGACACTCGATGAAGGGATAGGCATTCAATAGCTGCTGCGTTGTATTCATTGTATTCATTTGTTTCCTTTCTCTTGGGGTGCTCGGCTGCTATTTTCCCGCGTCGAGTCGGCGGAATCCGGCCACGACACGGAAATTCTTGGATGCGTAAGCGTCATACACACCACCAAGATGGGTTGCTCGCGCAGAGAATGCAGTGACGTGATTGTGACGGATTTGCGGGGGGGCTGGGGGTTCTAATCAAATGAGAAAATATCTGAAATTCTCAGAAATCGAAGTCCGGCAGATTAATGCGGCTTTGAAAACAAAGGGATGGTCACACGAGAACCTCGCTGCCGAGATTGAGACGAAAATGGGGCGCAGGATCTCCAGAGAAACCGTGTCGCGATATCTCAGTCCGGTCGAGGAGCGCAGGAAAGGACCTCCGCCAAAAGTCCGCGAACAGATCGAGAACGCGCTTGGCCTTCCACTTTACACGCTCACACTTCAGCCGCCTAGGAAGGTATCTGGCAAGTTGCCAGTGCATGACAGGAAGAATAGGCTCAACGACGACGCACTCCAAGATCGCTTGCTACGAAGGGGAAGCCAGCCTTCGTTTGCTGATGTTGTGCGAAATTCCGAATCCTTTGTGGCCCGAAGTGTGCAAGAAAAATTCGAGAAGCCTACGCACTACTTCCAACCGGCAGTGATCCTGCGCGTGACTTGGCCCGGCCAGCGGAAACCCGCAATTCTCACGCACCTGAGAGAGCCGAAAGAGGGCACGCTCAAATACACGCTTGTCACAGGAAGGGCAATCATCATTGGTGCGAGCTATCCGGTTCGGGAGTCGCATCCTACGTCACTGATGGATTTGTGGCTGGATTGGGTGGATGAGAATCCAGTTACGGCTTCACGCGAGTTCACTGTTGGGAGGTCTTCGATCCTTGTCAAATTGCTAAACTACAAAATTGATGTCTCCGACTTCGACGTAACGTTTTCTCCCCTTGGGGTCGTGACGAATGACCTCCGCGCATCGAAGTCGGCAGCATACACAGCGTATGTTTTTTGGGGTGAACTTAGTTTTCACAGTTGTCCAGAGCAAGCCGAGTTGGCACGGCTTTCGAGAGATGGGTCGAAGCTTTTCCTTGAGGAGGAGAGTGCGAATCCGGAAATGCTTTGCCACGACTCAAAAGGTCGGCCACTGTGCATGGACATCGCTGTGTGGAAGGCATTGCAGTCAGGTAGGTCGTTGGAAACCTTTGGAACTGCGAAGTTCCAAAAGGGATTCCTAATCGCTTAGGAGAGGATTTTGGTCTCAACCCCGTTGGGGTTACTTTCCATTTGGGGACGCAGATCCAAGGTAGCTCGTGCCTCGTAACCCTGTGGCTCTGGGACGGAATCCCGTTGGGATTCCCGGATGGCGCATCAGGCCGGCTCGCGGAAAACGCCGCTTGCTGAAACGGGACGAGGCAGACAGAATGAAGGCGTTCAGAAAAAACCGCTATTCGCCATGAAAACAAGATTGAATCTTTGGGAAACCGGCTTTCTCACGCTACTCGTCATCACAGCCGTTCTCGTCGGAGGCTGTGACAAAGCACCAACTTCAACCGCCGACAAATCTGGCAATCAACCGCCTGCTCCGATTCAGGCCGAAGCATTCCGCGGACAGGTTTACAAATCGTTTAATCAACGCAAAGTGCTAACGCTTATTTCAAAGGACGAGTGCGAATTGAGCGAGCATGGAACAATCCTCCTCTGCAAATACACCAAGCAGGATGATAAATTACGCGTCGTTACAACTGCTTTGGGAACAAGTCAGGTGCTTTACTACCGTTTCACAAGCCAAGGTTTACAAGACAACGATGGCAATGTGCTGTTTTCGCCGGAAGGCCTTTTGGAAGCTCAACGACAAGCGGAGCTTGCAAGGCGTGCGCAACAGGAAGCCCGAGAGGCGGCGGAACGGCAACGAGCCGAGGCAGCTGCTGCGGCGGCTCGCCAAGCCGAGAAAGAAGCGAATGAGAGAGAGGAGGCTAGAAAAAAACGAGAAGAGCTCGCCTTAACAGCCAGGAGCACCTCTGCGCCTGTTGTGCAAGTTGAGTGCTTTGGCTTTAACCACGTTAGAAAATTTCGATTTGTGGTGACCACTGTCGGGGTTTCGACGGAGCTTATCAGTGTCATGGACGCATTTGGCGCATGGGAGAAACCGAGTCGCCCGCAACGCCAGGACATTTGGTTTGACGAACTTACCGAGAAGCCAGGTTACTCGACTACGTATCGAACTATCACCTTGAAGAGCGATCGTCTTGGGCGAGTTGAATTTAACTGCACGGATCGAAAGACCGAGGCTGCCGCCGATCACTTAGCGGAGACGTTCAAGCTCCTTGAAAAAGCTATCGACTCATGGAGGTCAAAATATCCAGCCTTAGCTCGTTGGTAGGCTACCGAGAACCCGACAGCGCCTTCATCGCTTCAACCATCTCTCGCCAGCCCGAACGTGGCAAAACGGGAACAACTGCAACGCGGTTGCGGCAGATTTGTCGCGACGCCAAACGAATGGTTTTGGTCACAACCGCGTTGCGGTTGGTTTCATTTGTGAACCGTGACCCAAGGTAGCTCGTTCCTCGCAACCTTGGGCTTTGGGACGGAATCCCGTTGGGATTCTCGGCCGGGCGAATTTGAGCCTCCTTACGTCGGCTGCTACGGATTGAAAAGCTTTTCCACTTTCGCCTTCACCGCGGCATCCATCTTGATCAGCGGCGGCCAGGCGCGTTTGAAACCTTCGCCCGGCAATTTCTTCGTCGCGTCGATGCCGAGTTTGCTGCCGCAACGTTTCATGCGCGGGTCAGGGCATTTTCGCTGATGAAAAGATTGCGCGAGCGGAATGCTGCCGGACTTTCCAAGAGTAAGACCGTCCGCAGCGCAGCCAACGGCGACGCGAACCAAGGGCGGTGCAGCTTACGGTCATCGGCCGCAATCCAGGCAGGGACGGAAAGGCCGTTGGTGCAAGCCAATTGCTCGGCAGTGGCGGCGAGATAGGCATCCTGCACCCGGCCCAGTTCGCCCAACGCCGGTGCCAGCAGCCTCGGCATTGCTGACAATGCGGCCATACTGGGCGCGGCATAGAATTCATCCAGGAAGTTCGCCAGACAGCGATCGAAAGATTCGCCTTCCACCGCGAGCTGTGCGACTTCCGCCAATGTTTGCGGTCTCATATTTTGCCTTCTTCAAACAAACCTTCGACAAGATACTGCGTTTTCACCGGGATGCGATTCGCCGGATAGTATTGCCCGACCAAATCCAAGACTTCCTTCGCTGATTTCAATTTCAGATGGCGAATAAGAAAAACAATGTCAGCGACATCAGACGGTTCGTCCGTCGTGCCGCCGATGCGCGCGGCCATGCACTTCATGGCGAGCAGATATTCCGGCACGGGCATGGTCAAACGAAGGTGCGGAAACTGCGGGAGATTTCCGGAGGTCGTTTCGTGGCGTGCGGAAATGAAACCTTTGACGCCGTCATTCAACCAGCTCGCCGGCAGGTGCTGTTCTTCGCCGATTGTTTGCGCCACTTCGCGGATCAATTGTGTCGGCTGGAAAAGCGCGTCCACGTCTTTGGTTGTCAACCGGGCGGTGAACGCGAGCACCATGACCGTGCCGCCGAACAGGCAGACTTCACCTGTCACGCCTTTTTCGCCGAGCTTGTCGGAAAGAATGTGGAGTGCGCCAAGAATTTCTTCGCGCGTCAGGTTTGAACCGGTTGGTCGGCCAGCACTCATGTCAATTCGCTAGGAAGAGACTACTTGAGTCGAAACAATTCATCCACTTTTGCTTTGATTGCCTTGTCCATCTTGATGAGCGGCGGCCAGGGGCGTTTGAAGCCTTCGCCGGGGAGTTTCTTGCGTACCGGCTCAGGCCTTTCGTCCCAGAATCCGGTCCAGCGAGTCCGAAGTCTGATGGATCAGCGCTTCGGGATAGTGCGGGTACGGGTGGAAATACTCGAAGGTGAGAAACCCGCGATACCCGGTCTGATCGAGCGCTTCCGTGACGGCGGGCCAGTTCGTCGTGCCATCCAGCAGCGGGCGGAAGGTTTCGAGCGAGTAGTCCGTTCCCTTTTTCGTGAATTCCTTCAAGTGAATGTTCTTCGTGCGCCGGCCGAGGATCGGGACCCAGTGTTCGGGATGCTGGAACATGGAAATGTTGCCGGTGTCGAAATGCACGCGCACGTACTCGCTGCTGAAGCTGTCCACAAACGCGTTCATTTCCATCGGCGTCATCAGGTAGCCGTTGAAGAAAATGTTCTCCATGTTTAGGAACACCTTCAACTTCTCGGCTTGCCGGGCGAGCGTGCCCACGGCTTCCCGGGCCCGGCGGTCGCAAACGTCGTTGGGCACCGGTTCGTGATCGTCGCGCCACGGAATATGCACCGCGCCTGGAACCACCAGCACGTTTTCGACCCCGAGATCATGCGCGGCCTGGGCGATCTTCCCGGCCAGTTCGAGGCCGCGTTCGCGCTTCGCCGGGTCGTTGCTCGTCAGCGGATACGGCCAGAACAGAAACGAACAAAGGCCGCTGATCTGAATTCCGATGTCGTCGGCCATTTTCCGAATGGCGTGGTATTCTTTCGCGCCGGATTTGGGCGAGAGATCGTTGTCGAGATCGTAGTTCAACTCAATGCCCTCGAAGCCCGCGTCCTTCGCGAGCTGGAGACATTCACGAAGCGTCATCCGCTGGGGATACGGAAACGCCCAGAGGTTGATGGACTTCTTCATGTCGTAACGTTTGGGCGAACCGCGGCGGGCATCAGGCGGGCGTGTAATCTGGGCGGTTGCGGTCGGCTCGAAAGCGAGGGTGGACAATCCAACGGCGGCGAGGGTGCTCTTGAGAGCATCGCGGCGGGAGATAGCGCCAACTCTGGCGGGCAGGGTGGCGGCGACGGGGGATTTGGGAAGCTCAGGTTGATTGTGGGTAGTCATAAATGGAACGCGTGGATTCTTTCAGAATCTCTGCCCACGACAAGTCGCGTTTGCGATTGATGTTCAGGTGTGAAATTACTGGCGCAAACGGTCCTCAGACCGTTGAATGGACGGGAAGCCGTCATTCCGCCGCGCGGGCCGATCCAGGAAGCACAAATAATGAATTCAACACGGTTCATGCGACTCAACTGCGTTTGTCTTCCGCAGCCGGAACGACGCTCCACATCATCTTCGTCATCACCCATCCGGTCGTGCGGGCGGTGGACGAGCGCTCGGGCGAGTTCGTTTATTCCTTGCGAAGCCGAACGCCGCAGTTCAAACCGTGGGTATTCGCCGAAGGCAACTGCACGGTTTACGTCGGGGAACCGCCGGACCGCGTCAAGACGCTCACCGGTCAAAGAAGCCGCAAACGATGAAACGATTCCGCAATCCAAAACACATCACCATGAAAGCAATACTCTGCACCCTCCTCGGCCTGTGGACGGTGGCCGTTGCCACGGCTGGCGCCGCCGAGACCACGCGGCCCAACATCCTGTTCATCTTCTCCGACGACCACGCGCAACACGCCATCTCCGCCTACGGGTCGAAGGTGAATCAGACGCCGCACATTGATCGGCTCGCCAAGGAGGGCGTGCGCTTCCTCAACTCGTTCGTCGCCAATTCCATCTGCACCCCCAGTCGCGCCACGCTGCTCACCGGGCAGTACTCACACCTCAACGGCGTGCCGGTGTTTAACCGCTTTGACGGCACGCGGGACAACGTGGCCAAGCGCCTGCAAGCGGGCGGGTATCACACCGGCATGGTCGGCAAGTGGCACCTCGGCTCGGACCCCACGGGCTTTGACCGCTGGATCGTCCTGCCCGGCCAGGGCGCGTATTGGAATCCGGCCTTCCTCGTTCCCGGCCGCCGGCTCACCATCGAGGGTCACTGCACCGACATCACCACCGACCTCGGGATTGAGTGGTTGAAAACGCGACCGCAGGACAAACCGTTTTTCCTGATGCTGCATCACAAGGCGCCGCACCGTGCCTGGGAGCCGGATGAGCGGAACAAGGCACTGTTCAAGAACAAAGTGATCCCCGAGCCGGAGACCCTTTGGGACGATTACGCCACGCGCCCCACCGCGCTGCCCATCAACGAGCAGACCGTCGCCCGTGACCTCACCCGCCGCGATCTCAAGCTCGAACCGCCCGCCGATCTCAAAGGCCCCGCACGCAACGAGTGGCTCAACGTGAAGCCCATGGAAGTTACCGTGGACGGCAAGACCCTGACCGGCAAGGAACTCGTCCGCTGGAAGTATCAACGTTACATGCAGGATTACCTCGCTTGCGTTCAGGGCGTGGACGACGGCGTGGGCAAAGTGCTCGACTACCTTGACCAGACCGGGCTCGCGAAGAACACCATCGTCATCTATTCCGCCGACAACGGCTGGTATCTCGGCGACCTCGGCCTTTACGATAAACGCTTCATGTATGAACCGGGCCTCCGGGTTCCGCTGCTCGCCCGCGGCCCGGGCATTCAGGCTGGCCATCTGCCCGCGCAGTTCGTCATCAACATTGACCTCGCGCCCACGTTCCTCGACCTCGCCGGACTTCCAGTTCCCGCTTCCATGCAAGGACGCTCGCTGGCGCCGCTGCTGCGCGGCGCGGCGCCCGCCGACTGGCGCACCAGCGTTTATTACCGCTATTACCACGACCCCGGCCATCACAACACCGCCGCCCATCTCGGCGTCCGCACGGCCACGCACAAGTTGATTTATTACTGGAAGCAGAACGCTTACGAAATGTTCGATCTCATCCAGGATCCCACCGAGCAACGCAATCTCGTGCATGGCCCGGCCGGCGCCTGGAAACCCGAGATCGCCGCCAAGTTCGCGGAGTTGAAAGCCGAGATCGCCCGCCTGCAAAAGGAATACAAGGACGACGGCCAATACGCCGATCCCGCTACCTGGCCCAAGGGCGGTTCGGACGGTCCGTTTGAGGGCAAGGAACCCAGCGGCATCAAGACCGTCACTGAAGCCATCACTCTTACCGTCTCCAAATGAAGCGTAGCCCATTTCTGATTCTTCTCGTTGCCCTGCTGCTGTCGCCAGCAGCGTTGCCATGCGTAAAGGCCGCCACATCGGGTAAACCCAACATCGTGTTCATCCTCGCCGATGACATGGGGTATTCCGACCTCGGCTGTTACGGCGGTGAGATCGAGACACCGAATCTCGATTCGCTGGCGCGGAACGGCGTGCGCTTCACGCAGTTCTACAATACCGCCCGCTGCTGGCCCACCCGCGGCGCGTTGATGACCGGCTATTACGCACAGCAAATTCATCGTGATGCCCTGCCGAATGTGCCCGGTGGCGGTCAGGGCGTGCGGCAAAAGTGGGCGCGGTTGCTGCCAGATTTCCTCAAGCCCGCCGGTTATCGCAGTTACCACAGCGGCAAGTGGCACATTGACGGCGATGTGCTCGCGGGAGGTTTTGATCGTTCGTTGCACACCAAGAACGATGGGAACTTCTTCACCGCCAAAGGCAACTTCCTCGACGATAAACCCGTCACGCCGGCCACCGATGAATCCAGTTACTACGTCACCACTGCCACCGCCGATCATGCCATCGAGTGTTTGCAGGATCACGCGGCGAATCATGCAGGCAAGCCATTCTTCCACTACATCCCTTTCATCGCGCCGCATTTTCCATTGCACGCGCTGCCGCAGGACATCGCGAAGTATCGCGACAAATATCTCGCCGGCTGGGAAGCCATGCGCGAAGCCCGTCATCGTCGGCAGAAGGAAATGGGTATCGTCAACACGACGCTTTCGGAGTTGGAACGCGAAGTCGGTCCGCCGTACGCCTTTCCCGACGCCATGGCGAAGCTCGGCCCGGGCGAAGTGAATCGGCCATTGCCTTGGAGTGAATTGACGGAGGAACAACGCCGCTTTCAGGCCACGAAGATGGCCATTCATGCCGCCATGATTGACCGCATGGATCAGGAGATTGGCCGCGTCATCGCTCAACTCAAGAGCATGGGCGCTTACGAGAATACACTTATCTTGTTCGCCTCCGACAACGGCGCCAGCGCCGAAATCATGGTACGTCACGGCGGACACGACCCGCAGGCCCCACCCGGCAGTGCCGCGAGTTATCTCTGTCTCGGGCCAGGTTTTTCGAGCGCGTGCAACACACCTTTCCGTCGCCACAAGACGTGGGTGCATGAAGGCGGCATCAGCACGCCGTTGATCGCGCATTGGCCGCGCGGCATCACGGCCCGGAACGAACTGCGCCACACGCCCGCGCACGTCATTGACATCGTACCCACGGTGCTGGAACTCGCCGGCATTCAGAAGCCCGCAGCGTGGGATGGCGAGCCGATTCCACCCGCGCCGGGCAAGAGTCTCGTGCCCGCGTTCGCCAAGGACACGGTCATCAACCGCGATTCGATCTGGTGGTTGCACGAAGGCCATCGCGCGATTCGCGTCGGCGACTGGAAACTCGTCGCGGCCAAGGGCGATCCCTGGGAGCTATATGACTTGAAGAGCGACCGCTCGGAACAGCACAACCTTGCGGCGCGAATGCCGGAGAAGGTGAAAGAACTCGAACGCGCCTGGCAGCAACAGACCGACAGCTTCACCACTCTCGCGAGGAAAGCGCTCGCCGACCAACCACAACCCAAGGCCAAGGCGAAAGCCAAGAAGTGAGGCGACCGCGCCCAGCCATGAAACGCGCTCTCACATTCACATTGGCATTCTGCTTTGCGTCATTGGTCGTTTGTCATTCGTCATCTGCGGCAACCGCGCAGCCCAACGTGCTGTTCATTGCGATTGACGACCTGCGGAACGACTTGGGCGCGTTGGGCGTCCCGCATGCGAAGACGCCGCAACTGGACGGCTTTGCAAAGACTGCACGCCTGTTCAGTCATCACTACGTGCAAGTCCCGACGTGCGGGGCGTCGCGGTGCGCGTTGTGGCGCGGGCGTTATCCGACCCTGCCCGCGCACGTCGGCAACAATGGCATCCGCGATACGCAGGCTGACTGGGCGGCACAGAGTTTGCCGGCGCTGTTCCGACAAAACGGTTATCGAACGCTCGCGCTGGGCAAGCTGACGCATTACCCCGGAGGTCGGACGGGTAAAGATTGGGCGGAAGGTCCGGAGGAACTGCCGGGGGTGTGGGATCGTTCCTGGATTCCCGATAGTCCCTGGAAAACTCCATTGGCCATCATGCACGGTTACGCGAATGGGGCCGCACGCCAATCCGGCAAATCTCCGCCGTGGGAAGCGCACGACGGTCCCGATGAGGCCTATCCCGACGCGTGGGTCGCTGCTGAAGCCATCAAGACGCTCAAGGAACTGGCGGCGCAAAAGCAACCGTGGTTTTTCGGCGTGGGCTTTTTCAAACCGCACCTGCCTTTTGCCGCCCCGAAGCGATGGCACGATTTGCACGCCGCGGGCGTTCCCGATTTGAAACGGGATGCCGCCGCCAAACCCACTTGGCAATCGGGATGGCATGGCAGCGGCGAGTTTCGCGGCAATTACGGTCACGCGGGCCGCGATCCCGACTCGGACGCGGAATACGCCCGGTTACTGCGCCGCGCCTACGCCGCCAGTATCAGCTACGTGGATGCGCAAGTGGGCCGCGTGCTGGCGGCATTGCGCGAAGCCGGACTGGAGGACAACACCATCGTCGTCGTGTGGAGCGACCATGGTTTTCTGCTCGGCGAGCACGCCATCTGGGGCAAACACGCGCTCTACGAACACGCGCTGCGTTCGCCGCTGATGATTCGGCACCCGGGACTCGCGCAACCGGGCAAGACCAGTGCCGCCATCGTTGAAACCGTGGACTTGTTCCCCACACTGGCGGAACTCTGCCGCCTGCCGGTCCCGTCGGAACTGGATGGTCACAGTCTGGGGCCGCAGTTGCGTGATCCAACTGTGCCGTCAAAGAAACCGGCGCACGGCTTCTGGACCGGTGGTCAACGCACGGTGCGGACGGACCGCTGGCGGCTGATTGTTCAAACGGGGAAAGAGGGTGATGCCACGCGCGTTGAACTGTTCGATTATCTCACCGACGCGGACGAAACTCGGAATCATGCCGCGGAACAGCCCGAAACCGTGCGTGATTTGATGGCCCGGTTGAATTCCTTTCCGCTGCCCGCCTCTTTCACCCCCCGCCCCAATGCGCCCGCCGCACCATAACTGTTCCGCATGAAACGAACCATCCTCCTCGCCGTGCTGCTGTCGGTTTTTGGAGCGCAGACTTTTGCGGCCGGCAAACCCAACATCGTCATCTTCCTCGTGGACGACATGGGTGTGATGGATACGTCCGTGCCGTTTCTCACCGACGCGGGCGGGCAGCCGCAGCGCTATCCGCTCAATGATTTCTACCGCACGCCGAACATGGAACGTCTGGCGGCGCGCGGCATCCGCTTCAATCAGTTTTGCGCGATGAGTGTTTGCTCCCCCTCGCGCATTTCCATTCTCACGGGCCAGAACGCCGCTCGACATCACACGACCAATTGGATCAATCCGGATCAGAATAATGCCGGCCCGTCCGGCCCGCCGGATTGGAACTGGCAGGGCTTGAAGCCGGGCGATGTCACCCTGCCGCGGCTGCTGCGGGACGCCGGCTACCGCACGATTCATGTCGGCAAAGCTCATCTTGGCCCCCGCCAGTCCGAAGGCGCGGAGCCGATGAATCTTGGTTTCGACATCAACGTGGGTGGTTGTTCGATTGGCCAACCCGGGAGTTATTACGGCGCGCGCAACTATGGTCATACCGGTCCGCGCACCTCGCACGCCGTCCCGCATCTGGAAAAGTACCACGGCACGGATACGTTCCTCACGGAAGCGTTGACTCTGGAAGCCAACGCGCACATTGCCGCTGCGGTAAAGGACGGCCAGCCCTTCTTCCTCCACCTCGCGCACTACGCGGTACATGCGCCGTTTGAGTCGGACCCGCGCTTTGCCGCGCACTACAAGGACTCCGGCAAATCGCCCCAAGCGCAGGCCTTTGCCACATTGATCGAGGGCATGGATAAGTCCCTGGGCGATCTGCTGGATCACCTCGACGCGCTTGGCGTGGCGAACAACACGCTGATCTTTTTCCTTGGCGACAATGGCAGCGACGCACCGCTCGGCCACGAGCACGAGGTGGCTTGTGCCGCCCCGTTGCGCGGGAAGAAAGGCGCGCATTACGAAGGCGGCATGCGCGTGCCCTTCATCGCCGCGTGGGCCAGAGCCGATACCAGCAACGTGCATCAGAAACGCCTGCCCATTCCCGCCGGGGCGATTCAGCTACAGCAGGCGGCGGTGCCGGATTTGTTTCCAACGATTCTTGCTCTCGCCGGCGCCAAATCGCCGCGCGATCACGTCGTGGATGGCGCGCGACTGGAACGGTTGCTGACCGGCAGGCGCGATTCCCGTCGCGCCGAGAGCTTTCTCATGCACTATCCGCACGCGCCGCATCGGAGCGATTACTTCACCAGCTATCGCGAGGGCGAATGGAAAGTCATCTATCACTATATCCCCTCGGAGGTTTCTGAAGGTTCGCACTATCAACTCTTCCACCTGGCGCAAGATCCGTTTGAATCGCGGAATCTTGCGACATCGCATCCGGGGGAATTGCGCCGCATGATGAAACGCCTGATTGCCAGTCTGGCGAAACATCGCGCGCTGTACCCCGTGGCGGAAGACCGTATCACACCGCTCAAACCCAAACTGCCGTGAGTTTTTACCGCGTCGTGGATCAACGGGTTCGGGAAACACTTATTACATTCACCGCGATGAAACACCTCATTCTCCTCTCGTCATTGCTCCTGATACATTCCGACCTGACGGGCAAGCCGAACTTCCTGCTCATCTTCACCGACGATCACGGCTACGGCGATGTCTCGACTTATGGCGCGTCCGACGTCCGCACGCCGAACATTGATCGGCTGGCGACGGAGGGAATGTTGTTCACAACCATGCGCGCGAATTGCACGGTCTGTTCGCCGTCGCGCGCGGCGTTGTTGACCGGGCGTTACGCGGATCGAGTTGGCGTGCCCGGAGTCATTCGCACGCACGCAGACAACTCGTGGGGTTATTTCGATCCGAAAGTGCCGACGCTGGCGGATGAATTGAAGCGCGCCGGTTATCACACCGCCATCGTGGGCAAATGGCATCTGGGCCTCGAATCACCCAACACCCCCAACGAGCGCGGCTTCGATTTCTTCCACGGTTTTCTGGGCGACATGATGGACAGTTACACGAACCATCTGCGTCACGGCCTCAATTACCTCCGCCGCAACACCGAGGTCATCGAAGCGCAAGGCCACGCCACGGATTTGTTTTCCGACTGGGCCGGCGCCTATCTGCGGGAACGCGCGCAGCGAAAGGACCAGCCGTTCTTCCTCTACCTCGCCTACAACGCGCCGCATTTTCCCATCGAGCCGCCCGCCGACTGGCTCGACCGCGTGAGGGGACGCGCGCCGCACCTCGACGAGAAGCGCGCGAGGAACGTCGCCTTCGTCGAGCATCTGGATGACCGCATCGGGCGGGTATTGGCGGTGTTGAAGGAAACCGGGCTGGAACGCAACACGCTGGTCGTGTTCACCGCCGACAACGGCGGTTCGCTGCCGCACGGGCAGAACAACGATCCCTGGCGCGATGGCAAGCAAAGCCATTATGACGGCGGCCTGCGCGTTCCTTTCGCGGCTCGGTGGCCCGCGCACATCAAACCCGGCTCGCGCAGTGACTACGCCGGACTGGTGTTCGATTTGTTCCCCACGTTCCTCGAACTGGCCGGTCGCCCGCGGGCCCCCGACCTTGACGCGGTGAGTCTCGTGCCTGTGCTCACCGGCGGCGCGCTCACCACGCCGCGCGACTTGTATTTCGTCCGGCGCGAAGGAGGCAACTACGCCGGCAAGAGTTACGAGGCCATCATTCGTGGGGAGTGGAAGCTGCTCCAAAACGATCCGTTCCGTCCGTTGGAACTTTACAATTTGAAAGACGATCCGCGGGAAGAGAACAACCTCGCCGCTGCAAACAGGCAGAAATTTAATGAACTCTTACCGGTCTTGCGCGCGCACATTCAACGAGGCGGGGCAGCGTCGTGGCAAAAGCCCGCGACCCAATCACCTTGAATCTGCTGCTCGCTGCCTCCTCGATGGGGCTGGCCATCATGGCGGCTTGCGTTGCGAGTTGGGTGGCGAGCCGAAACACCCGCAGTGTGGACAGAGCCGCGCACCGAGTTCATGCGCCGGGCGCACTGTTGCGACGGTAAATTCAACTCGACTTTTTCCAATACGGACGCTGTTCTCTCACCCAAAACCTCACTCACCCATGAAAGCGCAAGTTTCACCACTCTTGTTGACAGGCCTTCTGGCAAGCGGATTCACCCTCGCCGACCAGGCGGGTCGCCTTTATCCCGAAAACGAGCTTCATGCCCGGCCCGCCGTGCGCGTCACCGTGGGTCTGCGCGATGCGGACATCGTGGGGAACGACAACCGCGCGTTGCAGGCGGCGGTGGATTACGTCGGCAATCTGGGCGGTGGCGTGGTGGAGATCGGCCCGGGCGAGTATCTGATGCGCGACTCGCTCCATCTGCGCAGCCGCGTCACGGTGCGCGGCGCGGGTGAACGAACGGTATTGAAGAAGGATCGAGAACATCGTTCTGCACTGGCGGCAGATGGCGATTTCGGCGAGGCGGCCATCACGGTGACCGATACGAATGGATTCGCCGTTGGCCGCGGCGTTTATGTGGCCTCGAAATCCCAGCGTAATTTCCACGGTGTCTGCGCCACCATTCTCAACGCCCGGAGCAATTACTTCACCCTCACCCGCCCGATGAACGCGGATATCATGGTGGCCGACGGGGGATTTGCCGCGACGGTGTTCCCGGTCATCAGCGGCTACAATATTCAGGACGCGCGCGTGGAAAACCTGACCGTGGAAGGCAACCGCGCCGAGAATCCGACCCAGGTGGACGGCTGTCGCACGGCCGGCATTTTCCTTTATCGCGGGGATCATTGCGTCATCGCCAACTGTGTTGTGCGCGACTACAACGGCGATGGGATCAGCTTCCAACAATCGAACGACGTGAAGGTGGAGAGTTGCGTCGTCGAGCGTTGCGCGGGTTTCGGGCTGCATCCCGGCAGCGGTTCGCAACGGCCCTCGGTGAAAAACTGCCGCGCCGTGGGGAACGACAGCGACGGTTTCTTCTTTTGCTGGCGCGTGCGCGGCGGCGTCGCGGAAGGCAACTGGCTGGAGAACAACGGCGGCTACGGCATGTCCATCGGCCACAAGGACAGCGACAATTTCGTCCGGAAGAATGCGATCATTGGGAACAAGCGGGGCGGCGTCTATTGGCGCGCGGAGAGCGGGCCGATGGCGGCGCACCGGATCACGTTCGAGGAGAACATCGTCTCCGACAATGAAGGCTGGGGGCTGTTCGTGGATGGTGCCACCCAGGGCACGATCATCCGCCGCAACACAATCGAAGACACCGGCAACGGGAAGCAAAAGGTCGGTGTCCGCATCGGGAAACAGGTTGGCCAGGTGATCATGGAGGAAAACACCGTGAAAGCCGAGACTGACGTGCGGGACGACCGACCGCGACGGCCATGATCCCCGACTTTGACAGCGGTCAGTTTGACGCGCTGAAATCGGTTCCGCGGGAGTTCCCGCCAACCGGTCAAGGACGCGGCTTCAACTGGAGGTAATCCAAGCCGAACATGTGTCGGCGGATGGCCTTGTCATTCGAGCCAACGATTTCGACCTGCAATCGGTTGGCGCCGGCAGACAGTTGAAAGGTGCCGAGCACCAGTGGATCGTGCGCCACCACCTCGTGGTATCGGTCAAATCTCCGGGCCGGACCGTCGTTTACCGACACCGCCACGATGCCGTAGTCGTTGGCTTTGGTCAGATTGGCCACGACCTCGTAGTTTCCCGACGTGCTCACCTCGAATTCCAACTCCAAGCGATCCCCGACCTTGGCGTCGCGCCACCAGACCTGGGAATCGTTACTCCAACGGTGTTCCGGAAGATCCTGGATTTCCAAGATGCCGCCGGTCATTTGCAACTTTTTCAAGCTCTCCCCTTCGAGGGCGTTCGGCGCCCGAAACACTTCCACCACGTCCGACCGCACCAGCGCCACGGGCAGGGCCGCCGTTTCGGGATCGGGCTTCACGTTCCAGGTCGCTCCCGGACGGGCATACCAAAAGGCGGTGGGCGCGAAATTCACGACGGTCTGGTGCCAATGCCACAGTTCCATGTCGAATTTCAACGAGCTGGTGAAAGGAATCGCGTCCAGCGACCGGTAGCGGCTGTTCACCGAGAATCCCGGTCGAAAATTGCCGGCCCCGGAGGGCTGAGCGTGGAAAGGCGCTTGGAAGAATTCCGGCCGACACCAGGCGTAACCATAATAGTCCTCCGTACCCGTGCCAAAATGTGACGGGAACGACTCGTCATCCACGTAGATTTTCTCGTCCCCTTCGCCCCACCAGGCCGCGGCCCCATTGAAGATCGCCAGCGTGTCCCCGACGTACACCCCCTTGCCTTCCACCGTGACGTAATTGACGTCAAACGCGCCGTCGCCTGGACGGGACGCTCCCGGGCGAAACGACGGCGCCTTGGTCTTCTGATGCCAAGAGGCGTGGAAATACATGGATCGTTCATCCCAATTCCAGTTACCCACCTTTGCTTTCCCCTGAGCCACGTTGACCGGTTCGCTGGCCAGGTTGATCAGGCTGATTTCACATTCGCGTTGGAAGGGCATGATCCACAGGCAGCGCATCTGACCGTCGGCCGTCACCTCGGTGTACCACGTACGGTGCGGAGCGGACCGATAGCCGCGTCCGAAGAAATCACCGACCGGGCACCAGACCGTGCGTTGGCCATCGAAGCTGATCTCCAGAATGGTTGAGCGCAGCGCCTGCGGCTGGTTCTCCGCCTGGAGGTTGATGGCCAGTTCGCGAATGGCGCCAGGCCGGTTGACAGTCACGGTGCGCGTCTTTCCGGCCTCGAGCGCGCCGTCAAACGTCACTTCAGTCAGGCCGTCCAACTTTCCCGTCGCGGGTTCGAGCAGGCGTGTTTGCACCGCATTGAGTTTCTCCCGATGGTCTCCCAGTTGCCTCATGGAAAACGATTCGACCGGAGTCCCATCCGCGTAAGTCCGGTAGTTGATTTGATAATACAAGGCCTCGCCGCGATGCGCGCCAGGGTCAATGGGAACATCCGTCTCGTAAGTAATCTTGCAGTGGCGCGCATAAGGAATGGGCAGGTAGAGATTATGTCCGCGTTGCCCGTATTGCGTCTCGGGTGACACGCCTTGGGAAAGCGGCCCGTGGCACAGCGCCCCACCATCCAGGATGCTGGAGATCGGGCCGGCAATCACCGGTCCGGGTTGGTGATCGAGATAGAAACGCAGCGTGCCGTCGGAGAACGGTTGCATGCCTTTTTCTCCTTGAGGACCGTGCCAGGTTGCCCAGAACCGGACCACCGCGCCCGGACCCTCGACATCCATCAATACATACTCCTTGCGTCCGCCGCTCCGCTCCTCCACGCGCACAAAGTGACTGCGGTCCATGTTGGCGAACCAGCCCGGTTGGTCGGGTGCGACGGATGCGCGATCGTAACTGCTGGCCTGGCGGCAGGTGTACGCCGGATTGGGGAATCGGGGGAGAACCTCCCGGTCGGCCATCTCATCCAAGAGCGATGCGAAAGTAACCGTTTGCGCCTGCAGGGGTCCAATCCCACCGCCTAACACGATCAAACTCAAAATCACTGGGGGGAGGAGGCTGGTTGAAGTTCTGTAGTTCGTTGCGAATGTCTCCTGGAGCGAATTCATCGTAAGGGGAGTAACGGACGGACGCAGAACCCAGTCAAGCGGTTTTTCCGGCGTCCGTGATTGACGCGACAAAGGCGGTTGCTGTTACTGTGCATCGCATGACAGCGATTTCGACTTCTGCCCTGGGTTTCTGGACGATGGCCATACTTGCGGCATGGCCGTTGTCCGCCGCGGCGCAAACCGCCAGCCCATCCTCCAGCGCTTCCCTCACGCTAGCTTTCGAGTCGCCGCACTGGCTGGCCGTCCGCGGTTCACACCTGCCGGGCGGAGAAATTCGCATCAATTACCTGGAGGCCTATTGTCGTGCGGGCTCAACCGATGCGGACTGGGTGCAGCACACTGTCATTCCTCACCGTGTCGAGTTGATCGCGCTCAGCGAGGATCACCGCGCCCTTCGAGTGCGTGATACGCTGACCGACGGGGTGATCGTCGAGCACACCATCACGGCCAAAGCTGATGAAGTGGAATTCCAACTTCGCGCGCACAATCCCGGCCCGGCGCGCTCCGAGGCGCATTGGGCGCAGCCCTGCGTCCGTCTGGCCGCGTTCACCGGCTTCGATCCGCAAGGTCTGAACCTCGATGATTATCTGCCCAAGTGTTTCATCTTCTTAAATGGCAGGCTCACACGGCTTTCGGAAGTGCGTCCGTGGGCGAAGGAGGCCCGTTACATTCCCGGCCAGGTGTGGGCCGCACCGGGTGTGCCGCGCACCGATGTGAACCCGCGTCCGCTGAGTGCGCTCCAACCGGACAACGGTCTGATCGGCGCGTTCAGCCAGGATGAGACCCTGATCTTTGCCACGGCATGGGAGCCTTATCAGGAATTGTTCCAAGGCGTTGCCCGGTGTCTTCACTCCGACCTCCGCCTCGGCGGCTTGCAACCGGGTGAAACGAAAGCGATCCGTGGCAAGATTTACATCCTGACCAATGATGTGTCGGCACTGCTGGCCCGCTACGAAAAGGACTTTCCCGAGCACCAGCCGAGCGGGCCGCGCGGGGCTGCGACCAAACCAACACCCTCGGCTCGCGCGGTGGCGTTTTATTATCCGTGGTATGGCAATCCCGAAACCGATGGGAGTTACGCCAACTGGAATCACGCGGTCGCCGTGCGTAACGAACCGCCGCGCGCCTTTCCCGGCGGCGACGACATTGGCGCGGACTTCTATCCGGCGCTGGGATGCTACAGCGTCAACGATCCCAAGGTCCTGCGCGAACACGCGCGACAATTGCGGCAGGCGGGCGTGGGCGTGCTGTGTGCGAGTTGGTGGGGAAAGGACACCTTCACGGATCGCGCGTTGCCCGCCTTGTTCAAGGTCGCCGAGGAAGCGGGTCTCAAAATCAATTTTCACATTGAACCTTTCCCGGGCCGCAACGCGCAGACCACCCGCGACGCCATCAGTTACCTGACCGGCAAGTTCGGTGGCTCGCCTGCCCTCCATCGCCTGCCGGAACGCGGCAACCGGCCGGTGTTTTTCATCTATGATTCCTATCTGACGCCCGCCACGAACTGGGCCACGGTGCTCCAAAAGGATGGCAAGCAGACGTTGCGCGGCACGGACACGGACGCGGTGGTCATCGGGCTTTGGGTCAAGGAGCATGAACAAGACTTCATGTTGCGGGGAGGGTTCGACGGGTTCTACACCTACTTCGCGACGGATGGGTTCACCTACGGTTCGACCATCAACAACTGGCCCCGACTGGCACAATGGGCGCGCAATCATGAGAAGCTCTTCATCCCGTGCGTGGCACCCGGTTACATTGACACGCGCATCCGGCCGTGGAACGGCGTCAACACGCGCGACCGCGAAGGCGGCGCGTATTACGATCGGATGTGGTCTGCGGCACTGGCCGTGTCGCCGGAACTCGTGGGAATAACCTCGTTCAACGAATGGCATGAAGGCACCCAAATCGAAACCGCCGTGCCGAAACAAATTCCCGGGTTCACCTACCTCGACTACCAGCCGTTGCCGTCGGATTATTACCTGGAGCGGACGGCGTATTGGATCGGGAGGATGAAGAACCAGTGACTGGCGGCAACTTTGCCAGAGCCGGACGGGTCACAGGCCGGCCGCAGCCGGTTGGGTGACGGGGCGGCTGGCTTTCAGTCCAGGAGCGCCGCATGGTTGCGGCTTTACTTCCCGATTCATTCATTCAACCGTTGCTCGCGTCCGAATGCAGCGTGATGCCTATTGCTCGAAAACATTTCCGGCGTTGAGCCCGAAGCAAGCCGGATGAACTGGAACAACTTCAACGCATCTTGAATCCATGAACCTAAACCTGACCTCGAAGCGCCCCTGGTTCATCACATTTGCCAAACCGGCCCTGCTGGCCGTCGTCCTCGGATGGGCCGCGCCCAGTTTGACTGCCGCCCCGGCGACCAATTCAATCCGTTGGTGGGTCAGCACGGCGGACCTAAAACAGCGACTCACCGAGCAACCACCGCTCGCGTGGCAGGCCGCCGGGCGGGCGCGCGGCAGTCGCCTCGAGGTCAATCCCGCCGAAACCTATCAGACGATGCTCGGGCTGGGTTCGTCGCTCGAGCCGTCCACCTGCTGGAATCTGTCGCTGATGTCCGTCGCGGACCGTGAGCGGACGATGGAACGGTTGGTGGACCGCGAGCGTGGCATCGGCATGAACCTCATGCGGATTTGCATGGGCACGCCGGACTTCACCGGCGACCCGTGGTATTCCTACAACGACCTCGGCCCGGGCGAAACCGATCCGGAGTTGAGGCGGTTCTCCATTGAGAAAGACCGCGCTTACATCCTGCCGGTCCTCAAACTGGCGAAGGCGAAGAATCCCGACCTGCTTTTCTTTGCCTCGCCCTGGAGTCCGCCCGGTTGGATGAAAAGCACGGGCACGATGATCGGCGGACATCTGCTGCCGCGCTGGTATCCGGTCTATGCGGAGTACTTTGTGAAGTTCATCCAGGCCTACCAGGCGGAGGGCATCCCGATCTACGCGGTCACGATCCAGAATGAACCGGGCGTGGACCGCGCCAAGGAGAAGGACCCGAACTGGTTTTATCCCTCGTGCCACTGGACGCCGGAGCAGGAACGGGATTTCATCCGCGATCACCTGGGCCCGGCGTTCCGACGCCACGGGCTGAAGACGCGCATCTGGTGTTACGACCACAATTACAACGTCCGCACTCGGGGCGACGATCCGGGGATCGCGTATCCGCGCACGATCCTGAGCGATCCGCAAGCGGCGCGGTTCGTGGACGGCGTGGCGTTTCACGGTTACGCGGGCGAGCCGTCCGGCATGAGCACGTTTCATCGCGAGTTTCCGAATGTGCCGCTCTACTTTACCGAAGGCTCGGTGTTTGGAATCACCGGCGGCGTTGAACTCATCAAACGGCTGCGCCATCACGCCTCCGCCTACAATGCCTGGGTGACCATTCTGGACGACAACAGCAAACCCAACAACGGCCCGTTCGAGGCGAGCCGCACCATCATCACGCTCAACCCCGCCACGCGGAAACCGACTGAACACTTCGACTTTTTCCTCTACGGTCAGTTCATGAAGTTCATTCAACGCGGCGCCGTGCGGGTGGACAGCATCGCGGTTGGCAATTCGCTGGCCAATGTGGCGTTTCGAAATCCGGATGGCGAATTCGTGCTCGTCCTGATCAATCCAGGCGGTCGGGAGACGGCGTTTTCCCTTGTGGCTGGCGACCGCATGGCCGACGCCCGCCTGCCAGCCAGGTCGGTGGCGACGTTCGTCTGGGGAGAACGAAAGACCTCGGCCGACGCCAGCCCTCGAGCGTCCCAAACGGCTGCGATTCGGCGCACGATTCCGACGCCGTTGCCGGACCATCCTGGCAACATTTTCCTCCAAGGCGAAAGCGTGGCGATCCCGCCGCCTGCTGAAATGGGCACTGGGGCAACTCGCTGGCGGCTGCTCGACGATCGGCAGCAGGTCGTCCGAAGTGGCGCATTGTCCGCCGCAGTGGCCGGTCGCCGGGAATCGCTGTCGTTCGGCCAATTGGGCATTGGCTGGTATCGGCTGGAATTCGGCCCGGCCGGCGACACCAACGCATCATGGACCACGCTTGGAGTGTTGCGCCGATTGGAAGCGCCCGTGCCGCTGGACTCGCCGATTTCGGTGGATTCCGCGGCGGCGTGGTTTGCGCTCAACGACGTCGAACACCAACGGAAGCTGGCGAATCTCGCTGCGCTGGCGGGCGTGAACTGGGTTCGCGACCGGTTGCGCTGGCGCGACATCCAACCCGAACCGGGAGACTTTAAGCCGGCGCCAACCACTTACGACACCTCGGCGACCGTGCAGCGTGAGGCGGGTCTGCAAGTGCTTCAGGTTTTTCACGACACACCGCCTTGGGCGCAGGAAGAGCCGAATGCCGGAGGCCGGTTCGCGCCGGATTTGCGTCATGTTCATGACCTGGCACACCGACTGGCGGTGCGGTTCAAAGGACGGGTGACGGCTTGGGAGCCGTGGAACGAGGCCAACGTGGCCACGTTCGGAGCCCACACAGTGGATCAGATGTGTTCGTGGCAAAAAGCGGCCTGGCTCGGATTCAAGGCCGGCGATCCGGACGTGATCGTGGGCTGGAACGTGACCACCACCGTCCCGACACCGGCCCACACGGAGGGCCTGCTCGCCAACGAAACCTGGCCATATTTCGACACCTACAACATCCATACCTATGATTGGTCTCACGCTTACGCGGAGTTGTGGAAACCCGCGCGCGAAGCCGCCGCCGGCCGACCGATCTGGGTCACGGAGGCCGACCGCGGCACGCCACATTTGAAGAACGCCCCGTGGTTCGATCAAGACCCGCGCCTGGAACGGCTCAAGGCCGAATGGATTGCCCAGGCCTACGCCAGCAGCCTGTTCGCCGGCGCCCAACAACATTTCCATTTCATCCTGGGAAATTACCAGGAGGGAAATCACATCCAGTTTGGTCTGTTGCGCCACGATCTGACACCGCGACCGGCCTACGTGGCGCTGGCTGCGGTGGGCCGATGTCTCGCCGGGGCGCGGGTGTTGGGACGCTGGCGACCAGGCGACAACGTTCAGGTGGTTGCTTTCCGCGCCGAACCAGATGGTAAACCGCGCGACGTGCTGGTGGTGTGGGTGGAGAAGGAAGTGGATTGGGACGGGCGTGGCCAGACGACCGCTCATTGGAGTCCGCCCGCCGGGTTGCAGGTTGAAGAGGTGGTGGATTATCTCGGGCGCTCCTTGGGCAAAGCCTTTCCCGCGCCGCTGACCTCCGCGCCCGTCTTTGTGTTTCTGCCGCCGGGTGAGGCGCAAAAGCTGCCACTGGACAATCCGCCGTCGCCCGGCGCATGGCGTGCGGGCACTCCGTCGCCGGTGGTTCTGCAATTATCCCTGCCGCGGTCGGTGATTTGCAAAGTGGAAGATTTACCTTGGTCGGAGGGCTATGTGTACCAAGCCGAAACGGGCAGGGAATTGGAGTTGAAATTCCACGTTTACAACTTCGCGCCGGAGGCGGTCACCGGTCAGCTTCAAGTCGTGCGCCGGCCGGACAACTGGGATGTCACTTTGCAATCAGCCACGTTTCAGCTTCCCAGCCGGGAGCGGCAGGAAATCAAGGGAAGTCTGCGGATCCCGGAATCGGCCATGATCCGTGATGGTTGGGTGGTCTTGCGCGCTGACTGTGGTTCGCGCGGACAACCGGTGCTGGCCTTACGTGTGATGGCGAAAGGTTGAGGCAATTCAATCGGTCACTTCCGCTGGTTCTCAAACCAAACCGGCCCGCCCCACTTGCCGGTGACGACGACGTCTATGTCGCCATCCTGGTCCAGGTCCACCGCGCAGAGGTTCACGCCCGAACCGATGCCTTCGTCGAAGGAAATGGCGTGCCGGGTCCACTTGGGGGTCGCGCCGCGCCGCAGTTCATACCAATAGACGCCCAGCTTGCCGTATTCGTCCGGGTCCGAGCCGTTGTGGGCCATGAAACGCTTGCCCGTGATGAGGTCCGGCGTGCCATCGCCGTTGATGTCCGCCAGCGCCAGGCTGTGCGCCTGGCTCCAGGAATCGTCAATCAAGTGTTGCTTCCAACTGCGGTTGCCCTCCACGAGAGACTGTTCATACCAGAAGATGCCGTGCTTGTGGGCATTGCTGGTGATCACGTCCGGCAGGCCGTCCCTGTTCACGTCGTACACGATGATCTGCGGTGTGTGATCGGCTTTGCCATCCTTGGCGCCCAGCGCCCAGGGGTGTTCGATCCACTTCCCGCTTCGCGGATCGGCGGGCGCTGCAAACCAGGCGTCCGGCCGCAGCACGTCCGGACGACCATCACCATTCACGTCACCGACGCCGCCGCCGTAATTCATCGGCTTGTCGGAGATCACGTGCTTGACCAGGCCGCGTTTGCCGGACGGAAGCTTCGCGGCCTCAAACCAGACCGTAGGTGCGCAATCGGCCAGAATCTCTTCGCTCCGGCCATCACCGTCAATGTCCACCAGTTCACCCGCCTCGTAGTTCGCGCTGGTGTCCACCACTGTCTCCTCCCAGTCGCCCGCGGCGCTTTGAGGCTGGCGATACCACCGGACGCACTTGCAGAACCAGCCGCACGAAACGACGTCCAGCTTGCCATCGCCGTCCACGTCCAGCGGCAGGTTCATGAAGTCGTCAAAGTAACCCTTGCCCTGGTCGTCCACCTCCCCGGCCAGCGTGCGAATCTTCGTGGGCTTCCAATCCGGCGCGAGATAGAGATTCGGCCCGGCCACGATGTCGAGTTTGCCGTCGCCGTCGAAGTCCGCCACCGCGAGTGCTTCGCTGCGGACCTGACCGAGACGATGCGTGACGAATTTAACCGGAGATTCGGCTGCCGGAGCGGGTGCGAAGGTCAACGCAATTAGGGGAGCGATAAGTCGAAATCGTTTTGAGTTCATGTTACATCCAACCTCACGCGGCGAGCCTGCGCCCGGCGGAGTGAATCGTCAAGCGTGGAGGCGCGGAGGCGCGTGACCGGTTGTCTTGCGAGAGAGGCGCGCTTGCGCTAACCATTGCGCGTGGATCAACCAGAGTTTTCCAGCGCGGCGCTGGTGTTGCTTGGACACGGCTCCACCCAAAACACCGCGTCCGCGGCGCCGGTCTTTCAACACGCAGCGGCATTGCGCCGTCGCCGCCTGTTTGCGGAGGTGCAGGAGACGTTCTGGAAACAACCCCCGTATGTCCAAGAGGTCCTGGCGCAGCTTGCGGCGCCACGCGTGTTCATCGTTCCGCTCTTCATCAGCGCAGGCTATTTCAGCGACGAAATCATCCCGCGCGAACTGGGCTTCGATGTGGGTTCGGATCGCGCGTCACGCACCGCGCACCGCGCCGCACGCACTTTGTTCTACTGCCAGCCCATTGGCACGCACCAAAGCATGACGAGCGTGCTGCTGGCCAGGGCGGCCGAGGTGGTGGAAGCCTTTCCGTTCCCGCGCGCGCCCAAGCCGGGCGACATCACGCTTTTTCTCGCGGGCCACGGCACGCAACGGAACGACAACTCCCGCCAAGCCATCGAGCGGCAGGTGGAGTTGATCCGGGCGCGCCATCTTTACGCTGCGGTTCACGGGGTTTACCTGGAAGAATCGCCCCGGATCGCGGATTGCTATGAGATGTCGGCGACACGGAATGTGGTAGTAGTGCCGTTTTTCATCAGTGACGGCCTGCACACGCAGGAGGACATTCCGGTGATGCTGGGCGAGCCGGAACGTCTCGTGAAAGAACGGCTCGCCCGCGGGCGTCCCACCTGGCGCAACCCCAGTGAGAAGCGCGGCAAGCTGGTCTGGTACACCCCGGCCATTGGCAGTGAACCCCATCTCGCCGAGGTCATTCTGGAGCGGGTCCGGGAAATGGCGGCGGTCGCAACAACATTGCCATGAAGGAAACGCATCGGTAATCCTTCCGGCCAGACATGATTGTCCTCCATCAAATCGAAAGGCTTGTTATGCGGAAATCCATCGTGATGATCACCCTCGGTTGTCTGGCGGCACAACTGCACGCCGAGCCCGAGTTGAAGGGCACGGCGACCGAACTGGCGGCCTATCTTGCCGGGGTCCCGCAAACCGTGTCGCTCACCGGCGAGGGGGAGTTGAAAGTCCCTGCTGACCGCGCGGAATTGGCGCTGAAGGTGGTGACCGAGAGCCGGTCGTTGCTCGACGCGTCGCGCGCCAATCAGGAGATTCGCGCCCGGATGCTGCGCACGCTCGCGCAACAAGGTATTGTGAATGAACGCGTGAAAGCCTCGCGGTTTTCCTCCACGCCGAGGTACGGCGCGTTCCGCGAGAAGGCAAAAAGCTACCGGGTGGAAAACGTCGTCCGCATCACCGCCCTCGACGAAAAGGAATTCCAAACCGTCGCCCAACTCGTGGACGGCATCGCGGAGGTGCGTTACGACAGTGTGGAATTTGAACACTCGGACAAGGACGCGCTGAAAGCACGGGTTCTCGCGCAGGCCATTGACAAAGTCAGCGAACGAAAACAACTCTACGAAGCGCGGTTGGGAGTCAGGCTGGTGCCAAAGCGTTTTCAGGAAGGTGTCGCCCCGCCCCCGCCGCCCATGCCGGCTGCCTTTGCCATCCAAAAAGCCTCAACCTCGACTGGCGCCGCGCCGGGCCCATCGCCTGGCTGGGCTGGCGACGCGCAAGGCGACTCAGAGTGGCCGACCTCCTTTGCGGAACTGGTTTACCGGGCGCAGGTGACCGTTGAATATGCGGTGCAGAACAAGTAACCGTTCCAAGACGCGCCACCAGCAATCGAAGCTTTCAGCGCGAGACATGTTCCCGCAGACATCGGGTGGAGAGTTCTCGCATCTGGCACTGCGACAAAGAAGTTTTGCCAAATACTGCGGGACGCGGGTACGGCGCGTCACTCCGGGCGCGCCGTTGGGAAGCGAGGTGCCAGTTGCGGCGCGCACGGAATGACGCG
>JAANMU010000328.1_pt1 | contig 59805 bp, 52 predicted proteins | sample 7279701 | NCBI WGS metagenome assembly JAANMU01 (sample SAMN14094539, study PRJNA606508) | bioreactor metagenome | isolation source: A lab-scale SPAN reactor treating ammonium-rich wastewater day 57 | place: Ireland: Galway | collected 2017-03-13
CCTCTGCAAATGTGCCAGTTCTGTCCGCACATGTGCAGGCAGGTTCGGCACATCCGCCGGGTCGCGTCCAAGCCCGGGCCTTGAGCAGGCAAATGTGCCAGTTCTGTCCGCACATGTGCAGGCAGGTTCGGCACATCCGCCGGGTCGCGTCCAAGCCCGGGCCTGGCAGGCAAATGTGCCAGTTCTGTCCGCACATGTGCAGGCAGGTTCGGCACATCCGCCCGCGCGAAACACAACCAACGCCGCCGGCAGGGGGCAGCGCCATGGAGACGAAACGCAGGGCGCATGAACGAACAGACCGCTGAGCCCCCGTCCGCACCCGCTCCTCCTCCCGAGCCCGTGCACGCTACCTATGAGGACTTCAAGAAGGTCCGACTGATCACCGCCCGCGTGGTGGCCGCCGAGGCCGTGGAGGGGGCCGACAAGCTGCTACGTTTGACGCTCGACGACGGTAAACGGCAAGACCGCACCATCGTGTCCGGCATTCGCAAGTCGTTTGCGGCCGAGGAGATGGTTGGCCGGACCATCTGCATCGTGGACAACCTCAAGCCACGCAAGATCTTCAACATCATGAGCGAGGGCATGATCCTGGCCGCCAATCATCCCGATGGCTCCATCGTGCTGATGGCCCCAAGCGCCGAGCTTCCCCCGGGAGCCGAGATCAGCTGACGGAGTCGGTCTGGGACTACCCGCGTCCCCCAGCGCTGGTGCCCTGTGACCTGGAATGCGAAGTCGTCTTTGCGGGCAGACGCCTGGCCCACTCGAAGCGCACGCTGAGGGTGCTGGAGACGAGGCACCCACCCACTTACTACTTCCCGCCCGAGGACGTCGACCTCTCCTTGCTCCAGGCCGCGCCTGGCTCGAGTTGGTGCGAGTTCAAGGGCAGGCGGCCTATTACGACCTGGTGCTGGGCCTGCGGCGCTCGCCCAGGGCCGCGTGGAGCTACCCCGAGCCCACGCCGAGCTTCGCGACCCTGAAGGGTTACCTGGCTTTCTATCCTGGCCGGGTGGAGGCGTGCCGCGTGGACGGCGAGCTGGCCGCAGCCCAGCCGGGCGACTTCTACGGCGGTTGGATCACCTCGCACGTCAGCGGACCCTTCAAGGGCAGTCCGGGCACCAGCGACTGGTAGCGAGCCCACGGTCCCAGAGAAGCCAGAAACTGGTCCTGAATTGAAACAGTCTGTCAACATCCGTAACCTCCCGTTCAATCCCGACCGCTTGGACCGCCCGCTGGCGAGCCCTATCCTGAGAGCAAGAAGCACTCAGGAGGACAACCGGTCATGAATGCCGTCGGCAGCGTCGCCATCGCCATCTCGGGCAACACGCAGAACCAGGGCCTGCAGAGACAGAACCCCACCCAGCAAGCATTGCAGCAGATCGTGCAGTTTCTGGCCGGCTACATGGCGGGGTCGATGCTGGGCCAGGCAATGGGCGGGCCGCACCAGGGCTGCCTCTGCTCCCAGCGCCAGAACCCGAACTTCGGGGGCAACGCCAACGCCCTGGCCGGCATGCAGGGCCTGATGGCCGGGCTGCAACTGGGCGGTGCTCTGGCCAATCAGGGCGGCAACTTCGGGGGCATCCCGGGCGGATTCCCCGGCGCCAACCCGGGTTTTCAGCAGCCTGCCTTCGGAGGGATCCCGGGCGGCTTCCCCAGCGCCAATCCAGGTTTTCAGCAACCCGCATTTGGCGGTTTCCAGCAGCCGGCCTTCGGGGGGATACCGGGCGGCTTCCCCAGCGCCAATCTGGGCTTCCAACAGCCAGGCTTTGGCAACTCCAACGGCCTGCTCGCCGGCATGCCCTCGCTGGGCCTGACCGGATTGCAGAACGCCAACTCCCTCTACAACGGTCTTCCCAACGGGCTGGCCGGGGTGCCCAACCCTTACGAAATGGGCCAGCCGATCACCGGGCTCGCCTCCGGGCTTCCCTCGCTGGCCTTCAACGTGCTCGGGCAGAACCCCAACCCGGGTTTTGCCGGCGGCACCAACATTCTGGGCCTGATCCCACCGGTGCAGGTTCCTCCTCTGCCGGGCTTCAGCCCGCTGGGCGCCCTGCCCCCGGTCAACGCGGGCTTTTTGCCCGGCGCCTTCGGGGGCGGCATCAACAGCTTCCTCGGCTAAAGCCAGGAGCCTCGACCAGGGAGGCGAAGCTGCCGGCCGTGCGTCTAATGCTCGCCCTCTTCACTCTATTGATTCTGGCTGCCTCGGGCCGGGCCGAGGAACTGGTTCCGCTCGACTCCGAGCACGACTTCCTGCGCCTCTTCACCGAGCGCCAGGGGTCTCCGCGCCTGGTCCTGTTCATCTCGCCGACCTGAAAGGTTTGCGTTTACGGGGCCCGGTGGGTTTTCCGAGAAGTCTTGCAGCCCCACCCGGAGTGGAATCTGCGCGTCATCACCATCTGGGTGCCGGTGCTCGAGTCCGACACCGAGGCCACGGCCAGACGGGGCCCACCCGAGATGCCCGACCCCCGGGTTACCCACTGCTTCGACCGCGGAGCTGTTACCAGCCGCTGGTACCTGCGCCACGTGGTGGAGGGATGGCCCGATCTGGCGGAGCGGCCCGTCTTTCGCAAGGGGATGATCTGGGATGCGTTCTTCCTCTACGGCCCCGAAGTGACGACCGACGAGCTGCGTTCTGGCTGTCTGGCGGCGGGGGCGACCATCCTGCGCGACCGGCCGACGCTGCTCGAAGGCCTCGGGCGCCTCTTCCCCGGGGGTTGACGGACCGAGAGCCAACCGCTATTATCGTCCTTGTCCTTCGCCGCGGGCGAGTGGCGGAATGGCAGACGCGGTAGACTTAGGATCTACTGGAGAAATCCGTGGGGGTTCAAGTCCCTTCTCGCCCACCATCAGCGTGAGCTTGCGGAAGTAGCTCAGCGGTAGAGCACTGCCTTGCCAAGGCAGGGGTCGCGAGTTCGAATCTCGTCTTCCGCTCCAATGAAGCCGTCCTGAACAGGGCGGCTTCGTTCTTTCCCGGGTCAGGTAGGATCTCGGCCACGAGCAGCGTAATCCTCCTCTCCTTATCGCACGTAACACACGGAGGACCCATGAAGGTCACGGTATCGGAGAACACCCCGGTCGAGCGCACCATGGAAGTGACGGTCGACAGCAAGAAAGTCGACCAGGCCTACTCCCAGGCCTTTGAGAAGATGGCCCGAAGCCTCAATCTGAAGGGTTTTCGCAAAGGGAAAGTCCCCACCCAGATCGCGCGCCGTTACATCACCGACGACGGCCTCACCGGGACCGTGCTCGAGGGAATGCTTCCCCGCGCCTTCCGAGAAGCGCTGGTGGAGAGCCAACTGGTTCCCCTGTCCGAGCCTCGCTGGGAGATCGTCTCCAAGGAGCGCGGGCGTGACCTGGTTTTCAAGGCCACCTTCGAGGTCAAGCCTCAGGTCGACATCACCGACTACAAAGGCGTTGCAATCAACCAGGCCCGGCCCGAGATCACCGAGGAGCACGTCGAGAACGTGCTGCAGGACTACCGCAACGGCCAGGCCCGCCTGGGCTCAGTCACCGAGGACCGCGGTCTGCAAGAAGGCGACATCGCCCTGGTCGATTACACCTGCCTGCACGAAGGCCAGCCGGTGGCCCACGGCTCGGCCCAGAACTACCTGATGGAGCTGAAGCAGGAGGCTTACCTGCCGGGCTTCGTGGACAACCTGATCGGCCTCAAAGCGGGTGAGGAGAAAGAGTTCGAGGCCGATTTCCCGGAGGACTATACCAACGACGAGCTGGCCGGCAAGCACGTCACCTTCCACTTCAAGCTGCACGAAATCAAGGTGCGTCAGTTGCCCGAGCTCGATGACGAGTTCGCCAAGACCATCTCCGACTTCGAGACCCTGGCCGCTCTGCGGGCCGACATGCTCGAGAAAATGACCGAGAACGTCCAGGTGCGCACACGCCGCGAAGCGGGCAGCCGCATTCTGTTCCAACTGGCGGGTCAGGTGCAGGACACTCAGGTGCCTCAGGCCCTGGTGGCCTACAAGGCCAACTTGATCTTCCGCACCCTGGGCCAGAAGCTCGAGCGCGAGCAGATGACCCTGGAGCAGTACATGGCTTCGCAGGGGATGGACAAGGACCGTCTCTTCCGGCAGATCTCGGCTCAAGGCGCTTTCGAGGCCCGCATCGAGCTGGCCGTGGACAGCGTGGCCCGCAGCGAGAGCATCACCGTTCCTGCCTCTGAGATCAGCGCCCAGGTCGCGCAGGCGGCCCAGATGCACGGCGTCTCGCCCAGCGAGATGGAGGAGCAGATGCGTCAGGATGGCACCATCGAGGTGGTACGCTACAACCTGCTGCAAACCAAGGTTGTGGATTTCCTGACCGAGCACGGCAAGGTGAGCTACATTACTCCTGAGGAGGCCGCCAGGCTGGCCGAGGAAGAGAAAAAGCAGGCCGAGGCGGCCGCCAAGAAGGCCGAGAAAGAAGCGCAGAAGGCAAAGAAGGCCGAATCTGAAGAGGAGGCTGAGGCCGAACCGGCCGAGGAGGCCCCCGCTCCCAAGAAATCCAGGGCCAAGGCCGCTCCGGCCGAGGAAGAAGCCGCGCCCGCTCCCAAAAAGAAGGCTGCTCCCAGGGCAAAGGACGCGGCCGAGGAAGGGGAAGCCGAGGGCGAGGCAAAGAAGCCTAAGACCCGAGCCAAGAAGAAGGAAGAAGGATAACCTCGTTGAGCCACCACGATTCGTTCGCCCAGCATCTCGTTCCGATGGTCGTCGAGCAGACGGCCCGAGGCGAGCGATCTTACGACATCTTCTCGCGGCTTCTGAAGAACCGCATCATCTTCGTGGGGGATCCGATCGAGGATGTAATCGCCAACCTGATCATCGCCCAACTCCTGTTCCTGGAGCAAGAAGACCCGGACAAGGACATCGACCTCTACATCAACAGCCCGGGGGGCTCCACCACGGCCGGGCTGGCGATCTACGACTGTATGCAACTGGTGAAGCCTGACGTGTCGACCATCTGCATGGGTCTGGCGGCCAGCGCCTCGGCCCTGCTGCTGGCGGGCGGCGCCAAGGAGAAACGCTTCGCGCTGCCATTCGCGCGTATCCTGATCCACCAGCCCTGGTCGAGCGGCGTCGGAGGCCAGGCCACCGACGTGGAGATCCACGCCCGGGAAATCCTGCATACCCGGCAGGTATTGAACGAAATTCTAGCCAAACATACCGGACAGACACTGGATAAGATCCAGTATGATACCGAAAGAGATTACTATCTCGGTGCCGAAGAGGCAGTGAGCTATGGTATAATCGACAAGGTAATTACCAAGGAAAGCCGCTAGCAGGCAGAGCCTCTTAGCGGGCCGGGCTTCAGGCCCAGCAACAAGAATGATTCAGGCCCACGCGGCCTGTTCGGTTAGTTCGAGGAGGTTTTGATGTTCCGTTTCGGGGATGACCGGGGTACCCTGAAGTGCTCTTTCTGCGGCAAGAATCAGGATCAGGTGCGCAAGCTGATCGCGGGTCCCGGTGTATACATCTGTGACGAGTGCATCGAGCTGTGTAACGAGATCATCGAGGAAGAGCTCTCCCGCACCACGGAAGACCCGCTGCGCTTCCGCAACTTGCCCAAGCCCAAGGAGATCAACCAGATTCTCGATCAGTACGTGGTGGGCCAGGAGAAGGCCAAGAAAACCCTCTCGGTGGCCGTTTATAATCACTACAAGCGCATCCACATGAAAGGTGGAAGCACCCCCAGCGGTGAGGAGGTCGAGCTTCAGAAGAGCAACGTCCTTCTCATCGGGCCGACTGGCTGCGGCAAGACCTACCTGGCTCAGACGCTGGCCAAGATTCTGAACGTTCCACTGGCCCTGGCCGACGCCACCTCCCTGACGGAGGCCGGTTACGTGGGCGAGGATGTCGAGAACATCCTGCTCAAGCTGATCCAGGCGGCCGACTACGACGTGAAGCGTGCCCAACAGGGCATCATCTACATCGACGAAATCGACAAGATCGCCCGCAAATCAGAGAACCCGTCGATCACCCGCGACGTCTCGGGCGAAGGCGTCCAGCAAGCCCTGCTCAAGATTCTGGAAGGCACTGAGGCCAATGTTCCGCCGCAAGGGGGTCGCAAGCACCCCCATCAGGAGTTCATCCAGATCGACACGACCAACATCCTGTTCATCTGTGGGGGGGCTTTCGAGGGCCTCGAGAAGATTATCGAGACCCGCATTCGCAACCAGAACATGGGCTTCCGCGCCAACATCGAAAGCAAACGCAACCGGAACGTGGGCGAGCTTCTCGTGCAGGTGCTGCCGGAAGACCTGCTCAAGTTCGGGCTGATCCCCGAGTTCGTGGGACGTCTGCCCATCGTGGTGACGCTGAATGCGCTGGACGAGGACGCGCTGGTGAAGATCCTCACCGAGCCGCGTAACGCTCTGGTCAAGCAGTACCAGAAGATCTTCAGCATGGACGGTGTCGATCTGGTGTTCACCAAGGAGGCAGTCGGCTCCATCGCACGCGAGGCTCAGACCCGCAAGACGGGTGCCCGCGCCCTGCGCAGCATCGTGGAAGAGGTGATGCTCGACGTGATGTACGAGATTCCCTCTCTCTCCAATGCCCGCAAGTGCGTGATCACCCAGGAGGTCATCGAGAAGCGGGAAGAGCCCACCTTGATGTTCGTCGAGGACATGAAGGAAGCTTCCTGACCCAAATTCTCCGGCCTCGGAACCGGACTTCCAAGAGGGCGAGTGGACGACCTGAACCTCTACGTTACCCTCGGGGGAACGCTCGCTGGCCTGATCGTCGGCTGGTTTGTAAGTCGCATGGGCCGTGGCTCAGGCGATCCTGAAGCGCTGAAGGAGCAACTCTTCAAAGTTCGCAGCGAGCTCGAGGAGCAATTGCGGCGCAGTGAAGGCCTGCCAGGGATGCTGGTAGCCCTTTCTGCGATTCAGGATGCCGACAAGCTCTATGACAACGTGACCAAGATGGCCCGCGAGTACCTCTCGGCTGACTACGCGGGCCTCTTGCTCAAGCGCGACAACGAGTATGTCATCGCCGGCGCGGACGGCCTGTCCGCGGAAAGCCGCGAGAACCTGCGTTTGCCAGCCAAGTCCGGGCTGGTGACCTACCTGCTCGAGACCGGGCGGCCCGTCCGGATCGGCAAGGGCGATCGCCAGCTTGCTGTGTTCCGCAAGCACGAGCCCATCAACGAGGTAATGGTGGCCCCGCTGCGCAACGCCTCGGATGTGTTCGGGGTGGTGTTCGTGGCACGCCAGTCGGCGGGTCCCTTCTGGACAGGCTCGGATGTCAACCTGCTGGCTTTCATGGCCATCCCCTTCTCCCTGGCAGCGCACAGTGGCGGCGCCTTCGTCGACTCCCAGCGCACCTCTCTCGAAGCCCTCACCTTCATTGCCGCCCAGATCGAAGAGCGCGATCCTTACTTCCGCGGCAAATCGGCCCGGGTTACCGAGCTGTGCCTGAAGGTGGGACAGGAGCTGCGCATGTCTGAGCGCGACCTGGAGTCCTTGCGGCTGGCCGCATTGCTGCACGACATCGGCACATTGACGGTCCCGGCCGAAATCATCTACAAAGACGGCAAACTGACCGAGGAGGAGATGGCGCTGGTACAGGAGCATCCCAAGAAGGCACTGGACCTCTTGCAGCCGCTCGGGTTTCTCGAGCGCAGCCTGCCCATGATTTTGTATCATCACGAGCGCTATGACGGTGCCGGCTATCCCTATGCCCTCAAAGGGTCGTCCATTCCGGTCGGGGCCCAGTTGATCGGGATGTGCGAAGTCTTTGACGCCTTGACCCGTCGGCGGCCCCATCGCGAGGCCTTCCCGACCGAGAAGGCGGTCGAGGTGATGAACGACATGAGCGGGAAGCACTTTGACCCCAAGCTTCTGCGGATGTTTCTCAACGTCATCGAGCGCCAGGGCAAGACCCCCCTCAAACTCCCCGTCCGCCAGGCCGACCCGACGCGCACTTGATGCGGCTACCTTCGTTCCTGGCGTTTGTGTCCTCGCTCGGGAAGGGCGGAATGGGCGAAGTCGTGCGGGCCATGGACCAGCGCAGCGGCCAGGAGGTGGCCGTCAAGTTCCTGTTCGCGGGCTCGGATCAAGAAACGATCGAGCGCCAGCGCCAGGAGGCTCGAGCCCTGGCCGCCCTCTCGCACCCCAACGTGGTCAGCCTGATCGACTCGCTCGACCACGAAGGCCAGCACGTGCTGGTGATGGAGTTGCTCGAGGGGGGCAACCTCTACGACCTGATGGCCCGCAACCCCGAGCTTCCCGAGATCTTGCGCACCTTCGCCCAGATCTGCGACGGCCTCGAGTACATCCACGACCGGGGGCTGGTGCACCGCGACCTCAAGCCAGGCAACATCCTCTTTCACAGCGATGGCACGCCGAAGATCGCTGACCTGGGGCTGGTGCGCCAGGTCGGAGCCCGCTCCGGGCTCACCCAGACGGGGGTGATGATGGGCACGGCCGCTTACGTCTCCCCAGAGCAGATCCTCAGCACCCGAGAGACGGGGCCGGCGGGCGATCTTTACTCGCTGGGCGTGACCTTGTTCGAGACCCTGACCGGAAAGTGGCCCTTCGTGCGCGATACTGATTTTGCGCTCCTGCAAGCCCACCTGCGTGATCCGGCTCCCTCCTTGCGGGAGTTGCGCCCCGATCTGCCCCCTTCGCTGGACGCTCTTATGCGCCGCTTGCTGGAGAAGGAGCCCGACCTGCGCCCCCGCTCGGCCGGCCAGGTGCGCCAGGCCTTGCTGGCCGCTCTGGGCAGCGAATCGACCCCCGAGCTGGTGGCCGAGCCCGAGTTCGAGCCCCGTCAAGCGCTGGCCGCCCGTGACCCGGGCGCGGTCTTGCTGGCTCTGAGTCACGACATCCGCGACCCGATGAACGGCATTACCGGCAACGCTCGCCTGCTCAAGGACGCCAACCTGCGTCCCTCCGAGCGGCAGTATGTGGAAGCCCTGGAAGCCTCCACCCGCGAGGTGCGGAGCCTGCTGCAGGGGCTGATCGATTACACCCGGCTTGAGTTCGGGCGTTTGCGTCTGGAGCCCGTTCCCACCGACGTGCGCGGGCTGGTGCAGGGCCTGCTCAGCGAGTTACAGCCGCTGGCCCGCCAGCGAGGGCTGGAGCTAAGCGGCCAGGTCGACACGGCCGTGCCCGATACCCTGAGCTGCGACCCGCTGCGCCTTCGCCAGATTCTCTCGCAGACGCTGTCTCGCGCCCTGGAGACGACCCGCCAGGGCCAGGTCAAGCTGGAGGTGCTGAAAGACTCGGCCACGGCGCAGTCTGTGGGCCTGCGCGTGGTGGTGAGCGCGGCTCACCGCACCGAGACCACCGGGGGACGGGGCCTGCTCGAGCTGGCCCTGACGCAGGGGTTGATCGAGAAAATGGGTGGCCAGTTCTGGGAGGATGAGTCCAGCATCACCTTCACTCTCAACCTGCCCGTTTCGGGTCCTGCCCCCGCGCCCGCCAAACCACAAGTTCCAGCTCATCCCATGCAGATTTTGCTGGTGGACGACAGTCTGATCAACCAGACCCTGGTCTCCGGGCTCCTGCAACCCCACGGGCACGAGGTGGCCGTGGCCGGAGACGGCCAGGTGGCGGTGGACATGTGCTCTCTGCGCGACTTCGATGTCATATTGATGGACCTGGAGATGCCCACGATGAACGGCCTGGAGGCCACTCGGGTGCTGCGCTCGCAGGGCAACAGGACGCCCATCGTGGCTCTCACCGGGCATGAGCGCGAAGATTGGACCCGACGTTGCCTGGAAGCGGGCATGGACAAGTTTCTCTCCAAGCCTGTGGAGGAAGCCGAATTGCTCTCCACGCTGGCGGCCACCCTGGCGGGCCCGAGCTCGTCCACCATGGAGCCGCCGGTCAATCCCGAGCGCCGCGAGGATGCTCGCCAGGCCTTCGAGCAGGGCTGGGCCCACCGGCTGGCCGGGCTTGACCAGGCTTTCCGCGCTCGCGACGCCGGGGCCCTGGTCGAGGTTGCCTGGGAGATCGGGGCCTGGCTGACCGGGCTGTCGGCCACTCCGGCCGCCCGAGCCGCGGCCCAGATCGTGATCCTGGCCGAGGAAGGTCGCCTGGATGCGGCTCTGCACGCCCGCGCCGGCCTGCTCGAGGAAGTAGGCCGGCTCAAGCGCAGCTGGGAGCAGACCAGCGCCGTCGTGGTGCCGGCCGAGCTCCGCTCCTGAAAATAGAGCCCGGAACTTTTGCTCCGGGCTCTGTCGTTCGTTTGAGGTCAAGCCTCAGGGGTTGGGTGGGTTCTCGGGTGGCGGAGGCGGAGGAGGCGGCGGCGGGGCCGCCGGGACCTCGATGGTCACCGTGCGCAGCTCGGAGCGGTTGCCCACGTTGTCAATCAGCTTCAGGCCGGCGTAGATCGTGCGCGCTTCCTGGCTGGGCTCGAGTTTGATCGAGGTGGACTCGATGCTGCCCGTGGCCTGCGGCGCGTCCGTAGCGACCAGGATGGCGTCCTCGAAGCCGACCTGCTCGTCGCCCGGGTTACCGTCGACGATAGGCTTGTCCGAGTAGCGGACCTCGTAGTTGGAGACCTGACCGCACCAGCCGTCATCGCCCGTGGCCGTCCAGGTCAGCGTGACCTGACCCGGAGTGGACTCGATAGGCCGGAAGTCGTTGGGAGCGGCAGGCGCAGCGCTATCGGTCTCGAGCGAGCGCTCGAGGTTGACGCGCCCGCGGGAGACGCTCATGTTGTTCAGGTTGGAGACGCGGTCCGAGCTGCCGATCAGGCGCTGCTTGACCTGGTCGTTGGTGAGGTCGGGGTGCTCGGCGAAGATCAGGCCCGCCATTCCGGCCACGTGGGGGGTGGCCATGGAGGTGCCGCTCTTGTTGCCGTAGCCGCCGTTGGGAACGGTGGAGTAGATGCCCACCCCGGGCGCCGCCACGTCCACGGTCGTGCGACCGTAGTTGGAGAAGCTGGCGATCTGGTCGTTCTTGTCGGTGGCCGCCACGGCCACGATGTTGGGGATGTCATAGTTGGCCGGGTAGGTCGGACGGGAGTCGTTGTTCTTGCCGTCGTTGCCGGCCGCGAAGATGTGCAGGGCCGGGGAGGTGCGCAGGGCATCCTTGATGGCGTCGTTGGCCGCTCCGCCGCCCCACGAGTTGGAGGTCACGCGGGCTCCCATCCGGGTGGCGTATGTAATGCCGCGGATGATGGCGTCGGCGCTGGTTCGTCCGCCGTCAGAGAAGATTTTGACCGGCATCAGGGTGGCCTGCCAGTTCACGCCCACCACGCCCTGGCTGTTGTTGCCCTCGGCGGCGATGGTGCCGGCGCAGTGGGTGCCGTGGCTGTGGCCGTCCATGGGGTTGCCATTGTCTGCGTAGGCATTGTAGCCGTGCACGTCGTCGATGACGCCGTTGCCATCGTTGTCGATGCCGTCGCCAGGGATCTCGCCGGGGTTGGTCCAGATGTTGTTCTTGAGGTCAGGATGGTTGTAGTCGATGCCCGTGTCGATCACGGCGATCAACGGTCCGCCCTCGCTCTGGCGCTTGCCGGTGCTGATGTTCCAGGCTTCCGGAGCGTTGATGTCGGCTCCCGCCTTGCCACCGTTCTGGCCGGTGTTGTTCAGGCCCCACAAAGCCGGGTCCAGATCGTTGGGGGTGTTCTGCTGCAGGCCGGCGCTCTGGGGAGCGGGCTCGTCCTGGCCGGGGTCGAGGGTGTAAATGTTGTTGGGAACCGCGTAGGCGACGCGCGGGTCCTTGCGCATCATCGCGATGGCCTCCTCGGTCTGCATGCCGGAGGGCAGCTTGAGACGCATCATCTCGCCGTCGAAGTCCTTGAACATGGACTTGGGCAGCTCATACTTGACTTCCACACTGCAGCCGTAGTCGCTGGCAAAGTCATCCAGGCCCATGCCAGGACGCACCTTGACGATCACCTCGCCGGGCTCGAACTCGCCGAGCGAGGGGCGCAGCGCCGCGGCCTCGGCCTTGACGGTCTCGAGCTTGTTACGGTGCCAGGTGCCCATGGTCGACAGATTGGCCGAATCCTGGGGCTCCGCGGCCTCCTGGGGCCGTTTTCCACCCGAGCTTACCGGAGCGGTGTAGGTCTGGCCCAGAGTACGGACGTCACGGATCTGCATGAAGATTGGCCTCCTCGCTATTGTTCCCCATTTCCCCGGACGGAGTATATGCTGAATCGAACGCCGAGAAGGTAACCAAATGATGAACATCGTGCCCGTTCCGGTGGGCTTTAAAGCGATTCAACCACCTTGAGCATCGGCCCCAGAGTGGCCCAGATGATGAAACCGACCAGCACGCCCACCACCAGCATCACAGCCGGCTGCAGGGCGGCGGTGGCCATCTCGATGGCCTGGTCCATCGACTCCTCACACACCGCCGCGCAGCGCTCGAGAAGGAAGGCCAGCTTGCCGGTGGTCTCTCCGGCCGCCAGCAGGTGGATCATCATGGGAGGAAAGAAGTCGGTCTCCCGCAGGGCATCGGCCACCAGCACGCCTTCGGCCACGGCCGCGCGGGCTTTGGAAACTGGTTCTCGGACCAGCGGGTTGGCGGTGGCTGCGGCGGCCAGATCCAGGCCCGCAGGATGGGCACTCCGGCCGAGCTGGTGATGGACAGAGCCCGACAGAACTCGACCGACACCGCGGTGCGCAGCATAGGCCCCCGGCAGCGATCACGATGTTGGCAGGCTTGATGTCAGATCAGCGAATACTCACATTGGAAGTGGCCGGGTCCCGCTGCAGCACGGCCCGATTGCCCCGTCCGAACTCAGTCCAGCCGTGCTGGGGATCATCGAAGTCTCGCCAGTAGAAGGTGACGTTGGCGTCGGCCTTGACCTCAAGCGGCTGGGCCGTGGCCGGGCCGGCCAAGAAGAGCAGGAAAAACAGGCCCACCAGCCCGAGAAGTCGCACCGAGGGAAATTCAATCCTTCCTGGCAGGGCTCCTTCGCACGCGGGGATCCACGCTCTTCAGCCAGGACAGGTATTCGCGCACTAGCTCGCGGTCGTTTGCCTGTGGAGACAGGCGCAAATAGCTCTCGAAATGGACGATGGCATCGCTGTACTGGCGTTGCCGGATGGCCAGCACCCCGAGCTGTAGCGCCGCCGCCGGGCTGGCCGGGGCCAGCTCGTAAGCCTGGCGCGCCTCGCGGACGGCCTCGGTCAGGTGTTCGCTGGCCGCCAGAGCCAGAGACAGGTTGTGGTGGGCCACGGCCGAGTCGGGCCGGGCCAGCACCGCCTCGCGCAACTCGCCGACCGCCCGCCGGGCCTGGTTCTGGGCCAGCAGCGACAGTCCCCGGTAGAGGCTGGGCAAGAAGCCCTTCAACTCCGCCAGCTCGCGCTCGGCCTCGGCCGGACGCTGAGCGCGGTAGAGCAGGACGGCATAGAGCACGCGGGCCCGGTCCAACTCGGGATGCTGATCCACCACCTGGCTGACAGCCAGCAGGGCTTCGTTCAGCTTGCCCTGCTCGGCCAGCAAAGTGACCAGGTTAAGCTCGGCTTCCGGCTCGCGGGCTGCGGCCTGAAAGGCTGAAAGCGCGGCGGGACGGTCGTGGGCGGCCAGCAGCACCCCCAGGTTGTTGTTGGCCAGCGGGTCCTGGGGACGGGCCGAAAGCACCGCTCGCAGCTCCTCGGCGGCCTGCTCGCGCTGGCCCAGCACCAGCAGAGCTGCGGCCAGGTTGACGCGGGCCTCGACCAGCTCGGGTTGTTCCTGCAGGGCGATCTGGAAGGCCTGGGCGGCGTTCTGGGCCTGGCTCGAGCGCAAAAGGGCCACCCCGCGCAGGTTCTGGCGCAGACCCTCCAGTCGGGGAGCCACTCGCAGGGATTCCAGGGCTTGCAGTGCCTCGCCCCAGCGGGCCAGGTGCACCAGCGCCGCGGCCCGATTCAGTCCCACGGTGTGGTCGTCGGGCTCCTGCACAAGGTAGAGGTCGTACTGCTCGAGCGCCTCGGCGGGACGGTCGCTCTGATCCAGGGCCAGCCCTAGAAAGGCGCGCGCCTCGAGACGGGCCGGGTCGGTGGCCAGGGCGCTCTGGTAAAAATCGATCGCTCGCTCGAGCCGACCCTCGCGATGGGCGCTTACCCCCTGCTGGTAAAGCAGGCGGGCCTCTCGCTGCGCTCCCGGGTCGGGGTCGACCTGCGCCTGCGCAGACGCCAGGAGCAGGGCCAGCACGAGCAGGAGGCGCCGCACGCCGTTCTTAGAGCTTGCCCTGCTCGAGCAGGGCCTCGGCGATCTGGACGGCGTTGGTGGCGGCGCCCTTGCGCAGGTTGTCGGCCACCACCCAAAAATTCAGCCCGTTGGCCACGCTCGGGTCCTGGCGCAGCCTACCGACAAGGGTCTGATCCTGGTGCTGGGCGTCGAGCGGGGTGGGATAGACGAGCTTGCTCGGATCGTCCATGAGTATCACTCCGGGGGCCTCCGAGAGGGCTTTCCTGGCGTCTTCGACGCTGAGAGGCCGCTCAAACTCGGCCGCCACCGACTCGGAGTGGGCGTAGAACACCGGTACCCGCACGCAGGTGGCTGTGATGGCCAGACCGGGCAGGTCCATGATCTTGCGCGTCTCGTCCATCATCTTACGCTCTTCGCCGGTAAATCCGTCGCTCTGAAAGGACGCGATTTGAGGCAGCAGGTTGAAGGCGATCTGGCGAGGATAGACCTTTGCCTGCGGCATGGGCTGGCCCTGTCCGTAAGCCTCGGCCTGGGCCTGCAACTCGTCGATGGCGTCCTTGCCCGTGCCCGAGACGGATTGGAAGGTGGTCACGATCACCCGCTTGAGGCCGGCGGCCCGGTGCAGCGGGGCCAGGGCCACCACCATCTGGATAGTGGAGCAGTTGGGATTGGCCACCAGCCTGGCACTTCCCAGGTGGTGCGGGTTGACTTCCGGCACCACCAGGGGAACGGTGGGGTCCATGCGATAGGTGGCCGAATTGTCCACCACCGTAGCGCCCGACTCGTTGGCCCTGGGAGCGTAGACCGAGCTGGCTACTTCCCCGCCCGCAAACAGGGCCAGGGACACTCGCCCGAAGTCGAATTCCTCCACTGATTGCACGGTGTGGCCTTCCACCTTCGTGCCGGCCGAACGGGGCGTAGCCAGGGCGTGCAGTTCGGCCAGGGGGAAGTTGCGCTCCTGGAGCACTCGGATCATCGCCTTGCCCACGGCTCCGGTGGCCCCCACCACGGCGACGTTCAGCTTCTTCACAGGTCGAGCACGTTCTCCAACCCCACCACCATGCCCGAGATGCGATTGACCCGCTGGATGGCCAGGATGACGCCCGGCATGTAGCTCTCGCGCGAATAGGAGTCGTGCCGGATGCTCAGAGTCTCGCCGGCAGCTCCCAGAATGACCTCCTGGTGGGCCACCAGGCCGGGCATACGTACCGAGTGAATGCGAATGCCCGCCATGCTGCCCCCGCGGACACCCTTGATGTTCTCGGGCCCCTCGGTTGCTGCTCGAAAACCGTCCGGACGCGCCTTGCGCATCTGCTCGGCGGTCCGGGCGGCGGTGCCTGAGGGAGCGTCGAGCTTGCGCTCGTGGTGCATCTCGATGATCTCGGCCCAGCGGAAGTATTTGGCGGCTTCGCGGGCAAAGCGCATCATCAGCACCGCTCCCATGGCAAAATTGGGTACCAGCAGCATGCGATTGCCGACCGCCGCCTGGTCGAGCTCATTCTCGTCGGCGGCGGGAATGCCGGTAGTGCCGACCACCGCCGCCACCTTGTGGCGAAAGGCGGCCAGTACGTTGTCCTTGACGGCAGGGCCCACGGTGAAGTCGACCATGACGCCGCCCTGGGCTAGCTCCAGCGCGGGCTCAAGCTGGTCGGTGACGGCCACGCCGCAGGGCTCGCCGGTGGAGAGCTGGCCGATATCCTCGCCGAGATGACGGGCATGGCCCACGGCCGCCACCAGCTGCATGTCAACCTGCTGCAGCACGGTGCCCACGGTCTCTCGCCCCATCCGCCCGGTGGCACCCACCACGACGACCGGAATGACATCGGTCTCGGCCATTCTTCCTCCTTACTGAGCGCGGGCCGCCTCGGCGGCCCCGGCGGCCCCCGCCGTCAGCGGTCGGCCCTTGACGCCGTCGATCTCACTCACCGGGCCCAGCACGGCCAGAGTGTAGCGCTCGGTATCGAGCAGCCACTCGGCCAGCTCTTTCACCTGCTCGGGGGTGACCGCGTCGATCTTGGCGATGACCTCTTCCAGACTGATGAGGCGTCCGTAATAATGCTCGCAACGGGCCAATCGCATCATGCGGCTGGAGGTGGACTCCAGCGCCAGGGCGATGGAGCCCTTGAGATGCTCGCGAGCGCGTTCGAACTCGACCGGGGTCATCCCCTCGTGGCGCAGGCTGCTGAGCACCTGCCGGGTGAGATCGAGAACCTGAGGCATGCGCTCGGCGCTGGTGCTGGCGTAAATCCCGAAGACTCCACAATCGCGATACGAGCTCTGGAAGGTGCCCACCGAGTAGACCAGGCCCCGCTTCTCACGAATCTCCTGGAACAGACGCGAGGACATCGAGCCGCCCAGAACGCTATCGAGCACCAGCATCGCGTAACGCCGATCATCGGTTTGCGACATGCCGTCGCATCCATAGCACATGTATGCCTGCTCGCAGTCCTTGGTGCGCACCGTGGTGCGCGGGTTGGAGCGGGGGACGCTGTGAGTCATCTCCGAGCGGGCGGTCGGAAGGCCGTCATTGAGGAACCCGCTGACCTGCTCGAGGAAGGCCTCGTGCCGTACCTGCCCGGCCGCGGCCACGATCAGGTTGGGCGCCACGTAGTGGCGCGCGAGATACCCTTTCAACTCCTGGCGGTTGAGCGAGCTGACCACCTCGCGTCGTCCGATGACCGGTCGACCCAGCGGATCGTCGCCCCACAGCGTGCGGGTGAACAAGTCGAAGATGATCTCGTCCGGGGCGTCCTCGTACATCTTGATCTCTTCCAACACCACGCCCTTCTCGCGCTCGATCTCCTGCTCGTCGAGCAGCGAGTTGAGCAGCATGTCCGAGAGGATCTCGAGAGCCAGCGGCAGGTGGTGATCCATCACCCGGGCGTAATAGCAGGTGGACTCCTTCTCGGTGAAGGCATTGATGTGGCCCCCCACGCCGTCCATCGCCTCGGCTATTTCGGCCGCGGAGCGGGAAGGGGTTCCTTTGAAGAGCAGGTGCTCCAGGAAGTGCGACAACCCCGCCTGGTCGGACTTCTCGTTGCGCGAGCCCACAGTGGCCCAGATGCCCAGCGAGCAGGAACGAAACTCGGGCATCTCTTCGGTAACCACGGTCAAACCGTTTTCAAGGATGGTTTTCTTGTACATAGTGAGCTAACTAATGGTCGAGCGTGCCGTGATGCAGGTTATGCCTATCCTTCGGGGGCGCCTTCCATACATGTCTGCGCAGGTTTCTGCAAAACCTTCATCACTTCACTTTAGACGCGGGGCTTCAACGACCACGAGAGGTTCCCCTCTGTGGGCCTCAGGCCACCGATCCCAGAAGCTCGCGGGCGTGCCGGCGGGCAGTATCCGGCGAGGCATCCCCGCTCAGCATGCGAGCCAGCTCGCCCTCGCGAGGCTCGCCTTCGAGCCGCTCCACCAGGATACGGGTCTGGTTCTTCTGGACTCTCTTGGCCAGCCGGAAGTGGCGGGAGGCAGCAGCTGCCAGGACGGCCAGGTGGGTCACCGAAAGCACCTGGCAACGCTGGCTCAACTCGCGCAGTTTGCCGCTGACGGCTTCGGCGGCGCGTCCTCCCAGGCCCGCGTCCACCTCGTCGAAGACCAGCGTGGGAATCGGCTCAAAGCGCGAGAAAACGGCCACCAGGGCCAGCATCAGGCGGGAGAGCTCGCCTCCCGAGGCGATGCGGGCCAACGGGAGAGGCTCGACGCCCGGGTTGGGGGAGAGCATGAACTCTCCTCGCTCGAGCCCGGTGGGGCCGGGCTGCTCGAGCGAGTCGAGCCGCACCTCGAAGCGAGTGCCCTCCAGGCCCAGCCCCTGCAACTCGGCCTCCACCTCGCGAGAGAGCTTGCGAGCCGCCCGCCGCCTCTCCAGGGTGAGCTGGCGGGCGAGCTCGTCGCGCTGTTGCCTGAGCTCGTGCAGCTCAGACTCCAGCTCTTGCCCCCGGGCTTCGTGCTGGAGCAGCTCTTCGCGACGCTGGCGGGTGCGCTCGGCATACTCGAGCACCTCGCCCAGGTTGGCCCCATACTTGCGCTTCAAGCCGCGTAGCAGGTCGAGCCTGGCCTCCACCTCCTCCAATCGAGCCGGGTTGGAGCCGAGCTCATCGGAGTAGACGGCCAGCTCGTGGGAGCACTCTTGCAGCAGGGAGGCCGCCTCGGCCAGGCGGGTGGCCATCGGCTCCAGGGTGAGATCGTGGCGCAGAAGAGCGCGCAAATGGCGCTCGGCTCGATCCAGGCCACTCTGCCCCAGCAGATCGACCACCTGGGCGGTGCCAGCCGCCAGCTCGGAGGCCGAGGCCAGGCGACGGGCCTCGGCCAGCAACACCTCCTCTTCGTCGGCCGCAGGCCGGGCCTGCTCGATCTCGGTCAACTCGTGCTCGATCCACTCCAGCTCTCGGTTGCGCTCACGCTCGGCCTGGCGCCGTGCCTCCAGGTCAGCGGCCAGGTGCTGCACGCGAGCGTGACAGCGGGCATAGCTTTCCACCCGCTCGAGGTGGGCCGCCGAGGCCGAGCGATCGAGCAGCTCGAGGTGCCGCGAGGGGCGCAGCAGGCGATAATGCTGGTGTTGGCCGTGCAGGTCGACGAGATGCTCGGCCAGCTCGCGCAGGTTGGCCACCGTGCTCATGCGGTTGTTGATGCGGGCCACGCTGCGCCCGCCGGCACCGAGCTCGCGTGATAGAACCAGCTCGTCTCCCTCGGCCAGGCCCCACTGCTCGAGCAGAGCCCGCACCGTGGGACTCTCGACGCGAAATCGTCCCTGAACCCTCGACTGGCCAACCCCGCCCCCGCGCTCGAGCGGCCCCCCGAGCAGGAAGCTCAGGGCATCGAGCACGATGGACTTGCCCGCACCCGTCTCCCCGGTCAGAACGTTGAAGGCCCCGTCAAACTCCAGACGTGCTTCCTGGACCAGGGCAAAGTTGAAAATTTCCAGTTCTTCCAGCATGCAGGTTGAATTCTCCGCAAGGTCCGGGGAACTCCTGCAGATTTTCAGGTAACTTAATGAATCGCGAAGTTTCTTAGAGCTGCTGCCAGCCGGTCAGGCGGAAGCTGCCCACCGAGTGCAGGGTTTTGAGGTAACGCGGGTCGTAGCGCAGGTTGACCGAGCGCAGCACCATCCCGGGGATGCCCTCCGCCCCGGGCATGCCGCCCGTCAGGATGGCCCCCTGCACGCTCAGGGTGCTCGTGCCGTCGGGCAGGAAGGAAGCCGAGCGGTCGGCCACGATCAGGCCCTTGAAATCGCCTCCGGCCCGCATGACCAGGTGACGGGCGTAGATGACCATGCCCTGGTCGTGGCTGTCGAGCCGTCCGCCGCCCAGTGTCAGGGTTCCGTCCACGATCAGGGTGGCATTGGTTCCCGACAGCACCGTGGGGGGGTAGTCGGCGTACGTCGGGTCTTGCGAGAGGGGCCGCCACAGGTCGAGGTCGCCCTTGATGTGCAGCGCGCAGTCGCGAAGGGTGATGGAGGCGGGATAGGCCTCGGCGATCAAGACCCCCCGGTCGGTATCGCCTTCCGGCCAGATGACGCGGTTGACCAGGTTGCCGTTCACTTCCCAGCGCCGGGTGGTCTCGCCGGTCAAGGTCAACCGGTTGCCCAGCACGTAGGTGGGACGGGGCTCCTCCAGCGGGGGAGTGATTACGGTGATGCCCGGCACCGCGCTGCCCACCGCGGGGCGGATCATACGGCGCAGAATGTCCAGCGGATCCACCTGGAGATCCTGAAACGAGACGGTGCCGTCGAACTGGTTCCGAGGAGCCACATAGACCGCTCCCGCTCCCAGCGCCGACTGGTCTTTATGAACCACCACCTGGCCGTCGAGATGGTTGCGCAGGTCGGCGGCGCCCCCGCCCACCGGAACCGGCAGTGGATCGCGCTCTCCTCCGCTCATGTTGTACCAGTACGAGGGCCGGTCGGGCAGCGTGGTATCCAACGGCCTGGTGGTGATGTTTCCGTAGGGATTGAAGGCGCCGTTGCTGGTCAGGAGGGGGCCCAGCGTGATGGTGCCCGGCACCTGAGTTACCTGGCACCGCAGGAACTCGCGCCTGGTCACCCACAGGCGCGGTCCGTCGGCGTCGCTGTCGGGACGGTTGCCGAACATGTTGCCTGGCCAGGCGCGTCCCACGAAAACCGAGCCTTCCACCCGGCTGGGAGCCACTTCCAGGCCGGGGGCCAGCTCTTCGTCCAACCAGCCACAGAGGACCAGCGGCCCTCGCCCCACATAGGCGGCATAGGGCCAGACCCGGCGCACCAGGGCCCGAAACTCGCGCCGGGCTCCCTCCACCTGGACGTTCAGGATGAGCTCGAGGGTAAAGGGCGGGACACTGCGAGCGGAGGTGCCGCGGTCGAGATAGCCGGCCTGGGGGTACTCTGAATACAGATTGTCCGTGGACTTGTAGGCCAGGTCGTTCCGAAAACCGATGCGGCAACCCGGCACAATTTCGGTATCGGGATAGCGGGCTGCCAGGTCGACGGTGGGGATGGAAGGTGGCAGGGGCAGGTCGGCCTCGATGCGACGAAGGTCGGCCAGCAACTGGGCCATCCCGGAGCGAGCCAGCAACTGGGCCCGAGCCTCGAGATTGTTGCGCCGGGCCAGGTTGAGCGAGACCGTGGAGAGGGTGCACAGGGCCAGCCCCAGCGTGAGCAGCACCGAGACCACCCCGAGAACGGTGGGCAGCGCCAGGCCCCGCTTCACAGCTGATCCTCGTAGGCGGTGGTACCGCCACCCAACAGCTCGTAGCGGAAGGCGCCCTCCTGCAGCTCGAGGCGGTAGCGCACCCCCCCGGTTGGCCCCGGCGACGGCACGAAGCTCTTCACGTTGCGGGCCAGGATACGGCCATTGGCCAGCTCGGCTGGCGTGGGCGGCTCGCTCGCCACCGTGGCCGGCTGCTCGGCGCTGGGCGCGGCCAGAGAGCGGCTAAAACGCCAGAGACGCTCGCGGTCGTCGAGCCAGAAGCCCACCCACTCGCTCCACAGCGGCTGGCCGTACTCGTCGAAGCGCGGAGGTTGGCCTGCGGACAGGATGATCAGGAAGCTTGGCCGGGCGTGCACCAGCTGAGGAGCGCTTTGACCCAGGTCGTGGCGAATGCGGTAGACCGCGGCCAGGGCCGCCTGCTGCACGCTGGCCTTGGCTTGATTGCGGCGCCAGATGCCCAGCGCTGGAATGAAGACCTGCACGCTGAGAGCGATGAGGGTAAGCAACAGACCCCCGGAGATCATGACCTCCACCAGCGTGAACGCTCTCCTGCTCACGTGCGCAGCTCCTTGCGCAGCCAGAAATCGAGAGGGACCCGGGCGTTGCGCCACTCCACCCGGACGCGCACGTCGAACAGGTCGGAGGCCACGCTGGTGGTGGAGCGGTGGCAGCGATACTCGGTTCCGTTCAGGGTGAAGGTCAGCGTCTCAGGAGCCCCCGGGGCCCGGGCCTCCTCCACCAGCATGGTGCCCAGGCTGGTGGCGGTCTCGAGCTTCTCGGCCTGATCCAGGGAGAGAATTCCGGCCGGCATCAAGCTCAAGACCATGATCAGCGAGATGGCCAAAAAGCCCACCGCCACCACGATCTCCAGCAAACTGAGGCCCCGTCGCATGGGAATAATTTTTGACCGCTCCTGTCGTCGCTGAATAATTTTCTTCTTGCTTTTAGATTCAGTCCCTTTTGAGGACGGTCTGACTAAACTATATCTGATGGAAAAGATAAAAGCCGGTTGGGCGGTCCTGATCTATAGCTCCGCCTCGCCCGACATCGAGCAAGCCGCCCGAGCGAGCCTGGCCGAGATCGCTCCCCACGATTCGGTCGTGGTTGGCTCGCAGCTGGGCGTCAAGGAGAACGGGCAGGCGGTGGCCCTGCGCTCGGACGGCACCCGGCTGGAGGGCGTGGATATGAGCCGCCCCGCCTCGCTGACCGAGTTCCTGCGCTGGGGCATGGAGCGCTATCCGGCCGAGCGCGTCATGGTGGTGTTGGGAGGGCACGGGGGAGGCTTCCTGGGCGCTGTCAGCGACGTCGAGCGCAAGCGCTTTCTGGTGCCCGGCGAGATGCGCGCCGCCCTGGACGAGGCACAGATCAAGCCGGACGTGCTGGTGTTCAACTCCTGCCTGATGGCCCAGGCTGAGATCGCCCACGAGCTCTATCCCCGGGCCCACTACCTGGTGGCCGCCCAGAGCGCCGAGGAGGGGGTGGGCATTCCCCTGGGCGAGGTGGTAAAGTCCCTTCCCGGCCTGGACGCCGAGCAAGGAGCGCTGGCCGTGGTCGAGGCCTGCGCTCGAACCCCCGAGCGGACGCCCACCATGGCAGCCCTCGATCTGACTCGCGTGGAGCCGCTTACGGACGCTCTGGACGACCTGGCTCGCATGTTTGCCGGCGACCCGGCGCGCGTGCGCGAGCACCTGCTGGCTACGCCGCACTTCTGGAAACACGAGTGGGACCGACCGCTTTCGGAGATGCGCGACCTGTCGCTCTTCTTGCGTCGCCTGGAAGGGGACGCCGCGCTCGCGGCCGACCTGAGAGCCCGGGCCTCCTCGGCTCGGGAGGCGCTGGAGGCCCTGGTGGTGGGCAGCACCGGCTCGGAGGGCCTGTCGGTCTACCTGCCGGGCTCGTCTCCGGCCGAGCCGGTCGAACAGCGCTACCGCGCTCTGCGCTTTGCCCGCGAGACATACTGGGACGAGGCGATCAAGGAACTCGCGCGGGAGGGCCCGAAAGGCGGCTGATGCTCGACGAATCCGAATCCGGACTGAAGAACCAGAAGCTCGACCCGGCCCTGCGCGAGATGGCGGACGACCCCACCGCGCCCGAGCTTTTGACGGTGATCATCCAGACCGTGGACGGCCTCAAGGACGACGACCGGCGCATGGTCAGCACCCTGCGCGGCACGGTGAAGGACGACCTCTACATCATCAACGCCTTCTCCGCCGACGTGCCGCGCAGCGCTCTGAACAGCTTGATCCTGTCCCCGCGCGTGGTGCGGATTTATAACGACAGCGAGATCCGTGGCGCCTGACGCCTTCTCAGCCAGATCGCACTCCCGCGACTGGAGCTGAGCCGGAACGAGATCCTCTCGCACGACTTCGTGGACCGACTGTGGCAGCGTCTGGGCGAGCTCTGAGAGGGAAAGCCTGCTGCGGCGAGAACCTCGATTGCTCAGCAAAGGAGAATGCCTACCATGCCGCAGACCGAAGAGAAGAAGAACGTGCGTGAAGACCTGATGGAACGGATCGTCTCCCTGTGCCGCCGGCGCGGGTTCATCTACCCGGGCTCTGAGATCTACGGGGGCCTGGCCAACTGCTGGGATTACGGGCCGCTCGGCTCCCAGCTCAAGAAGAACGTCAAAGACCTGTGGTGGCGCACCGTCGTGCAGGAGCGAGACGACATGGTGGGGCTGGACGCCGCTATCTTGATGCACCCGCGCACCTGGGAGGCCTCCGGCCATGTGGGCAACTTCTCCGACCCGCTGGTGGACTGCAAGAAGTGCAAGCAGCGCTTTCGGGCCGACCAGATGGAGGAGGCCGCCAAGTGCCCCGAGGGCGGTCAGCACGAGTTCACCGAGGTGCGCCAGTTCAACTTGATGTTCCAGACCCAGATGGGCGTAGTGCAAGACGAGACCTCCAGCGTCTACCTGCGACCCGAGACGGCTCAGGGCATCTTCGTCAACTTCAAGAACGTGCAGACCAGCTCGCGCAAGAAGCTGCCCTTCGGCATCGCCCAGATCGGCAAGTCCTTCCGCAACGAGATCACCCCGCGCCGCTTCACCTTCCGCACGCGCGAGTTCGAGCAGATGGAGATCGAGTACTTCGTGCGCCCCGAGGAGGCCGACGCCAGCTTCAATGAATGGGTGGATCAGCGGCACAAATGGTATCTCGACCACGGCATCAAGGCTGACAACCTGCGTCTGCGGGCCCACGGAGCCGACGAGCTGGCCCACTACGCCAAGGGCTGCTTCGACATCGAGTACATGTTCCCATGGGGCTGGTCCGAGCTCGAGGGCATCGCCAACCGCACCGACTTCGACCTCAGCCAGCACATGAAGTTCTCGGGCAAGGACCTGAAGTACTTCGACGAGGAGACCAAGGAGCACGTCACCCCCTGGGTCATCGAGCCCTCGGGCGGCGTGGACCGGGCCGTGCTGGCCTTCCTGGTGGACTCCTACGACGAGGACGAGACCGTCACCGCCAAGGGCGAGAAAGATACCCGCGTGGTGCTGCGCCTGCACCCCCAGCTCGCGCCGGTTCAGGTGGCCGTGCTGCCGCTGCAGAAGAACAAGCCCGAGCTGGTCGAGCTCTCCCAGAAGCTTTACAAGAGCTTGCGCCTGCACTTTCTGGCCGACTGGGACGGCACCGGCCAGATCGGCAAACGCTACCGGCGCTATGACGAGGTCGGCTGCCCGTTCTGCGTCACCGTCGACTTCGATTCGCTGGAGGACAAGGCTGTCACCGTGCGCGATCGCGACAGCATGAGCCAGGAGCGCATTCCGCTGGATCAGGTCTTCGACTACTTGCGCAAGAAGATCTTCTGCCGCGAATGACCGTTGACGAGGTCCTCACCACCACCCGCTCGGTCCGAAAACGGCTTGACTTCGAGCGCCCGGTGCCCCGCGAGGTGATCGAGGAGTGCCTGGAGATCGCCGTTCAGGCACCCACCGGCTCCAACCGCCAGCCCTGGTCGTTCCTGGTGCTCACCGATCCCGAGCCCAAGAGGATCGCGGGCGACGCCTACAGGAAGGGTTTCCAGACCTATGCCACCCAGATCGTGCCGAAATTGCCGGCCTTTCCGGCCGACGACCCGCGCACGCACCAGGCGGCGGCCGTGACCGAATCGGCCATCTACCTGGCCCAGAGGATGCACGAGGCGCCGGTCCTGGTGATCCCCTGCATCGAGGGCAAGCTCGACCGAGCCCCTCTAGCGGAGGCCGCAGCCCAGTGGGGCACCATCGCTCCGGCAATCTGGTCTTTCATGCTGGCCCTGCGCTCGCGAGGCCTGGGCTCGTCCTGGACCACCGTGCACCTGTTGCACGAGCGCGAGGTGTCGCAGGCGCTGGGCATCCCCGAAGAGATCAGCCAGGCGGCCCTGATACCGGTGGCCTATACGAAGGGGACGGACTTCAAGAAGGCCGGGCGCATCCCGGCCCGCCAACTTACTTCCTGGAATCGCTGGGGCCAGGGCTGAGGGCCTCGAGCCGCTTTCGGGCCGCCGGGGCGTCATCGTCCTCGGGGTCGCGGCTCAAGAACTCGCGATAGCCTTTGATGGCCTCGGCTTTCTTGCCCCGAGCATCGTCGAGCTGAGCCTGGCGAAGCACAAGGTAGGTCTCCTCGGGACTGAGCTTGCGGGCCGCGGCCAGGTCCGCCTCGGCCTCGCCATAACGCTTGAGAGCCAGATAGGCGAAGGCGCGAGTGTCCAGCGTGCGCGCCCGAAGCGAGCTCGAAGGTTTGAGCGCCAGGGCGGCGGTGGCCTCCTGAACCGCCAGTTCGGACTGGCCGGTCAGGGCCTGGTGCCAGGCCCTGTGATTGCGTACGCCGGCCCTCTGCTCATTGTTTTGGCACAGCTTGAGGGCACGCTCCCAGTCTCGCCAGGCCAGATCCAGCTGACCGGATTCCTGGTACGCCTGGGCGCGGTCGAGCAGCAGCGCGCCATCGGGGGACTTCAGACGCGAGAAGCACTGCACGGCCAGCTTGGGCTCGTCAAAGTGCAGCGCCAGCCGGCCGGCCATATCCCAGGCTGACGGCTCATCGGGCAGGCTCTTGAGCTCGGTCCGAAGCGATTGCGCCGAGTCGACCCGGGCCAGTCGGCGCGACCAGTCGGGCAGATTCAGGCGAGCAGTCGCCAGAAGCGAATCCAGCAGGCTCCTGGCTTCTGGCTCGGTGCTGGCCCCGGCCCGCACCACCACCACCTCGCCCCCGGCCAGCGTGACGGCGCCCACCATGGCCAGTTGCTCGATGTCGACTCGAAACACCAGCCACGGCATGCCATCGACCTCGCGGGGGCCGATCCGGCTGGCGCGAGGCACCAGGCTTTCAAGTTGCAGCGCGCGCTCCGGGCGGGACTCGAGCAGTAGTACCCCGGCAGGCCCGACCAGAGCCCCCTCACGCGGCTGCATGGTCACCGGAACCTGCACGGTCAGCGGTCCCACCTGATGGGGGCGGGTCGCCGTAACCGGATGCAGGGCGTGATAGAGCACGATGAGCTCGACGAGGAGGGGGATCACGCCCACGGCGGCCAGCGCCGGCGCCAACCAGGGTGGACGCGGTCGAAAGATGGTCGGGACCAGCATGCCAAACAGCGCCCCGGCCAGCAGCCCGCCCAGGTGGGCGGCGTGTCCGAGATTGGGCACGGACAGGCCCACCCCCACGTTAAGGGCCAGGTTGATCAGGGCGCTCTTTCGCATGGAAAGAGCCACGGCCCGGGGCAGGTCGGACTTGAGACTGAGCACGCCGGCCGCCCCGAATAACCCGAAGATAGCGCCCGAAGCCCCGGCGGTAATGCCCTCGGGCATGAAAAGCTGGGTGGCCAGGCTGCCCGAGAACCCGGCCAGAGCGTAGAGACCCAGAAAGGGGCCGGTGCCATAGAACCGCTCGATCTGCCGTCCAAGCACCCACAGGGCCAGCATGTTGACAGCCAGATGGGTGAATCCGATGTGCAGAAAGGTCGAACCCACCATCCGCCACCACTCACCGGCCTGGATCAAGAGGCCATTGGCCGCGCCGAAGCGCAGCAGGACGAGGCTGTTGGTGCTGCCTCCGCTCAGCGTCATGGCCGCGAACAGAGCCACGCACACGGCGATCAAAACCGGCGTGGCGGGGGCCCGAGCGGCCGCGTAGCGCTCGCTGAAGTCGAGATAGCGGGCGAACTCGCGGCTCTCGCCGGAATCGACCCACACATGGTGGATCGACTTGAGCCACTCGGCAATCTCGGGCTGAGGGGCCCGAACATTACCAGTGGCCAGATCGAGACAGGTGAACCCGGGCGGCAGGTTGACCACGGGGCCCGAGAAGATCAGCACTCGATCGAGCGGATAATCCTCGGGGGTCAGCCCGTCAGCGTCCACCAGGGACAGCTGCTGGCCCTCGATCTCGGGGAAGGAGGCCAGGAACGCCTGGGCAGGAGTGGGCATCTGGAAGGGTTCTGGTCGCTGACAGGGGGACCTGCCTCAGGCGGCTCGCTGAGCCGGCTTGTAAGGCGCCCAGTCTTCCCGCTCGGAGGGGTCGAAGCGGTCGGCATTGGCCTCGGGCCCTTTCCTGATTAGCCGGACCGTATGGTCGAGCTGGGTGTCCTTGAAATCGGTGGCCCGGCCCTGATCGGGCTTCAAACCGGTGAGCTCGGTCTTGATCCGCTCTTGAGTCCGGGCCAGCCACTTGCCCGTGGCGTGGGCCTGCTGCACACCCGGCAGGCGGTCGATGAGCTCGGCCCCCCGTCCGATGAGTCCGTTCCAGGCATTCTTGAGTCCATCCATTTTCTTGTTCCTCCCTTTCTGGTGACTGATCTCAGCATAGCCGGGGTCGGGCGAGCGTTCAGTGACATTTGGTACCGATTGTTTGTTCGATCCATGCAGGAACCGGCGGCGCCATTCGGGTATATCCGCAGGTCGCCGGCCTGAAAAGCCCGCCGGGACAGGGAAAGGAGACTCCCAGTGACCACCACCATGCAAAACTGGCGCGAGAAATTGACCAACGGCAAGGCCACCTACAAGTTCGAAGAGGGTAACGCCAAGATGCGCGACATCCTCGGCGGCAAAGGTGCCAACCTGGCTGAGATGACCCGTCTGGGGTTCCCCGTCCCACCCGGATTCACCGTCACCACCGAGGTCTGCAACCTCTACCTGGAGGCGGGCAAGAAGCTGCCCCCCGGGCTCGAGGACGAGATCAAGGAGCAGATGAAAGTGCTCGAGGAGAAGATGGGCAAGGGCTTTGGCGATGCCAAGAACCCCCTGCTGGTCTCGGTGCGCTCGGGCGCCAAGTTCTCGATGCCCGGAATGATGGACACCATCTTGAACCTGGGCCTCACCGAGGAGAGCGTGAAGGGGCTGGCGGCCTTGTCGGGCGATGAGCGCTTTGCCCTGGACGCTTACCGTCGCTTCATCCAGATGTTCTCGGACGTGGTGATGGGCATCCACAAGACCGAGTTCGAAGAGCTGATCCGCGAGCAGAAGAAGAAGCAGGGCTGCAAGGAAGACCGCGAGCTGACTCCGGCCAGCCTGCGCGAGATGATCGCCGCCTACAAGGCCAAGTTCAAGGCCGAGCTCAAGCGCGACTTCCCCGACGACGTCTTCGAGCAGCTCAAGCTCTCGGTGGAGGCCGTCTTCCGCAGTTGGGACAACCCCCGCGCCAACGTCTACCGCGAGCGCGAGAAGATCCCCCACAACCTGGGCACGGCCGTCAACGTGCAGTGCATGTGCTTCGGCAACCTTGGTGAGGACAGCGGCACGGGCGTGGCCTTCACCCGTAACTACAACAGCGGCGAGAAGCACATGGTGGGCGACTTCCTCACCAATGCTCAGGGCGAGGACGTCGTGGCGGGCATCCGCACCCCCATGCCTCTCGACCACATGAAAGACGTCATGCCCGAAGCCTACAAGCAGCTCGAGGAGACCTCCGAGAAGCTCGAGCTGCACTTCAAGGACCTCCAGGACATGGAGTTCACCATTGAAAAGGGCCGGCTCTTCATGCTGCAGACCCGCAACGGCAAGCGCACGGCCCAGGCGGCCGTGAGGATCGCCACCGACCTCTTCAAGGAGGGCAAGCTCACCAAGGAAGAAGCGGTGATGCGCGTCAGCGGCGAGCAACTCGACCGGCTGCTGCACCCCTACATCCCGGATACCGCCAAGGAAGAGGCTCGCAAGGAAGGGCGCATGCTGGCCAAGGGCACCGGAGCCTCCCCGGGCGCGGCCGTGGGGATGGTGGTGTTCAGCTCCGACGAGGCGGCGGCCATGGGCAAAGAGGGCAAGCCGGTCATCCTGGTGCGTCCCGAGACCACTCCCGACGACGCCCACGGCATGCTGGCCTCGAAGGGCATCCTGACCTCGACCGGCGGGCCGTCCTCACACGCCGCCCTGGTGGCCCGCGGCTGGGGCATCCCCTGCATCGTGGGCTGCGAGGCCCTCAAGATCAGCCTCAAGGACGAGAACATCAAGGTCGGCGATCGCACCATCAAAAAGCACGAGATGATCTCCATCGACGGCAGCACGGGCGAGGTGCTGCTCGGCCAGTTGCCGCTGCAGGTTCCGACCGACCTGAGCGATGAGACCAAGACCATCCTCGAGTGGGCCGACAGCTTCCGCAAGCTCGGCGTCTACGCCAATGCCGACAACCCCAAGGACGCCCAGCGGGCGCGCAGCTTCGGGGCCACCGGCATCGGCCTGTGCCGCACCGAGCACATGTTCATGGAGCAAGAGCGCCTTCCCATCGTGCAGGAGATGATCCTGACCGCCCCCGAGGCCGAGCGCTTGATGCGCCAGGTTCACTTGCTGGAAATGGATTATGAGGGCGCTGCCGAGGGCCGCAAGAAGGACGAGGCGCACCACGCTCTGGAGGCCATGCGAGAGCGCCTCAAGAAGCCCTGGGAGCACTACCAGTCGCTGCTGGCCAAGCTGCTGCCGGTGCAGCGCGAGGACTTCCGCGGCATTCTGGAGGCCATGCAGGGCCACTGGGTGATCATCCGCCTGCTCGACCCGCCGCTGCATGAGTTCCTGCCGGCCAAGGACGACCTGCTCGTGGATGTCACCCGCCTGCAGACGGTCAAAAAGGCTGCTCCCGGCAGCTACGACAAGACCCTGGCCGAGATCCGCGAGGAGCGGGGCGACGCCAAGCTCACCCTGGAGTCGCTGGAGTCGCTGCTGCAGCGGGTGGAGTCGATGCACGAGTTCAACCCGATGCTGGGCTGCCGCGTCTGCCGCCTGGGCATCGTCTATCCCGAGATCTACAAGATGCAGGCCCGCGCCATCTTCGAGGCCGCTTGCGAGCTGGTCAAGAAGGGCGTGGATGCGCGTCCCGAGGTGATGATCCCGGGTGTGGGCACCCTGGAGGAGATGGAGTTCACCCGCAAGCTGGTGGAAGGCGAGGCGGAAGAGGTTCAGAAGCGGATGGGCGTGCAGGTCAAGCACAAGATCGGCACCATGGTCGAGCTTCCCCGGGCCGCCCTGGTGGCCGGAGATCTGGCCACCAAAGCCGACTTCTTCAGCTTCGGCACCAACGACCTGACCCAGACCACCTACGGCTACTCGCGCGACGACGCGGCCGGGACCTTCATGCCGGTCTACCTGGACAAGAAGATCCTCAAGGTCGACCCGTTCCAGGTGGTAGACCGGGTGGGCGTTGGTCGGCTGATGAAGATCGCCGTCGAGGAAGGCCGTCAGACCAACCCCAACCTCGAGGTGGGCATCTGCGGTGAGCACGGGGGCGAGCCCGAGTCGGTGGAGTTCTGCCACACGCTCAAGCTCAACTACGTGTCCTGCTCGCCCTTCCGCGTGCCCATCGCGCGCCTGGCGGCGGCCCACGCTGCTCTCAAGGAGAAGATGGGCGAGGTCAGCAGCACCAAGTAGGCTCGCTCAGGCATTGGCTGAGCAATGGCCGGCTCCACTCGGGCGATCTCGAGTGGGCCGGCCATTTCCTTGACGCAAGGGAGTCCAGCCGCGTCGGGGGGAAGTCTCTCGAATGCCAGAGGAAGGTTGGAAGATCTGCGCTCTTTGCCGCAATCTCGAGGTGCTCGAGCAGGGGCGCGAGTTCGAGCAGATCGCCGATACCGAGTTCATCGTGTTTCGCTGCAAGGTCTTCAACTGGACCAGTCGGGAAGACTTCCTGATGAAGCCGCCTTCGGGCAAGCTCGATGAGACCGAGCCGCCTTTCGACTGCCCGCACTTCGAGCCGTGGAAGAGACCGGCCGACTGAGCCGGCCCTGGGCCACGTATGGCCTGGCCGGCTTGCTGGTGGCTGTGTTTCTGGCCGACCTGGCCAGCAACGGGTGGCTCTTGCATCACGGCAAGCGCGACGTGGTGATCTTCTTCATCAAGCCTGAGCCCCACCGCATGCTGACCTCGATCTTCCTGCACGGGAACTGGCTTCACCTGGTGATGAACACCCTGGCCCTGGTGACCCTGGGCGTGCTCATCGAAGAGCTGGTGGGCTGGTGGATGGTGCTGCTGGTCTTTGTCTACTGCGGGGTGGCCGGCAACCTGGTCTCGGCCGAGTTCGGTCCCGAGTCGCGAGGGGTGGGTGCCTCGGGAGGCCTGGCAGGACTGTTCGGGTTGCTGGTCATGCTGATGGTCCGCCGGGTCTACCAGGCCAGTCGCGAGCAGGCCCTGATGATGCTGGTGGTGTTCTCGCTGGCGGTGGGCATGGCGTTCCAGCCTTTGCCGATCGACAACTACGCCCACCTGGGCGGCTTTGTGGCAGGTCTCTTGCTGGGAGTCTTCGCCCGTCGGGGGGGGATGCACCCGGCCGGTTGGGCGGTCGCGGGCGCGGCTCTGGCCTGGCTCTGGTGGCGGTTGTCTATTCCTTAGACCAGTCAGGAATGATGGTGGGCGTGAGGTAGAAGCCGGCCGACTGGGTCTGACTGCCCGAAGAACCGCCCAGGATGACCGACCAGGCGTTGATGCGGTCCTTTTCGCCGTAGCCTCGTCCGGCCACGCCGCCGCCGGCGCGGCCGGTATTCTGGGAGCTGCCGCTGAGCATGATGGAGTCCCCCGACTTCAGGCTCACCGTGCTGGCGGCCTCGGAGAAGACGACCTGGCCCGGTCCCTGGGCGCTCTGATAGCTGAGCCAGGGCGCCACCTGCACGGTGACCACGTCGCCCACCACTCGAGGCCTGACCACGAACCCGGTGGTGACGTTCTGAAAGATGACGCCGGCAGGCAGCAGTCCGTACTGTTGGGCCAGGCCCCAGTAAGGCTGGACGTAGGCCAGCTGGCGCCCCACCTCGATGCGCCCTTCCTCGCCGCTCATCACCATCAGGCTTTGTTCGCCCGAAGAGGTCTGCGAAGAGTTGCCCGAGCTCACCTGATAGGGATAGCCCGTGACCCGGGTCGAGCCATCGGGGTTGGTCTGGCCCACGACGCCCCCGGACAGGGTGGTGCCATCACTGACCGTCTGACCCGTGAAGCGGATCTTGATCATCACCTGGGGGGCGGCCACGTCGATGGCCTGGATCATCTTCTCGATCTGGCCCAGAACCTCGGGCGTATCGCGCACGATCAGCTTGTTGGTCTGATCGTCGCTCAGCACGGTGCCGGCGGGGCTCAGGAGCGGGCGAACGGATTGAGCCGCCGAAGCGGCCGGTCGATTGCTCAGTTGAAAGACCCGGATCTCGGTCGGCTGGCCAAGGGCCAGCGAGGTGAGCATCAGGGCGATCAGGCAGGTTCGTTTCAGCATGCCCCCAGTATAGCAGACTCCCGCCGTGGGCGAGATCACAGCTTGACCCGGCCCCGTTCCGCACTCGAATCAGGCTACTCAAACTGGCGTTCGACAGGAAGGTTGAGGAAAATTCCGAAAGCGGTCGTCCTTACCGAGTCTTGAGGGACGTCGTGCGACGGGCGCGCGACGGTTGCGAGCAGAACCAGCTCGAGACCACGAGTTTCTCCCGTGGAGCCCTCCATGCCAGCCACGCTTCTCTCCAGCACTCTACTTGGAATCGATTCCATCCTGGTCCACGTGGAAGTGGATGTTTCCAACGGCATTCCGTCCTACCACGTGGTGGGGCTGCCCGACGCCTCGGTCTCGGAGTCGTGCGAGCGCGTGCGCTCGGCCCTGCGCAACAGCGGCTCGCCGATCCCATCGCGCCGGGTCACCGTCAACCTGTCCCCGGGCGATATCCGCAAGGAAGGCCCCCGCTTCGACCTGGCCATCGCGCTCGGAGTGCTCTGTGCTGACGAGCCCGAGCTGGCCAGGATGCTGCGGGGCACCCTGGTGCTGGGCGAGCTCTCCCTCGACGGTGGCCTGAGGCCGGTTCGAGGGGTGCTGTCGGCAGCGATGGAGGCCCGCCGCCACGGCCTTCGAAAGCTGCTGGTCCCGGTCGGCAACGTGCCCGAGGCGCGCCTGGTGGGGGGGCTGACCGTGCTCGGCGTCACCACCCTGCGCCAGGCCCGCGAGGTGGCCGCCGGACGAGCCGATCCGGTCGAGCCCGCGGCGCGAGAGCGACCTGATCCGGCTCCCCCGCCCGACCTGGCGCTGGTCAAAGGACAGCTGGCCGCGCGACGGGCGCTGGAGGTCGCCGCAGCCGGTAGTCACCACCTGGTCATGGTAGGCCCACCCGGGTCGGGCAAGACCCTGCTGGCAAGTTGCCTGCCCGGCCTGCTCCCTCCATTGACGAGCGAGGAAGCCCTCGAGGTCACCCGCATCCATTCGGTCAAGCGGCTCGAGTGCGGGCTGATCACCGAGCGGCCGTTCCGCAGCCCCGACCCCAGCGTGAGCCGGGCCGGCCTGCTGGGCAGCTTGCTGCCAGGCGAGGTGACCCTGGCCCACCGGGGGGTGCTGTTTCTGGACGAGTTCCCTGAAATGCGGCGCGACTGCCTGGAGGGTCTGCGCTCACCGCTCGAAGGGGGACGGGTGGCCATCGCCCGGGCCAACTTCCGGGCGGTCTACCCGGCCCGCTTCACCCTGGTGGCGGCCATGAACCCGTGCCCCTGCGGCTACTTCGGCGACCGCCAGCGAGGCTGTCGCTGCAACCCGTTCCAGCGTCAACGCTATCAGGGGCGCTTCTCGGGACCGCTGCGCGACCGGATCGACCTGCAGGTGGAGGTGGCCCGCCTTTCTCCGGCCGCGCTGGTGCGTGCGCAGCCGGGCGAAAGCACGGCTCGGGTGCGTCAGCGGGTGCTCGAGGCTCGCGAGCGGCAGCAGCGACGGGGTTTCTTGAATTCCCAGCTGGAGGGCAGACAGCTGGCCGAGCACTGCCAGCTCGACGACGCCAGCGTCGACTTCCTGGAGCTGGCCGTGCGCCGCTACGGGCTGAGCGCGCGGGTCTACGACCGGGTCCGGCGCATCGCGCGCACCCTGGCCGATCTGCGTGCCAGCGAAACAGTCGAGGCCAGCGACCTGGCCGAGGCCCTGGAATACCGCTATCTCGACCGGGAGCTCGAGCCCGAAGTGGACAGGACACCCCTGGACCGAGCCGAACAGAGCCAGAAATCGTGCGCTTGAGGACCCGTTTGATGAAGTTTCTTGCCATTTTGCTCGGTCTGGCCACCACCCTCAGCCTGGCCAGCCCCCTGTCTGCCCAGGAGCATCCGCTCGACCCGCTCACCCAGCCCGAGATCGAGACCGCGGTGGCGGTGCTCAAGCGCGAAGGCAAGCTCGACGACAAGGCGCGCCTCCCCACGATGGTGCTCGACGAGCCACCCAAGGCCCAGGTGCTGGCTTTCAAGCCGGGAGATCCGGTCCCCCGGCAGGCTTTCGTGGTGATTCTCGACCGCTCGCAGTCCAAGGTCTACGAAGCCGTAGTGGATGTCGCCGCCGGCAAGCTGGTGAGCTACAAGCAGGTGCCGGGCGTGCAGCCAGGCATCCTGGTGGACGAGTTCGTCTTCCCGCAAGACCTGGTGCGGGCCGACGCGCGCTGGCAGGCGGCCATGAAAAAGCGGGGCATCACCAACTTCTCCGACGTGCAGATCGATGTCTGGGCGCCCGGCATCCTGAGCCAGGCCGAGGTGGCCGAGGGCCGTCGCATCTGCCGCTGCCTGTCGTTTTACCGGGGAGGAGCGACCAATCCCTATGCCCGCCCCATCGAGGGCGTCATCGCCACGGTGGACATGAACAACGAGAAGGTTCTCGAGGTGATCGACCTGGGCGTGGTACCGGTGGTCGATCACCCCAGCGACTTTGACGAAAAGTCCAACGCTCCGCTGCGCGAGGCTCCCAAAGCTTTGTCGATCACCCAGCCGCAGGGCGAGAGCTTCACCATCAAGGGCAACCAGATCAGCTGGCAGAACTGGCAGTTCCGCGTGGGCATGGACCCGCGCGAGGGCCTCGTGATGCATGACCTTCGCTACAACGACAAAGGCAAGCTGCGTCCGGTGGCCTACCGTCTTTCCCTGGCCGAGATGGTGGTGCCTTATGGCGACCCGGCCGAGAACTGGACCTGGCGCAACGCCTTCGACCTGGGCGAGTACGGGGTGGGCCGCCTGGCCAACAGCCTGGTCAAGGGGGCCGACCTGCCCCCCAACGCGGTGACGCGCGACTCGGTCTTCGTGGACGACTACGGCAAGGCTTACGTGCAGCCCGCGGCCTACGGCATCTATGAGCGCGACGCGGGCATCCTGTGGAAGCACTTCGACTTCGATTCGGGCCACGACGAGACCCGGCGGGCCCGCGAGCTGGTGCTCGGCTTCGTGGCCACCGTAGGCAACTACGACTACGCCTTCTGGTGGATCCTGGGGCAAGACGGCTCCATCAGCGTCGAGGGCGAGCTGACCGGCATCATGCTGGCCAAGGGGGTCAAGCAAGCGACCGTGACCGACTCCGCTCTGGAGAAGACCGGGCGCATGGTGGCGCCCCACATCGTTGCTCCCAACCACCAGCACTTCTTCGGCTATCGGCTGGACATGGACATCGACGGCACCGGTAACACGGTGGTCGAGCTTAACAACCAGTCGCTCAGCGAGCTGGGCCAGCGCAAGAACGCCTTTGGAGTCGTGCCCACGGTGCTGGCGACCGAACAAGACGCCCGGCGGGACATGAACTTCGCCAGCGCCCGCAAGTGGAACGTGATCAACCCCACCTCCAAGAACGCCTACGACACGCCTCACGGCTACCTGCTGGTGCCCAAGGAGAACGCCATCCCCTATATGGACGCCAACAACCCCATCCGCCAGAGGGCCCGCTTTCTCGACCACCACCTGTGGGTGACCCGCTATGTGCCGGGCGAGCTGCATCCGGCCGGCCTCTATCCCAACCAGGGACGCGGGGGCGAGGGGCTGCCCCGGTGGTCAGGTACAGAATCCATCGACAACCAGGACGTGGTGATCTGGTACAACTTCGGGGTGACCCACAACCCGCGCCCCGAGGAGTGGCCGGTCATGCCGCACCACAAGACCGGCTTCACGATTCTGCCCAACGGCTTTTTTGGCCGCAATCCAGCCATGGATCTGCCCAACAGCGCTCCACCGCCAGCCGACCGCCCGCCTGCCGGGAAATAGGGCCTGAATGCTGGGCTGGCTTCTGCCGCTGCTGGTCACCGTATCCTTCTATGGACTGGCCGGCGGCATCTGGAAGCAGTGTGGCCTGACTCTGGGGGCCATCAGTCTGCTCTATGTGGCCGCCAAGTCGGTGGTCAACCTGGGCAGCTGGCTGGCCTTCAGCCGCCAGCAGTTCTTTGACCGCGAGTCCAGAGGCTTCCTGAAGTGGGCCATGGCCGGCTCGTTCTTCAACGGCCTCGCCTGGATCGGCTATTTCACGGCCCTCACCCTGGGCCCGGCGGCCATCGTGCAGACCATCACCGCCGCCTACACCGCCCTGGCAGCTCTGCTGGCGCTGATCTTCCTGCGCGAGCGGGTGGTTGCGGTCCAGGCGGTCGGCATCGCGCTGGTGATCGGGGCCGGGCTCTTCCTGGGCTACACCGGGGCCACCGAGGGCGGCGCCGGCTGGGTCTGGGTGGCGGCCAGCGTGGCCACGCTGCTCTTCTGGGGGGTGGCCGTGACCATGTTCAAGCAGGCTTACAACCAGCCCCACGCCGACGACTGGCGCTTTTTCGTGGTGAACTGGGTGGGCATCGTGCTCACCATGCTCCCCTACGGGCTGGCCACCGACCACTCCCTGGCCCCGGGCCGCGACCTCACGCTGGGCCTGCTCATCGTGACCTTGTACGCCCTGGGCGACCTCACCCTGTTCGCGGCCATCGCCAGGGGGCCGGCTTCCATCGTGAGCCCGGTCAGCGGGCTCTATCCCGTGCCCACGCTCTTCTATGCCTCGCTGGTGCTGGGTGAGAAGATCTCGCCCGCCCAGTGGGTGGCCATCGTGGTGGTGCTGGCGGCCATCGTGATGGTGGTACCGGCTCCCGACAACCCCCTGCTGAGACTTCTGCAGGGGAGCAAGCGACCGGCCGGGAACGCCCCCGCCGAATCCATACAGGAGAACGTGTGAGATGAGCAAGATCCTCGTACTGGGCGGCTGCGGCGCCATGGGCACCGAGGCCACCCGCGACCTGGCCCGGACGTCCGACTTCACTGAGATCCGGGTGGCCGACATCGACAAAGACAAGGCCAGCAAGCTGTGCCAGGAGCTCGGAGGCGGCAAGCTGAGCGCCCACGGCGTGGACGTCAGCGACGAGAACGCCCTGGTCAGGCTCTTTGAGGACGTCGACATCGTGCTCAACTGCACCAGCTATCGCTTCGGGCTGGAGATCACCCGGGCCGCCATCGCCGCCAAGAAGCCCATGCTCGACCTGGGCGGGCTCTACAATACCCCCAAGCAGCTGGCCATGTCCGACCAGGCGAAGGCGGCCGGGGCCACCATCGTGCTGGGCATGGGGGCCACTCCCGGGGTGACCAACCTGATGGGCAAGCAGGGGGTCTCGCGCATGGAAACGGTGGACTCGATCCACGTCCACTTCGCCACCTACCGGCGCATCGCGCCCTCTCCGGGTCTGGTGGACACTGTGCTGGACGAGTTCAGCCCCTCCACCGTGCGCTTCTTCTTCGAGGAGGGCAAGTTCGTGGAAGTGCCGCCCTTCTACGGCGAGAAGCAAGTCGCGTTCAACGCTCCGGTGGGCAAGACCAGCACCTGGATCGTGCCCCACTCGGAGGTGCACGCCTTCCCTCGCTCGTTCCCCGGCGTCAAGCGGGTGGACGTGCGCGGCACCTGGCGCCCCGAGACGATGGCCATCTTGAAGCACTACAACGAGGTGGGCCTGCTCGGCGTCGAGCCGGTCACGGTGGACGGGGTGGCCGTCAAGCCCAAGGCCCTGCTGCGCCAGCTCCACCTCGACCACGACGACCCCAACGACCCCCTCGAGTACGCCTTCCTGGTCAACGTCGAGGTGGTTGGCAGCCGCAACGGGGCGCGGGTGGTGGCCACCTACAACCTCTCCCACCCGCCCCGTTCGGAGTGGGACATGACCTGCACCGCCAAAGTGACCGGCATTCCCGCTTCCATCGGCGCGCAGCTCCTGGCCAAAGGCGTCTCGGCGCCGGGCGTGAACACCCCTGAGGCCGTCTTCGAGCCCGAGCAGATGTTCCGCGAGCTCTCCAAGCGCAAGATCGTGGTGGATGAGCGGGTGGTGGAGACCCGGGTCTACGACTGACGGCTCTCCGCTTGGCGCAGCTTGCGGGTCAACAGCCGAAACATCTCCAGCGAGAGCTCCGGGCGCTCGCGCAACCAGCCGAACAGGCTCTCGGGCCGCCAGGAGAGCAGCTCCACCCGGCTCAAGGCCAGGGCCGTGGCTCGGCGCGCCCCTCCGTCGAGTACTCCCAGCTCGCCCAGAAGCGAGACCGGCTCGATCTGCTCGCCCAGCTCCTCCACGCTGCCTTCGAGCAGCACGTAGAAGCGGTCGGCCGGCTCTCCGGCCCGATAGAGCGCTTGAGCCTCCAGGAATCGCTCCCGGGTGGCCTGCTCGAGCAGGCCTTCCAGCTCGTCCAGGGTGAGACCGGCCAGCAAGGGCAGGGTTTGCAGGCGGAGCAGTCGCTGCTGACGCTCGGCCTGGCCGGCAGGCCAGCCTTCACCGAGCAGCGCTCCGGCCGCCATGCGCAGGCGCGGGTCGGGGCTGCGGCGGGCCTGCTCGAGGAGCTCGGCCGAAGGTTGAGCTGGCCGGGTCGCATCTCCCGGTTGCTCCTCGAGCAACTCCACGAGCACGGCGGCGCTCTCGCGGTCGCCCAGGTTGGAGAGGGCCTCCAGGGCCTCGGCGCGCTCGCGGCTCTGAGCAACCTTGAGTCGCCGGCGCACTCCGCCCACGGCCTCGGCCCCTTCCAGGCGCTCCAGGATACTCAGTGCCAACCTGCGGGCACGCTGCAAGCGATCCTTCAAAGCCGCCGGCAGCAGACGGCTCGCCAGATCGCCCGCCGAGGACTCGGCTGCGCGCAGCCAGCGCAGGTCTTCACGGGCCTCGGTCAAGAGGCCGCGTAGCTCGGCGCGAAGGCTCTCCTCGCCAGCGGCCTGAACGGCCGCCTCCACCGTGGCCAGACGGGTCGAGCGAAGGGCTGGCTCGGCCGCACGGGCCCCGCTTGCTCCGGCCGCCGCCAGGCTGTGGGCGGCCTGCAGGCGCACCTCGCGGGCCTCATCGTCGAGCGCGCCGGCCAGGATCTCCAACGCCAGCGGGTCCGACCGTTCCCCCAGAGCTCGGGCAGCAGCAAGACGCACGACCGAGTCGCGATGATCCAGGCGACGTTCCAGGTCGGACAGGCTCAAAGTGGCTCCCAGGCGGTCCAGGGCCAGGGCGGAAAGCACGGGGGTGGGGTGCGAGAGGAACGGACGGGCCAGCTCGCAGGCCCAGTCGGGCAACTGCTTCAAGGCCGCCTCGGGGTGCTCTCGCAGCAGGCTCTCCAGCACCGGCGTACCGTGCTCGGGAAGTGTGGCCGCGGCCGAGGCCCTGACCCGGGGATCGGGGTCGGAAAGAAGCGCCAGCCGGGCCGGCTCGGGGGCGAGCTTCAAAGCGGCCAGTCGCACCGAGGGCGCCGGGTCCTTCAGCACTGCGGGCGGAGCCGCCGGTCCCAGCGCAGCCGCCGCCGTGGCCCGCACCTCGGCGCTGGGGTGGCTCAGGGCCTCCAGCAAGAGCTCGTCAGGCAGGTCAGCGGCCCGCTGGCCCAGCGGGCTCAGATCGCCTGCCTCCAGGGCAGCCTGGCCCATGCGGGCCAGCCGCTCGGGGGGCAGGGGGATGTCGGCCGCCAGCCCGCCGCGGGTGATGTCCTCCAGCAGCGCGCCCAGGTAGGCGGCCCGCACCCGGGCGGCGCCGGCCAGGTAGAACAGGGCCAGCGCCAGACCCACCCAGACAAGCTGGGAGGGCAAGAAGGCGGTCTGGGTCAGCAGCAAGAGGCCGCCCGCCAGGGCCCGGGCGGTATAGCTCACCACTCCCTCCAGGAAGGCCCGCAGTCGGGCGCGGTAGCGACCCGGGAAAGCGTTGTAAACCAGTCCTCGGGCCGGACTGCCGAGGCAGTTCTGGAACATGCGGTGCACGCTCCAGGCAAAGACCGCCGCCAGCAGGCTGTAGTCCAGTCCCAGAGCCAGAAAGGCGGCCACCGCCAGAAACGGGTGCAGCAGGCTGGTCAGCGGAACCCCGGCTCGTTGCAGGAGCCAGGGGGTGAATCCGGCCAGAAAGGGGATCTCGACGAGGTAGGCCAGGGCCACCAGCGCCCCCAGGAATGAGGCCAGGCGACTGGGATCGGGGAAGCTGCGGGCAAAAAGATCGCTGTAGCAGTACTGGGCCAGGCCCAGACAGAGCACCATGCCCGCTAGCATGGCCAGCAAGCCCCGGGCCAGGGCGGAACGGCCCAGAAACCGCACGGTCGAGGAAAAGGCCTGGTCGGCGGGCCGCGAGGGTCCGGCCGACCAGGCCGCCAGGCGCCGGGCGAACAGCACCACCAGCAGCGCGCCCAGGGTGAGCAGCAGGGCCCAGATCAAGAGCAGCGAGCGAGCCTGGAGGCTCTGACTGGCCAGCGAGGCGGCCATGCCTCCCAGAAAGCCCCCCAGGCTGCTGCCCAGCGCCAGTCGGGGGAAGATGCGTTTCTGGGCCAGCGGGTCGAACGAGTCTCCGGCCAGAACCCAGAAATGGTTGTTGAGCACGGCGCCGGCCAGGGTAGACAGGCCGAAGAGGGCGGGCAGCAGCAGGCGAGGGGCCAGAACCGGCATGGCCAGCCAGCTGGCCAGCACCAGAGCGGCCAGAAGCGAGAAGACCAGGGCCAGCAGGCGATCATGGCGGATGCGTCCCACTACGGTCGCGTAGCCCAGCGAGCCGGCCACGGCAGCCAGCGAGGCCAGCAGGATGGTGGCGGGCAGAGCCTGCACGCCCAGCGTGCCCAGGAGCAGGGACTCGGCCGCGGTGATGCCCACGGCCAGAGCGGCCGCCAGCAGGGCCAGCAGCAGCCCGAAGAAGAGGACGCGGGGGCGCTCGCGGGGACGAACGCCGCTCAGCATGCGGGCAACCGGAAGCGCACGGTGGTGCCTTCCACCTCCAGGTGGGCCTGGTGCAGCTTGAGCAGCTCCTGAGCCACATAGAGGCCGATGCCCAGCCCCACGGGCCGCCCTGGCACGCAAGGCCGCGGCAGGGGCCCATGCAGGATGGCGCGGTGGAGATCGCTGGGAAGAGGGGGGCCGCCGCTGGTGAGCTCGATGCGGGCTGCCCCGCCGTCGCGGGCCACCGTCAGACGCACCGGCTCCAGGGCGTTGGCCAGTAGATTGTCGAGCACCAGCCGCATGCGGGCCGGATCGAGCTCCACCTCGGGAGGGTCCTCGAGCACGGCCTCGGGCCACTCCTGAAACGAGAAGCGGACCGGCTCGAGCACGACCTGACCGCGCGAGAGAAGGGCCAGGGTGGCCAGGTTCCGGGCTGCCAGCAGGGTCGGGTCGAGCAGGCGCGAGAGGCGCTCGAAGAGCTCGCCCAGCCGCTCCTCCAGGTGCTGCTCGCGGGTGGCGTCCCGCAGCACCACCAGGCTGCCCACCTCGCCTCCCCCGGCTCGCACCTGGGTACGGGCCACCTCCCAGACCCGGCCCTCACGCTCGAGCAGGGAGCGCTCCACCCGGCGACCTCGCTCCTCGACTCGCGCCGAGGCCGGCCAGACCTCGCCCAGAGGGTGCCCGACCAGCTCTTCGACCGAGCGTCCCAGGGCCACGGCGGCGGCCGGGTTGGCCAGCCGTACCACTTCCTCCTTGTCCAGGGCCAGCAGGCCATCCAGGTTGCTCTCCACCACGGCCCGCAACTCAGCCTGAGCCATCTCCATGCGCTCGACGGGATTGGTAATGCGGCCGAGCAGGGGATAGCTCAGGCCCAGAGCCACCAGCACGGCCACCAGACCGAGCAGATAGAGCTTGCTGCGAGTCGCCTCAAGAAAGGCCAGGTGAGAGCGGGTGTTCTGGCCCAGCACCAGGCTGCCCACCTGGCCCAGGCGGGCCTGGCGCAGGTCGTACTCGTCCCGGCCGACCTGCTGCAGGGCCTGCTCCACCCCGACCGGCAGGCTGATCGGTTGCGGGAAGGTGGAGCCCACCAGTCCCGCTCCGGTTTCGAGCTGAACCAGGCAGCTGGTCTCCTGGGCCAGCTTCTCCACCAGCGTCCGGTCGAGGCGAAGACCAAGGGTGGCCGTGCCCCCGATGCTGTCGCCGGCGTCGTACAGGGGAGTGGTAACCACCTGGTAGAGCTTCCCCTCGCGCAGCCAGTAGCCGGAGAGCACCTCGCCTTCCAGCGCCCCCGCCAGCTCGGGGACCGGCCGCTCAGGGCCGGGCGGAAGGGCCTGGTCACTCTCCAGCTTCAGCTTGCCGGACGAGTCGGTGAGGATCAACAGATCCAGTCCGTACTCGGGCAGGACCACGCTCGTGACGTGGTCTTGCAGGGTGGCAAAATCGGTGCGCCGCAGGATGGTGCGAAAGCCGGGCTCGGCCTCCAGCACCCGGGCCAACAGGTCGAGGCGCTGGAAGCGCTCTTTCTCCTGGGATCGGAAAGTGGCCAGGGATACGCTGAGTGAGCGGCTCTGCTGCTCGAGAATCTGGCGGCGCACGTCGCGATAGATGATGGCCAGGCTGAGGAGCAGAACGGCACCCACCAGCACCGCGATCAGGACCAGCAGGCGAGAGCGGAGGCGCAATTACAGAGTGAGCTGAACCTGGGCGCCCTCGGCCTTGACCTCGATCACGCGGGAGGTCTCCTCCAGGCGCGGATGCCAGGTTTTCAGCACGTAGCGACCCGGTGGCACCCCGCTGATGCGAAAGCGGTGCTGCGCGTCGGGCACGGCGAAGTAGCCGTTCTCCAGAACCAGGATGTAGGCGTTCATATGGGTGTGGATGGCGCAGAACAGCTCCACCACGCCAGGCTTGTCGAAGGTGACCGAGCGCGATTCACCCATGGCATACTCGGGCAACTCGAACTTCTTGGCCGAAGAGTCGGAGTAGACACCGTGGTAGATGATGTCCTGATTGGGGAACTCCACCGCCGTTCCGACCCGTACCGGCAACACGTAGGGCACGAACTGCCGGCCCTTCTGCTGCATGCGGGCGGGCGGGAACTTACCCTCCCCCTTGCCCTTCACGCCCACGAGATAGACCACCACGTTCAGGGTCTCGTCCGAGCGAGCCTCACCCTCCTGCGTCTGGTATTCCCCCGTGGGCTTGCCGTAGCCGGCCCGGTGGCGCCGCCCCACGGCCTTCTTCTTGAGAGCGCTCTTGATGGTCATGCTGCCCTCCACCTCGGCGGCAGCGACTTCGGCCGAAAGGCCCATCAGCACCAGTGCGAACAACAGCAACCCGATCACCGTTCTGCTCTTCTCGTCTGGCCCGGAAACCCCCTGGAAGGCCTCACGCCATGTAGATTTTGTTAAAAATTTGTGATAAGCTCATGCGAGCATCAGATGGGAGGCCTCCAGTGAGAAATCGGCACTCTGACAAGAATTCCCCCAGCGCAGGCGTGGGTCTCGCGTTCCTGGCGATCGTCGCGGTCGCTCTCTACTACATCTGGCCCACCCTTGAGTTGGCCTTCGTGAATGCCTTCGTCGCCGGCGGCTTCGCCCTCACCTTCGGCCTCATCTTCCTCAAGAGCGTGGCCATTCTGGCCATGTTCGGCTTCGCGCTCTTCCTGCTCTCGGCCCTGTTCTTCCCGGCCAAGAAGCGGCGCTAACTTCGCTCGCACGGCAAGAGCCGGGCCAACGGCCCGGCTCTTTTGCTTTCCAGGAAAGGTCGCCGCTGGAACCGAACTACGCCTCCGATGCGGGGTTTGATTATTATTCTATTTGCTTTGTCGCTTGTTTGCCCGTCGTGGGGCGCTCCGCTCAACGAGCCGGGGGACCGCCAGGCGATTGAAGCTGTGAAGCTGCTTCAAGAATGGGGCATGATCGAGGGCTACCCGGACGGTAGTTTTCGGGGCGAGCGGGCCATGAGCCGCTACGAGGTGGCCATCCTGATCGCCCGGGCCCTGGCCCGCCTGGAGACCCAACACGCCGAGCTGGCCTCCAAGAGCGAGCTGGCCGAGTTGCACCGGCTGGCCGAGGCCTTCCGCTCCGAGCTGGAGGCGCTGGGCGTGCGGGTGGACAACCTGGAAGAGTCGGTGGCCCGCCTGGACAAGCGGGTGGCTGAGCTGGGCAAGCTGGAGTGGGAGGGTACCCTGGTTACCCGGGTGCTCACCCAGAGCTTCTCCAATCAAGGCAGCCCCCGCTCGGGCTTCGGGCCGGGCTCGCTGGATTACCAGACCCTGGTGGGCACCTCGGCCGGAGGTAACCTGCGTCCCCACGGCCCTCCTGGCGTGCTGCCGGTCATCTCGCTGGCCAACGGCCGCCCGCTCACCAACGGCAACAGCTTCACCTCGGCCATGCTGCTCAACCTGACCGTCACCCCCTCCGACGACCTGCGCGTGCTGATGCGGCTCTTCGCTTACAGCGCCCAGGGCGATTCCGAGGTGGATGCGGTCTGGGGCGTGAACCCGCCTTACCTGGCCAACTCCTTCACCGGCCGGGCCTTCGTGGGCCCCGGCCTGCCGGTGGACGGCCAGTCCCAAGGACTGGGCCACTTCCCCTTCACCCGGGCCGGCATCGACAAAGTGGAGGTGAGCTACGCCCCGGCCCAGACCACGCTGACGTTGGGCGCCTTCACGCCGCGCCTGATTTCTGCCCAGGTCTACATGGGCCAGGTCAACCCCCAGCCCGGCGAGCCGCGGGTGCTGGAGAGCTTCGGAGCCCACGTCACGGGGGATACCGGCCCCTTCAGCTGGGAGGCCTTCGGTACCCGGCTGCCGGACGGCAATCCCGGGGTGACGGCCCAGTATCAGTCGGAGGCCCTGGGCGCCTCGGTGCGTTACGAGCAGGACGGCTGGGTGGCCGGTCTGCATTTCTTGCGGGCCGCCAACCAGAAGCCCTCCGACAGCGGCCTGACGGGTGGTCAGGTTTTCACCTTCGTGCAGGGGCGGCCGGGCGAGTTCTACACCGACTGGGTCAACCCGCCCGGCTTCTACGTCAACCAGCTTGGCAACCCCCAGAGCCCCCAGGTGGCCGGGGCCGGCTCGGTGACCGACGTCCGCCCCATCAACGGCCTGCGCGGCAGCGACGCGCTCACCTCGCGGGCCACCTTCGGCCCCCAGGGCATCTCCATGGGCGGGGTCAACCTGAGCTGGGAGGACGACAACTGGAGCGTCTTCGGCGATTACGACTACTCCTTTTACCGTCCCAGCCGTGGGGCGGCCTACGGAGTCTCGGGCAACCTGTTCCGGCTGGGACTCAACTACCGCTTCGACGAGGGGCGCTGGGATCTGGGGCTGGACTATCGCCACACCGATCCCACCTACGATCCCTTCATCCTGACCTACCCCGGCACGGCCGCCGGCCAGCGCATCTTCCGCGTCTACCACCGCCTGCCCGACTTTGACCAGTTCTGGCACATGTGGTCGCTGCACAACACCAACGAGTTTCCTCACAACCGCAAGGGCGTCTGGGCCAAAGCCGGCTGGCAGTACGATCCCGACGGCAAGCTGACGGTGCGCTACAGCCACCAGACCCAGGTGCGCACCTCGCTGCAGGACGTGCGCGTGCCGGCCGGCAGCCTGGGCTTTTTGACCCCCCAGCTCAACGTGCTGGGCCACTCGCCCGGCTTTTTCGACGTGGTGTTCCGCGAGTTCTCACCGCTCTCGTTCGATGCCGCCCTCAATCCGCTCGAGAACCCCCGCGGCTCGGTCAACTCCATCTTCGCCCAGATCGATCACAAGTTCACCGGCACCCCCTGGCTGGTGGAAGGCCTCTACGACCGCTACAGCTTCCAGCGCGCCAGCGGACTGGCCCCGGCCGTCGGCGGCAGCCAGAACCGGGTAGACCTGGTGGCCGACCACTTGCGCCTGGCGGTGGGGCACGCTTTCTCGGACTCGGTGCTGCTCAAGCTCGGTTACGAGCAAGGTAGCATCCGCGGCCACTACGACCCCTTCGGTGTCTACAACCCCTATGCCATCGCCACCGGCTCCACCACGTTTCGCAACTGGGATACGGTGCAGCATATTCCCCTGGCCGAGCTGAGCTGGCAGGTGTCAGACGGGGTCAAGGCCGGCGCCGAGTTCCGCTGGTACGACAACGTCGATCAGGTATCGGCCAGCGTCTTCTCGGGCCCGCCCGGGCGGCTCGGAGCCACCGCCCACCCGTTCAGCTGGAGCGGCTACCAGATTGGCACGACTCTGGAAGTGACCTTCTAAAGCCCGATTCACACGGGAACTCAGGTGAAAAACCTCAAGTCTGCCAAGTGCAGGGTGGCACTCAGGCGTCGGTCGACTCGGCTCAGTCTCTTCAGGGCTCCATCAGCATCAGGACTTGCCGCTTGACCTCAAGGAGGATATCCTGCGTCACCTTCGCGATCGCCGAATTCGACTTGAAGCGACCGTGCGAGATGGAGCGCAGGTGCTCGCATAGAATTTCGCTGTCCGCGCGTAAGCCCGACTCATTGGCTGCCAGAAAAATGTGCCCTGGCAAATTCCGCAGTCGCGTAGTCAGAGGGACGACAAGGGACAAGCTGTAGGGAGCTCGATTCATGGTCGTCCCGGAAATCACCAGAACGGGACGAGGCGGGCCGGCTTGCTCGTGGCCAACGGGAGGATTCAGATCGGCCAGCCAGATTTCCCCCTGTTGAGGGTTACTCCGGGACGGCATCGCTCAGACCAGACTCCAATTGCCCGGACTCTCGCACGTAATCTGCAAAACCCTCGGGATCCTCGTGCTTGAATCGGTTCCACCCCTCGAGGTACTCGGCTGCCCGAAGCGAGCGCTCGAAACATGTCAGAGCCTCTTCGATGACGGCAGCCATGGATCGGCCGGAGTGCTGGGCGAGCGCGCGGATCCGGTCTCGTGTCTGGCTTGGCACCTTCATTGTGACTCCCGGCATGAACACGCCTCCGTAGTGCCCCTGGTGGTAGACTCAATGGGGCACCCCCTGGATAGAATATACGCCCGGCGAGCTGTTGCTGTCCAGATATGCGGCAGACGCTCTCTATGACGTCGAAGCAGGGCCTCGGAATGTCTTCGACCCGACCTCGGGCTAAGCCAGGTCGCTGGAGTCTTCGACCGGATTGACCGGCTCTGGTTCGGGCGGGCTGGCGGCGGGGGCCGAGACCGCGGCCGTGGCCGACGGGGTCTCCACGCCCTCTTGCATCAGCTTGACCACCTGCTCGAGCAGCGTTCCCCGCCTGACGATGAGCTCGTTGGCTAGGCAGATGTGGTCGTTGCCGTCCTGCATGCAGGTCACGGCGGCGATGAGCACCTCTTCGTCGCCGCTCTCGATAAAGGACTCGAAGTAGCCCACGCCCTCCTCGACGAGCTTGGTGCCGTGGTTGATCTGGTAGAGAATTTGCGGGGCGAAGTCGAGATCGGGGTAATTGGAGCGCTCAGCCTGGAGCTGGGCTATGATCTCGGGCAGCGCTTCGTTCTGGAACTCCTCCATGCGGGACTTGATCACCTGAAAGGCTTCCAGCAGCGGCTCGCCGGGCTCGCCCTTGTGCAGGTAGTCGTAGGCGCAGGCGGTCAGGTGGTAGATGTGCTCGGTGATGTAGCGTTTTTCCGGGGTGATGATGTTGGTGGTATCATCCAGGTCGAGCAGGGAGTTGGACATCGGGTTGCCCGTGGGCGCCATGTGGAGCAACTTGGCGTTGCACTTGTGGCAGAATTTGGACCCTTCGGGACTGTCGTGACCGCAGCGAATGCACAGCATGCCGGATGCTTCTCAGGGCCAAAACAAAAAGCCTCCCGAAGGAGGCTCTGGCTTGCCCGGGGCGGTGTCAGACCGAGACCGTCTGAGGGGGCCGCGGCTGGGGTGGGCGCGCCACCTGACCGTGCCCGCCGCAGGTGCAGCCGGCAGGGTTCTGCTGACCGGGTAGCGGCTGCTGGCCTCCCTGCAGCTGCGCCAACTGGCTCGTGTCCCCGTTTGCCAACAGCTGGGGCAGTTGGTTGTAGATCGGGGGCATCTGGAAGCCGGTGTACTGGCTGAGCATGGCACTTTGCTGGTTGCCCTGCTGGAGCAAGGAGAGCAGCATCGGCAGATTCTGCTGGCCCTGCTGCTGCTGTTGCTGCACGAGCTGCATCATCTGCTCACTCTGCTTGGCGCCTTGCTCCTGGGCTTGAGCCATCTGCTGCCCGCTCTTGACGGTGCTGAAGATGGTGGCTCCTCCGATGAGGGCGGCTCCGGCGACGATTGCGAGGGGCAGTGGCATTGCGGTGAACCTCCGAGAACTTCTTGCTGGGCTTGCTTGGCTATTCTATCCCGAAAAAACTCTGAAAGTTAAGAGCAAGCCATGTTAATGTTTTGTTGCCTGAATCTTGCTAGAAATCGATCGGCGGCTCTTCATGCGGGTTTGCGGCCTCGGTTGGAAGGGGTTGGAGGTGTCCGGACCTCTCACGCCTGACGCCCCCGCGGGCTGAAGAGACAGAGCACCAACCCCAGCCCCAGAGCCAGAAACCAGCCCTTCAAATAGCTTGGATCGACGTTGGCCAGCAGAAAGAGGACCGCGGCCAGGGCCACCCCGGCCGTGAGCGGTCCGGCCGGCAGGCGGTAGGGGCGCTCCAACTCGGGTCTTCGGTAGCGCCACACCAGCACGCCCAGGATGGTAGTGAGGTACTGGGTCAGGCTGGCCAGCACCGAGAGGTCGACCAGCGTGCTCAGGGTGGACTGGGAGATCACAATCAGCATCAAGGCCGTGGAGACGCCGATGGCTCGCACCGGAGTGGCGAAGACGGGGTGCAGGTGAGCCAGCCAGCGGGGGGCCCAGCCGGTGGCGGCCAGGGCCCACAGGCTGCGGGGAGTGGTAAAGGCGATGCTGGCGTTGACGCTGGCCTGGGAGAGCAGCGCCCCGATGCCCACCAGGCCGGCCAGGCCCGCCAGGCCCGCGGCGTCCACCAGGGGGGTCTTGCTGCCCACCGCTCCGGCCGCGCCCACGATGAGCTGCAACCAGAAATAGAGCCCGGTGGAGAAGAGCAATGTCCAGATATAGGCGGCCGGGATGGTGCGCTGGGGATTCTTGACCTCGCCCCCCGGTACGGGGATCTCCTCGAAGCCTGAAAAGCAGAACAGGATGCCCAGGAAGCCGGCCACCCAGTGCACTGGATCGGGCCTGGCCAGGGTCATCCCCTCGATCAGGTTGAGCCCCCCCAGCGACCAGGCCAGCAGAATGAAGAGGGGCACCAGCTTGCACACGGCCAGCAGGTTGTTGCTCAGGGCCCCCGAGCGCACCCCGAAGTAGTTCACCGCCGCCAGCAGCACCACGATAGCCATGGCTGCGGCCAGCCGCACGACCGGGGAAGGCTGCTCGGGGTTGACCAGCTTGGCCACCGTCTCGGCAAAGCCGGTGGCCACCGTTGCCCCTCCCAGCAAGCACGAGAGCCACATCACCCAGCCCACCAGGTAGCCCACCACCGGGCCGAACACCGCCCGGGCGTAAAGATAGGCCCCTCCGCTGCCCGGCACCATGCCGGCCATCTCGGCAAAGCACAGCCCGATGGCCAGGCAGAGCCCGCCCCCGAGCAGGAAGAGCCAGGGGGCGTAGGGGCCGAGGCGCGCGGCGATCTCGCCGGGCGCGAAGAAGAGCCCGGTGCCGATGATGCAGTTGAGGCCCAGGCAGGTCAGGTCGAAGACACCTAGCCGGGCTTTGAGTCGCGTTTCTTCCAAGCAATCTCTCCTGGCCATTGCTCTCCTGGCCGGTGACGGAGCAGCAGGGATCGAACCTGCGACCACCCGACGAATCGGGGCTCTTCCGCTGAGCTATGCTCCGAGAAGCCCCTGTGGCGTAAACCTGCCACAGGGGCCATTGCTTTGCGGCCAATTACTGTTCCTGACGACGTTTAAGCCCGAACGTCAACTCTTAGTAGGGATGCTTTGCCGTTAAGCGACAGGGCTGCGTGGTAGCCCCGGCGGGAATCGAACCCGCATCCTCCCCATCGGGCATCCGGGCGCTCGATTCAAGAACGACCGCCATACTCGAGTCTTTGGATGCAGCTGAGTCTGTGTTTGATCCGCTCCCTGCTCCTCATCCCAAGGCCCCTGCCCGTGGCGCAGGGGGCAGGATTCGAACCTGCCTGGCAGGGTGAGCCGGTGACGACAAGTCTAAGTCTGCTCCAAACCGCAAACCGTTTTGGATTATGGTTCGAGAATCCAGTCCAGCAGGGCTGAACCCGCCTTCACCTCCGATGCTTGCACAGAATTGGCCTCTTCGCGTGCTTGCTTGACCGCTTTCAGGGCCTCGTCCACCCGCCGCAGCAGCTCCTTGCGCCGGTCCGGGGTCAGAGCCCCGCTGAGAAAGATCGTCTTCCAGTGGCCGGCCACGACCGGCTCGTCGATGAGAGCCGTCTGGGCTGGGTGCTCTTTGGTCGCCTCCGCCAGCACGATGGGCTTCTTCATGACTCGCGTCTTGCTGGTCACGACCTCTTCGGTTTTGAACAGACCCTGCACCGAATCGAGCGTCCAGCTGTGGTCCTGGCCCAGCACGGGCAGCGCGGCGATGGTGGTCTTCAGGTCTTCGAACTGCTTTTCCAGAAAGAGCAGATAGGTCACCGGAACGTCGGCCAGGAGCAGCCTTCCGCCCACTTTGACGTCGGCTTTGGCTGAGCAGTTGGCCCAATCCTTGGCGGCCACGGTATCGAACAGCTCGCGGAAAAGCTCGAATTGCTGCTCAAGGTGGTCTTGAGCGCGTTGCTGCACGCGCTGAGACTCGGAGGGGAAGTGCTCCCCATCGGCGTCCACGGGGGTATATTCACGGATGCGACCGAAAAAGAGCTCGGACTTCTTGGACAGATTGAGCAGCTTGCTGCCCTCCGAGTTGGCTTTGGTCTTGACTTGCTTCTCGATAGCGAGAATCTGGCACAGCTTCATGCGGGCGGCTTTCGCGCCAGCCCGGAAGGACCCCTACTCGTGGAAAGACCCCTCTAAAGCGAGAACCCCTCGGTCGACTTCCCGAGGGGCTCTCTACTACTTCCAGGCTCCTGATTCATTACTTCTCTGTTGCCGCTTTCTTCTTTTCGGCAATCAGACGAAGAATGGCCTCGCGAGCCTTGGTCAGGTCGCGCTCAGTGGTTGCAGTTGCCATGTCTCGTCACCTCCGTGGAATCTCCCCCCGCCAATCGGGGTCAATCTATCCCTGCCTGCCGGGGCTGACAGTTTTGTCTTGACCCGATCTTAGCACCTCTCCCGGTTTCCCGGGAGGGGAAAAAACAACGATTCGAGCCGCTTGGTACCCTGTTAACAAGCCGGTTACCTGGGCACCAGACCCGAACCGTGTCAACTCAACACGAAAAACCGGAAACAGCCGGTTTTCCCCTGGCTGACCACCCTGGAGTGATCAACCCAAAGATATTCTAATCGATCTTCATCGTCTCCTTCTATGAGATATTCTTCCCGGTCTTCTTTCCGTCGTGTCCCGGGCTCAGGCACGGAGTACACACATCGGTAACATGTTGCCCCTCTGGCCAGGGTTAGAATTCCCGCCAGAGATGAGGATCCAGACGACCCTTGCCCCTCCCGCGCGACCCTTTCGGCTCCGGGAACGGCAACAAGAAGAAGAGCCCGCCATCGAGGAGCGCAGCCTGTTGATCGGCTCGCTGGCCGTGGGCGGAGCGGTAGGCTCGGGCCTGGTGGGCTGGGCCAGCTCGGGTCTTGCGGGCTCGGCCCAGGTGTTGGGCGGCCTGGTCAACGGGGCGGTGACGGGAGCCGCCGTGGGAGGAGCGCTGGGAGCCCTGGTCGGTCTGAAGTTGTCTGCTCGCGAGCCGGACGGGCGGGGCACCATCGGCATGACCCTGGTGGGCGGAGCCGTCGGCCTGGTTGCCGGCAGCCTGGTGGGCGCAGTGGGAGGGGCCTTCCTGGGTGAGGCCGCGGGCACGGCGCTGGGCTTTGCCTCGGGTGCGGTGCTGGGAGGCGCGACCGGCTACCTGCTGGCTCGCCGCTCGCTCGAGAAAGTGGAGTGAGTCAGGATATCTTCACCTTCTGCCCGTAAAGAATGCGCTTGTCCCCGTCGCGCTGGGTGAAGTGGATGCGGTCGAAGTGCTCCAGCATGGGGATCAGGAACTTGCGCGTGGTGCCGAGCAATTCGCGCGCCTCTGAGGCTCCCAGCGGGCCGCTGTCACGGATGGCCGCAGCCAGAAGGTCCCGGGCCCTGGCCAGAGTCTCCTCCAGGAAGACCAGGTTGGGAGCCACCTTCACGCCCCGCCCGCTCTCGAGCAGGTAGCCCTCCACGACGGGGGCCGAGCGGGCATCGATCTCAGCCTGAGCCAGGGCAGCATCGAAGTCGGGGGGCGCGAATCCCCCAGCCCGCAGCGCTGCTTCCAGGCGGTCCAGCGCTTTCTGCTGAGAGGGCGCCAGGGTGGGCTGATGGCTCAGACTGGAGAGCAGGCCATTGCGGTCCTGAATCTGACCGGTCCGCCCCAGCTCGGCCAGGACTTCCTCGGCCAGTTTGGGAGTGTCCGAGGCCAGCAGCCGCAGGATCTCCTCCTTGCGCCAGCCCACCTTCCAGGGAGCCCCCTGCTCCAACTTCCCCAGCACCCCGAGCAGGCGGTCCTCCAGGGCCGAGGCCAGGCTGGCCAGGGCCACGCTCTTGCCCAGCACCACCACCTCTCCTGTCGCGGCCAGCTGGCCCACCCAGCTCTCCACCTGGGCGGCCGGGGTCTGCATCTCCTGGGCCAGAGCTCCCACCGTGCGGGTGCCTCCGCTGGCCTTGCGCAGGACCTCCAGCAGCGCTTCTTCAGGGCCGCCCTGCTCGCGGCGGCGCAAGGACTCGAGGGCTTCGGTGTCGCCCCGCTTATGGCGCGCGGGGGCCGTATCGAGCACCTCGCCCCCCCCCAGCGTCAGCTGGGCGGTGAAGTCGCGCAGCACGAAGCGATCCCCCTGCTGCAAGACCACCGGCTCGTCCAGCAGAACTTGCACCAACGTTTGCTGGCCCGGCTTGAGGGCCTCGCCCTCCAGCACCAGCAGCGTGCCCAGCGTCTCCAGGGTGCCCGCGTAGAAGCGAATGCGGCTGCGATGCTTGACCGGACGGGGCAGGCGCTCGAGCAGCTCCAGGCGAGCGTCCAGCCTTTGGGTGGGGGTGAGCAAGCCGGGGGGAGCCAGCCACTGGCCGCGCTCGAGCGAGGCCGCCTCGACTCCGGTCAGGTTGACGGCCACCCGCTGCCCGGCCTGGGCTTCCTCCACCTGGTGCGAATGCACCTGCAGGCCGCGCACCTTCGTCTCGATGCCGGCCGGCAGCACCACCACCGGGTCGCCCTTGCGCAGCGTGCCGCTCCAGAGCGAGCCGGTCACCACCGAGCCAAAGCCTGACTTCACGAAGACCCGGTCGATGGGCAGCCGAAAAGGCGCCTTGCGGTTGCGCGGAGTCAGCTGGCCCAGAAGCTCGGCCAGCACTCGTTTGAGCTCGTCCAGACCCTCTCCGCTGCGGGCCGAGACCCGCACCAGGGGGGCCTCTTTGAGAAAGGTTCCGGCCAGGTAGGCGCGCAGGTCGTCCTCCACCAGCTCGGCGAAATCGGCATCGACGGCGTCGACCTTGGTGAGCACCACCAGCCCGGCCCGGGTCTTGAGCAGCTCGAGGATCTCCAGGTGCTCGCGCGTCTGGGGCATCACTCCCTCCTGGGCGTCCACCACCAGCATCCCCAGGTCGTAGCCGCCCACGCCGGCCAGCATGTTCTTGAGGAAACGCTCGTGACCGGGCACGTCCACGATGCCGGCCACGATCTCGCCGGGCAGGTCGAGATGGGCAAAGCCCAGGTCGATGGAGAGGCCGCGGGCCTGCTCTTCGGGGAGACGGTCGGTCTCGATGCCGGTGAGGGCGCGGATCAGGGTGCTCTTACCGTGATCGACGTGGCCGGCGGTGCCGACGATGAAATGCTTCACAGGCCGCTAGGTTCATCCCTGTGCACGGCCTTCCTCCAGGAAAGCCGCCCGGCGGCGAGAACCGCCTCGCCCATGAGCACTCGCCGGTGGCTCCTGGTGTTGCTGCTGGCCGGAGTGATCCTGGCGGGCGGGCTGAGCTTCAGCCACAGGCTCGAGAACGCCGCTCCGCGCGAGATCCCGGTGGCCCCCTACAGGCTGCCGCTCATGGCCTCCGGCACCCGCCAGGAGGTGGAGCACTTCAAGGCGCGCGTGGATCACAACCCGGAGGGCTTTCTGGATCGGGCCGCCCTGGCCGAGGCTTATCTCGCCAGGGCCCGCGAGACGCGCGATCCGGCCATGTACCTCCTGGCCGAGGAGAATGCCCGCCTGTCCCTCAAGAGCATGCTCCACCTGAACCCCGGAGCCGAGCTGGTGCTGGCCCAATTGGACGTGGCCCGGCATGACTTTCGAGGGGCTCTGGAGCGCATTGCTCGCATCCTGGGCGAGGATCCCGCCCACATTCCGGCCCGGGCCCTCAAGGTGACGGCGCTGCTGGCCCTGGGGCAGGTGCCAGCGGCTTCGCAGCTGGCCGATGAGCTGGCCCGGCAACAACCGGGACTGGCCAGCTCGGTGTTGCGAGCCCAGACCCTGGTAGCCCGAGGACGCGATGAGGAGGCGGCCAGAGAGCTGTGGAAGGGGATCGACCGCGAGCAGGCGGGAGAGCTGGCCTCCTCGCTGCAGGCTCGAGTGATGCTGGCCCGGCTGTACGCGCGCCACGGCAAGCTGCGCCTGGCTGAGCGGGTGTTGACCTCGGCTCTGACCATCGCCCGCGATCCGGCGGCGCTGGCCGAGCTGGGCCGGCTCGACCTGGCCCGGGGACACTTTTCGGCTGCCCACGAGCGTTTCACCGAGAGCTACGCCGTGGGACGAGACCCCAGCGCCCTGCAGGGGCTGGCCCGCGCCTTCGAGGGCCTCAAGCTCGAGCGCGAGGCGGCCGAAGCCCGCCAGCGGGTGGAGGATGCCTATCGCCGAGAGCTGGAAGGCCAGCAGACGATGGGCCATCGGCGGGCCCTGGCCGGGTTGCTGCTCGAGCGAGGGGAAGCCGGGGAGGCGGTGGAGCTGATGCAGGCAGAGCTGGCCGTGCGGCGCGACTTCGAGACCTTGATGATGGCAGCCCGCGCGCTGCGCCTGGCGGGGCGTCCGAAGCAAGGCTGGCCGCTGGTGGAGGAGGCTTTCGCGCCGGGCTACCGGGACGCCCCGGCCTGGCGCGAGCGGGCCGCTCTGGCCGAGGCCTTGAAGCGTGCCGAAGAGGCCGAGCGGTACCGACAGGAGGCGACCAGGCTGAACCCGGTGCCCATGCCTGACCTGCCTCCACCTCCCGTGGAGCACTGACTCAGCGGGTGCTTTCGAGCGCCTCGATCAACTCGGCCTCGTCTCCTTCGAGCAGAGTGCGCGGGTCGAGCCAGATCGAGTCTTCGGCCCGGCGCACCATGACCGCCGGGTCGTGGCGGCGCAACCGGGAAGCCCACTCCTCCTCGTCACCGGGCAGGCGCACGAGGTGGGTGGGCAGATCCTTGCCCGGCAGGCTGCCTCCCCCCACCATGGACGAGCCCGGCTCGACCGTGGCCTTCAGCCCCACGAGCGGCTCGGCCAGCCGTCGGGCCCTCTGCTCCAGGTCGCTTGAGCGTAGCATGCGCAGCACGGGGATCTCTCCAGGAGCCTCGAGATAGAGGCGCAGCGTAGCCTCGAGGGCGGCCACGGTCAGCTTGTCCACCCGGAGGGCCCGGGTCAGCGGGTTCCTGGCCAGGCGCGCGATCAGCTCGCGCGAGCCCACGATGATGCCGCACTGGGGGCCGCCCAGCAGCTTGTCGCCCGAGAAGGCGACCAGGTCGAAGCCGGCCCGCACCATCGAGCCCACCGAGGGCTCTCCCAGCAGGCCCGAGAGCTCTTCGTCGAGCAGCCCCGAGCCCAGGTCGAGCACGCCCGGCACGCGGCGCGACCGGGCCAGGGCCGCCAGCTCCACGGGGTCGGGGGCATGGGTGAAGCCCAGCATCACGAAGTTGGACATGTGGGTGGAGAGGATCATGCCCGTCTCGCTCGTGAGGGCCGCCTCGAAGTCGCGCAGGTAGGTCTTGTTGGTGGTGCCCACCTCGACCAGCCGGGCCCCGCCCCGGGCCAGCACGTCGGGCACGCGGAAGGCTCCCCCGATCTCGACCAGCTCGCCTCGCGAGCAGATCACCTCGCGGCCCCGCGCCAGCTCGTCCACCAGAAGCAGCATGGCGGCGGCGTTGTTGTTGATGACCAGAGCCGACTCGGCCCCGGTCAGGCGAGAGAGCAGCCCCACCAGGTGGCTGTAGCGGCTGCCTCGCTGGCCGGTCTCGAGATCAAGCTCCAGGTTGGAGTAGCCTCGGGCCACCCGCGTCACCGCCTCCAGCGCTCGCTCCGCCAGCGGAGCGCGGCCCAGATTGGTGTGCAGCACAACTCCGGTGGCGTTGATGACGCGCCGCAGGGTCTTGCCCAGCCAGTCGTGCAGCAGCGCCTCGGCCTGTCGCAAGATGACCTCGGCCGGATCCGAGGCCCCGCCCTGGGCTCGCAGCTCGGCCGCCGCCAGGCGCAGGGCGTCGGTCACAAGGGCCCGTGGCCGGGTAGCCAGCTCGGGTCTTGCGGCGGCTGCCTGGAGCAGGCTGTCGATGCTGGGGATAGCGCGCAGGTTCCGGGTCACCCCGAATCCTTGGCCGCGGTCGGGGTAGCGACCTGCCGAGCTGATCCCGATCATATGCGTTCCCTCAGTCCGGGTGTATTCTTGACGAGAGAGTCCTTCGACAGGAGGTCGATCAGCATGCAAATTCGCAAGTTTTTGGGAGCCCTGGTGCTGGCCCTGGCCCTGCTGGCCCCGGTCAGCGGGCAGAACTGTCCGCCAGGCACCGGGCCCTGCAACCCCGGACCGTCCGGGCCGCCCTCGGGCCCGGGCGGCCCTCCACCCATCCTCGGCCCCGGCATGGAGAACGGCGACGGAGAAGGAGCCGGCCAGAGCCAGGGCGAGGAAGGCGAGACCGAGGAGCCGGTCGGCAACTTCAGCGACTGGCTGAGCAACAACCCCGATTCCCCGCTCGGCAACCTGACCAACCAGGCCGCCAACGATCCCGGGCTGCAGCAGGTCCTCAACGGGCTCACGCCCTCCGAGCTGACCAACCTGGGCGGCTTGCTCACGAACTACCAGACCGCCATCAATAAGTATGTCAAGGACAACCCGCGCACCTGGGACTCGGCCGGGGGCGGCATACGCAACTTCCTCAACAGCCTGAGCGTGATCGGGGGCGGGGACCCCTACAAGCGGGGCTGCGCCGACATGTCCGAGCAGGCCGTCAATGCTCTGGGCCCCCTGACGGGCGGCAATCGACCGTTCACCGTTCACACCTACAACTGGGTGCCGGGCGCGCTCCGGCAATATGGAGCCTATGGTGGCGCACCGTTGGTGATGATCATGGTCGTCAAGGGCGCTGGAGCCGGGACCGCCATGGCAGGCCCTCTGGGAACCCTGGTGGGCGGAACGACCGGGCTGGTGGTGGCGGTGGGCACCGGCAACACCGAGCACAACATGGCCGCTTTACAGTCCACCCGTAATCCCAAACTGATCATCGTGCTCGACCCGCACGGGGTGCAGAACGGTAACCCCGAGTCGGTGCACGGGCCCGACCATTACACCGGTCCCACCGGACGGCCCGAGCTTGGCCCGCCCAAGGTGCCGGCGACCCCGACGACGGGACCTAAACCGTTGGACAGGGGGACGGTACGATGAGAAAGACAATTATGTTGCTGCTGGCCCTGCTCGCCCTGCCGCTGCTGGGCGCGACAGAAGCCACGAGAATCCAGCTCCGCTATCATCCCGAGCCCAAGACCACCTGGATCACCGAGGGCCATCTGAGCGTCAAGAACTGGGTCAAGCTGCCCGGCGGCGAGGAAAATTCGGCCGAAGAGCAGGACCTGGTCTGGGAAGACCAGATCACCGAGCGCGACCTGGCGGGCACCCTGGCCCTGGTGCGCGAGGTTCGCAAGTGGAACCGAACCGGGGATACCGAGAATCTGGCACCTCCGGGACACTGGCATCTGACCATCTCCAAGCTGTGCGAGCAGAAGATGCAGGCCGAGGAGGGTCCGCCCGGGATGCTCGACCAGCCGCCCCTCTTCCCGGTGCGCAACGTGGCGGTCGGGGAGAGCTGGCCGGTGGAGCAGACGACCACCGGAACGATCGCCATCGACTCGCACCCGCTGCCGATCCAGACGAAGATCCAGGGTACCGGAAAGCTGGTCAGCCTGGAAGAGAAACTGGCGGTGCTGGAGTTCACGCTCCAGATCGCCTCCTCCGGCCAGGGTGAACGAGTTTCGACCAGCTCGCAGAGCAAAGTGCAGTGGACGATGCACGTTGACCGGGCCACGGGTGTTCCCATCTGGCAGAAGACCACGTCCAGCAACGAGCAGACGGTGACGCTCGGCTCGGTGGTCATCCCGAGCCGCAGCGACACCGTGCTCGAGCTCAAGACCCGGCCAGCCCCGTGAACGTCGACGGTGGAACAAGATTTCGATTCAAGTCCGCGTGAGGAAGATTCTTCTCCGCACCAGGCCTGGATCGAAGTCTTCATGCGGGGGAGCGAACAGCTTGTTCGGGATTGACACCCTGACCGACCTGCGGTTATAGTCCGATTGTCGACGGCGACGTTGACCGAATCGGCGAAACGACAAGCCGACGCACCGGTGAGCGAAAGAAACCGGCGGGCTGCCAGAGACCGAACCTGGCAGGGGTAACGTGCAGACCAAGCACGCCGCGATGTCTCGACCGCGTAACGATTCGAGGCAGGCCTGGGACGAGTTCGGGACCGCGAGGTTCAGCACACCGCAAGGTGTCCCCGAGCAAGTTGGACCAGGAAGTGCCGGTGAGGAATGGGGCCGGCTTCCAGCCTCGGCTGGTATACACCGACGAGTCGTGCTCGTCGGCGCCCCGGGAAGCGAGAGAACCGGACGGTCTGCCGCTCGAAAGTCGGCAGGGGTAGCGTGCACACCAGAGTTACGCCGCAGGGTTTCGGCTGCGAAGAATGTCCGAGACGCCCGGTTCGACTAACCATCGAGCCGAGCAAGATGCCGACACAGAACGTAGAGTCGGCCGCCCCGGCGAGCGAGAGAGCCGGCGGGCTGTCAGAGACCGAGACCTGACAGGGGTAACGTGCAGACCTCAGCACGGAGCAGGGCCTCGACTGCGTGGTCAAAGCGAGGCGGGCCTGGAACCGGGTCGGGACCGTGAGGAGAAGCGTTCGGCGCAAGCCGACCACCGACTGCAGGTTGCACCAGGAGTGCCCGGTGAGGATGGAGCCGGGTCGCAAAGCCACCCCTAACCGGGTGGCTTTCGTGTTTTCTTGGGGCCTGGGTCAGACGACTCGGAGGGCCGGCTCGCCAGCCTCGGCCTGGCCCACCACGGCCGCCTCGGGCAGCTCGGCGAGCACCTCGCTGACCCGCTCGGGGCTGACCCCGAACAGCAAGCCGCCCGAGGTCTGGGCATCGCAGAGAAGATCGCGCAGCACGTCCGGGGCCGATTCCTCCCAGTGTAGCTGGCCCGACCCCTCGAGCCAGACTCGGTTGGCGGCCGAGCCGCCGGGGAAGTTTCCCTGACGGCGCAGCTCGAGGGCTCCCGTTAAGAGCGGCACCCGGGCCGACTCGAAGGTCAGGGCCACCCGAGAAGCGCGAGCCATCTCCATGGCGTGGCCGAGCAGTCCGTAACCGGTGATGTCGGTGCCACCGTGCGCGCCGGCTCGCACCATGGCATCGCGAGCCGCGGCGTTCAGAC
>JAANMU010000331.1_pt1 | contig 59614 bp, 54 predicted proteins | sample 7279701 | NCBI WGS metagenome assembly JAANMU01 (sample SAMN14094539, study PRJNA606508) | bioreactor metagenome | isolation source: A lab-scale SPAN reactor treating ammonium-rich wastewater day 57 | place: Ireland: Galway | collected 2017-03-13
CGCGTTGACCAGTTCAGAATTAGAACGCGCGGGAGTGTAGACAATCTGTTGAACGGCGCCGCGCTAATTCCTGAAGCGTTCAACGCGCGGCGCCTTAGCAGACCACCAGCGCCAGTTTCGCGAGTTGGAGCAGCCCCCCGAGAAGCGCTCTGCCCTGCGGGGAAGCAGCCTCAATGCGGTGGTGCCGGCAGGCTTTGCCGGCACGGGCGGCTACGTCTACCGGCTGCTACCGGTGGGGGGCGGCGTGGATGTCAACGCGGCCCTGGGCCCCCTGCGCGTCAATCCGGTCACGGGCAGCCTGCTGGGCTCGCTGGTGCCGGCAGAGACCGAGATCGCCATCGGCTCGGAGCAGCCAGCCTGCCAGATCGAGGGCTACTTCGTGGTGGGAGCCTGGAACGAGACCTCAGGACGCTATCGGCTCGGGGTCTTCGTGCCCAACCCGAGCTATCGGCCCGGAGCCTGGGAGAACAAGGCGGTCGCCCCGCCCGGGAGCTGAGCGTATCGTCCGCGTCCGGGAGGTCCGCGCACCCGACAGACGCGTCTGGGTGAATCCTCTGCGCGCCCGGGGGATGTATTTGCAGGATCTCCTGGCCTGGCCTAGGCGCCCAGTACCTGGGCCAGAGTCGACAGCAACTCGGGCTCCTGCAACGGCTTGGAGAGAAGGGCGTTCATCCCGGCCTTCAAGCAAGGCCGCAGGGCGGCCTCGCGCTTGCCCGCCGTCAGAGCCATGATGGGGGCCCTGTGGCCCTGAGCGCGCAGGAGGCTGGCAACCTCGGCGCCGCTCATCCCGGGGACCTCGAGATCGATCAGCATGAGGTCGAAGTCCATCAAGGCACACATGTCGATGGCCGTCGCCCCGTCCGAGGCGATGATCACGTCATGACCGCGCCCGGCCAGCACGCCGTTGACCAGAGCCTGGGTGGCCGGGTCGGCATCCACCAGTAGAACCTGCAGCGGCCCGGCCGGGAGTTGCTCGGGCGTGCTCGCGGTGGGCAGGGTCAGGTCGACGGCGGGTGGATCGAGGATGCGCAGCAAGACCTCGCGTACCTGGCTGGCCGGCGGGCGCAGGTCGGGGGTCTTGTCGAGCAGGCGGGCCATCACGGCGTCAAGCTCGCGCGGCAGGTTGGGTCTGAGATCACGCAGGCGGGGCGGGGGCTGGGCCAGGTGGGCCTGCATGATTTCGAACTCGTTCTTGCCCGGAAAAGGCCACTGCCCGGTCAGCGCGTGGAACAGGGTGCAACCCAGGGAATACAGGTCGCCCGGCGGCCCCACCTCGCGGGTGCTGCGGATCTGCTCGGGAGAAACGTAGGCGGCGGTGCCCATCATCACGCCCGGCTCGGTGAGGCCGGACTGCTGCCCCTGGCGCCGCACCAGACCGAGATCGGCGATCTTGGCCACCCCGTCCTGGCTGAAGAGGATGTTTCCGGGCTTGATGTCGCGGTGCACCAGGCCCTGATCGTGGATGTACTGAAGGCCCAGGCAGACCTGAGCGAAGATCTCCAGAATCCGGCTCAAGCTGAGGGTGCCCTGCAAGAGCTCGGCAAGGTCACCCCCCTCGAGCAGCTCGATCAGCAAGAAGTGCTGCCCCTCCCACTCGAAGCTCTCGATCAGGGAGACGACGTTGGGGTGGGACAGGGCTGCCAGGGCCTCGGCTTCGTGACGCTGGCGCTGCGCGAACTCGGGATCGCAGGCGACGGGCAGGACCTTGACGGCGACCTCCAGGCCCCAGCGGGTGTCGAAGGCTTTGAGCACCGCTCCCATGCCGCCGTGCCCCAGGACAGAGAGGTAGGTCAGGAATGGGGGGAGCTCTTGGGGCACGCGGACCCATTTCCCCGGGGTGATAAGAGAGACCTGTTGCGTTCAGCAGGCGATGTGCCAGGTGTTCTCGGCGCGCTCGGCGGCCACCACGAAGGCGCGCAGAATCCACCTTGTGCTCGCGGCCACGACACTGGGCGCCGGGGGGGCCTGAAGCGCACGGACGCGCCGGAAATGGGCGCCCTATTCGGGACGGTCCACGGACGCGGGCGGGCCTTTCGGGTCAAGAGCCGAGCTGAGCCTGGCCAACCCTTGCTGGTTTCAGGGGTTGTTCGCGCTGGCCGGGCGCGGCGGTCGAAAGGGAGCTGATCGGCCCGGGGCGAATCCCCGCAGCTGTGAGCTTCAATCCTCTGGCCCTGCAGCCTGATCGGCGCTTGCCCGTCCCTCCCGAGCTGAGCGAGGAGGACGCCGGGATGCTGCTGGCCCAGCTCGGTCAGGCGCTGCAGAATCAGGGGATGTACTTCGACCAGTTCCCCCACGCCGGCATCGCCCTGGCCACTTCGCTCGAAATGGGGGTTTTCCGGGTGGGCGACTCGGGCGCGCTGATGCCCCGCTCTCACGAGATCGAAAACGGGGGCTGGGAGGTCATCGGCTTCGGTCTGCCCATCGATCCGTCGCGCTCGCCCGAGGCGGCGGTGGTGGCGGTGTGGGCCTCCGACCTCGTGCCCGACCGGCCGGACGAAGACTGAGATTCGTTGACACCTCTCGCGCCGGTGTGGTATAACTAGGAGGCTTTCCTGCGCCGTGCGGGGCGCGATGCCTTATCCCTTTCGGGGTAAAGCGAGCAGAATGACGGAGGCGGCCGGCTAGTGCATTTTGTCCTGCTCTGGCTTACCATGGGGCTAGGCGTCCTGATACACTGCGGCATTGAAGACACGGTGACATATCTGGCGTTGGATGCGGCGTCCAGGGGCGACGAAACGGCCGAATCGAGCACGACCTACATCACGGTCTGCATGCTCTTGATGGTTCTGATGTGGCCCGTGGTCTTACTCGAAATGGTGCGCAGCAACCAGCGCTGAGAAAACGACATAAGTGCCCATAGCTCAATGGATAGAGCGTTTGGCTACGGACCAAAAGGTTGGGGGTTCGAGTCCCTCTGGGCACGCCAGATAAAGGCCTCGCAGCGATGCGGGGCCTTTTGCTTTGTTTCGGGCCGAGGGATGGTTTCCACGAGCGGTTTCAAATCGGCGAAACGGATAGTTGGGCTTCCGGGTAACGGATGCCAACGACGAACTGAAGGCGAGCCCTGTCCGCGGCACCGGTACTGTTCAGGCAAAGTCGCGCCGAAAGTCGGAGAACGGTTGCAGCGTGGAACGGTCCGCCTCGCCTTCCGGGGAAACCTCGACGACCTGAAATCCTCGGGTTTCGAACCCGTAACAGTAGCCCTGGCCATCGTCCCCGAAGAGCAAGAGGTCTTCGAGTCCCTCTTCGGACTCGTAGATGTCCCCGGGAGGCACGGGGCCGGAGTAAAAGTGGATGCGCCCGTGCGCTCCGTAGCCGAAGTCCGTCAGGAACGCCAGGTATTCCTCGGGGAGCCCGGGGAACTCGCTGCGCAGAGCCTCCACCTCGACCCGAGTCAGACGCACGCTGCCGTCAGAGGCCGCCAGATTGTCCATCTTGCGCCGTCGTTGCTCACGGTTTTTCTGTCTTTATGGCGAGCACTTCGATGTTCCTTCAAAGCCCTTAACGCAAGAACGCAGCCGTGATCGAGCCCATTCTTACCGGGACTTTTCCCGGTACGGGGCAGAGAGGTCGGTTTACGCACTTGCCGGGGCCGTACGGGGAAATTTCGGGCGTAGCTAGCTTGCCCTAAGAAGAGTGCTGCGTAAGCGGCTAACCTTGCCGCTCAGAGGTTAGGCCGGGCTTCCGTAAACGGACCAGTTCCTCCCGAGCCCAGGACGGCGAATCAGATCGTTCGCTCGCAGAAGCCGCACATCTGGGCGCCGGGGTTGACGGGGCGCTGGCAGTGGGGGCACTTGCGGCCGACGGTGGGCACCGGGACGATGCTGGGGCGCTGGGCGGGGGCGGAGCGAGCCCGGGGAGCGAGCGCGAACATGGGGTGCCGCTCGAGCATGCCCTGAGACATGAGCACGTAGATCTGCACGGCCTCGAACATGGGGAAAAGGCCAAACCAGACGCCGCTGGCCATCAGCACGGCCCCGGCCAGGAACGAGAGGGTGGCCACGGTGATGGCCACCCGGCGGGGGGGCCAGCGGGTGATGAGGAGAGCCACCAGGACGCGGCCACCATCCATGGGGTAGGCGGGCACGAACAGGTTGAGGCAGAACAAGATGGCCTGAAGGTGCAGGGCGTACTGCAGGGCCAGCAGCCAGAACCCCCCGCTCTCGGGAGCGAAGGTGAACGGGTTGAGCAGGGCTGGCTGGGGCGGCAGGCCCAGGGCGAAGAGCAGGGCGGCGTAGACGGCGGCCTGGGGAAGGTGGGTCAGGGGGCCGGCCAGGGTGACCTTCAGGTCGTCCGAGGCGGTGCGACAGGGGCTGATGTAGGCCAGGCCTCCCAGGGGCCAGAGCAGGATCTCGCGCACGGTGGAGCCCAGTCGCCGCCCCATAAAGGCGTGGCCGAGCTCGTGGATCAGCACCGAGAGGAACAAAAATCCCATTACGGCGGCGCCCAGGGCCCGATTCTCGAAACGGGCGATCTCCATCAGGATGAAGACGGGGAAGATCCAGTGGATGCGCAGAGGGAAACCGAACAGCCGGCCCAGGGGGAAACTGAGGTTCAAGAGCTGCATCAGGGTCGGCTGCCGGGTCATAGCCAGAATTTCTCGCTCGGAGGCTTTTCCCCCGTCACGTGAAGAGACTGCGATTCACCAGCAGGTGGACCAGAATGGAGGCTGCATATCCAAGAGCAATGGCCCAGCTCCAGCGAAGGTGCGAGCCGAAGGTGTAGATGCCGCGGGCCTGGCCCATGAGGGCCACCCCGGCGGCGCTGCCGATGGAGAGGATGGAGCCCCCCACCCCGGCGGTCAACGTCACCAGGAGCCACTGCCCGTGGCTCATGTCCGGCTGCATGGAGAGCACCGCCACCATGACCGGAATGTTGTCTACGACAGCTGAGGCCAGACCCACCAGAACATTGGCCATCGTCGGCCCCAGGGTACCGTAGGTGGCCCGGGAGGCGAGCTCGAGGTAGCCCATGGTGCCCAGGGCCCCCACGCACAGGATGACACCACAGAAGAACATCAGGGTATCCCACTCGGCGCGCTCGAGGATCTTGAAGACGTCGAGGCGCCGGGGATGGGGCTCGCACTCGACCTCGGCAAACAAATCCTCAGGCTCATTGACGCCGCCATCACGGGTCTGGGCGGGCCGGCTCCTGTCCAGCGTCAGATAGTAGCCGTAGAGCTTGAGCACCCCGAGTCCGAGCAGCATGCCGAGCACGGGAGGCAGGCCCAGGCTGGCGTGAAAGGTCACCGCCGCAGCAATGGTGATCAAGAAGAGGACCACGATGGTCCGGGCGCCTGGCTTGAGAACGGCTCTTTCCCCCTCGACCGGCTCGGGCACGGCCGACTCGACGACAAGCACCATGAAGGCAGCCGGCACCAGCCAGTTGACCAGCGAGGGCACCAGGAGCGCGAAGAACTCGGTGAAGGTCACCAGGCCTTTCTGCCAGACCATCAACGTGGTGATGTCTCCGAACGGGCTGAAGGCCCCGCCAGCATTGGCCGCCACCACCACGTTGATGCAGCCGACCGCGGTAAAGCGCGGGTACTGGCCTCCCACGGCCAGCAAGACGGCCCCCATCAACAGCGCCGTGGTGAGGTTGTCGGCCACCGGAGACAGCAAGAAAGCCAGCAACCCGGTGAGCCAGAAGAGAGCTCGCAAACTGAGCCGGCGAGAGATCAGCCAGTCTCGCACCCGAGCGAAGACGCCGCGCTCCTCCATGGTGTTGATGAACGTCATGGCCGAGAGCAAGAACAAGAACAGCTCGACGAACTCGAGCAGGTAGTGGCGCACGGCATGCTCGGCCAACTCCGAGCTGCCCGCCCGGGCAGCGACGAACCCGAGCAAGCCCCAGAGCACCCCGGCGGCTACCAGAACCGGCACGCTCTTCTTGAGATGGAGCGCTTCCTCGGCCATCACCGCGGCGTAGGCCAGAGCGAAGATCGCCAGGCTGGCGTAGCCAGCCCAGTGGTCGTAAAGGTGCAGGTTCCCGCCTTCCAGCGCCAGGGCCGGAGCGGCCAGGGCCAGCACCAGGCCGGTCAGGAGGGTCGGACGCCCCACCTGACCGGCGGGAACACGTCCGACCCGCCAGGTCATCAGGCGATGGTGACGTCTTTGCTGAGATAGACGTCCTGGATGGCGTTGAGCAGGGCCACGCCGTCCTTCATTGGTCTTTGGAAGGCCTTGCGGCCCGAGATGAGACCCATGCCCCCGGCGCGCTTGTTGATGACGGCGGTGCGCACCGCCTGGGCCAGATCGTCGGCACCCTTGGACTCGCCGCCGGAGTTGATCAGGCCGGCGCGACCCATGTAGCAGTTGATGACCTGGTAGCGGGTCAGGTCGATGGGGTGATCGGTGCACAGCTCGGAATACATCCGCTTGTCCGACTTGGCGAACTTGACGGCAGTGAAACCGCCGTTGTTCTCGGGCTGCTTCTGCTTGATGATGTCGGCCTGGATGGTGACGCCGAGGTGGTTGGCCTGGCCGGTGATGTCGGCGGCCACGTGGTAGTCGGTGCCGTCCTGCTTGAAGGCATTGTTGCGGGCGTAGCACCAGAGCACCGTGGCCATGCCCAGCTCGTGGGCGTGCTGGAAGGCCTCGGAGATCTCGACGATCTGCCGGCGCGACTCTTCCGAGCCGAAGTAGATGGTGGCCCCCACGGCCACCGCGCCCAGGTTCCAGGCCTCTTCCACGGTGCCGAACATGACCTGATCGTAGCTGTTGGGATAGGTCAGCAGCTCATTGTGGTTGATCTTGACCAGGAAGGGGATCTTGTGGGCGTACTTGCGAGAGACCGCTCCCAGCACGCCGAAGGTAGTGGCCACGGCGTTGCACCCACCCTCGATGGCCAGCTTGATGATGTTCTCGGGGTCGAAATAAAGCGGGTTGGCGGCAAACGAGGCGCCGGCGGTGTGCTCGATGCCCTGGTCGACGGGCAGAATGCTCACGTAGCCGGTGTGGCCAAGTCGGCCGGCGCCGAAGAGCTGGCCCAGGCTGCGCAGCACCTGAGGGTTGCGGTCGGACATGGTCCAGATCCGGTCGATGAAGTCGGGGCCGGGCAGGTGGAGCTGGGCGGCTGGGACGGTCTTACACTCGTGCTCGAGCAGAGACTTGGCGTCGTCTCCAAGAGTCTTCTCGATGTCGATGGTGCGATCTACGGTAACGGTCATGAAGGCCTGATTCCTTTCTAACAGTAGCGCCGCAACCCGAGGTACCGTGCAGGGCGGCGCGGCCGGGCTGCTTCTCTCGGGGTGCTGAGGGCTATCATAGTCTCTGCCCCGCCGAATCGCAAGGTCCTCTCGAAACAATGTTCCATCAAAGGAATTCCCATGCGATGGCTGGAAAGGGCGCTGCCCCGGAGGTCCGAACCGGCTCCGCCCCATCCCCCTCAGCAGGAGGTCGTTCCGTGTCCAAATCTCTGGTAGTGGCCGAGAAACCCAGCGTGGCCCGCGACATCGCCCAGGCCCTGGGTGGCTTTCAGGAAGCGGAGGGGTTCCTGGAGAGCGACCGGTTCGTGGTGTCCTGGGCGGTGGGCCATCTCGTCGAGTTCGTGGAGCCAGAGGAGATCGATCCGCGCTACAAGCGCTGGCTGCTCGAGGATCTGCCCATCCTGCCCGAGCCCTTCACCTACAAGCCCAAGTCGGGAGCCCGCGATCAGCTGCGGGTGCTCAAGAAGTTGTTCGAGCGCAAGGACGTCGAGGACCTGATCAACGCCTGCGACGCCGGGCGCGAGGGCGAGCTCATCTTCCGCGAGCTGCAGGCCCACTTCAAGTCCAACAAGCCGGCTCGCCGGCTGTGGCTGCAGTCGATGACCCGCGAAGCCATCCGCACGGGCTTTCAGGACCTCAAGCCGGGTAAGGAGTACGACGGGCTGGGGGACGCGGCCTTCTGCCGCTCGGAAGCCGACTGGCTGATCGGCATCAACGCCACCCGCGCCCTCACGCGCCGCATGAAGACGCGGACCGAGACCACCGCCTGGTCAGCCGGGCGGGTGCAGACCCCCACCCTGGCCCTGCTCGTGGACCGCGAGCTGGAGATCCTCAAGTTCCGGCCCGAGCCCTTCTGGCGCATCCTGGCTCGCTTTCAGGCGCCGGACGGGCACCAGTACGAGGGGACGTGGTTTGATCCCAAATTTCTGGACAACCCCGATAGCCCGCGCAAAGACGACTGGATCACCGAGGCGGCCAAGCTGGAGGCCATCCTCAAGTCGCTCGAGAACCGCGTCCCCGGGGCGGCCTCCGAGAGCCGCAAGGCCAGGCGCGAGTCGCCTCCGGGCCTGTTTGATCTGACCACGCTGCAGCGCGAAGCCAACCGGCGCTTCGGGATGTCGGCCCGGCGCACGCTGGGGGCGGCCCAGAGCCTGTACGAGCGCCACAAGGCTTTGACCTACCCGCGAACGGACTCGAAGTTCCTGCCCGAGGACTATCGCGCCCACGTGGACCAGGTGGTGGATCTGCTGGCCCACGGCGGCACCCACTACCAGAAGGCGGCCTCCCGCCTCAAGAGCCGCGGTCTGGAGAACACCGACAACAAGAAGGTGTTCGACAACGCCAAAGTCAGCGACCACTTCGCCATCATCCCCACCACCCAGATCCCGGGTGGACTGCAGGGCGACGACCAGAAGATCTATGACCTGGTGGTGCGCCGCTTCCTGGCTGCCTTCTATCCGGCGGCGGTGTGGACGCAGGTGGAGCGGCTCACGCTGGCCCCCTCGCCCGGGGTCGAGCACCACTTCCGCACCCGGGCAAAGTTCTTAAAGGAGCCCGGCTTTTACGAGGTCTACGGGCGCGACGTGGAGGAGGACAAAGCCCTGCCCCCCCTGGTGGCGCTGCCCCCGGGCACGGAGGAGCAGCTCGTCGAGGAGCTGCAGGGGGAGACCTCGCGCCGCGTGGTGGCGCCGGTGGGCGAGAAGGTGCCGGTGACCACTCTGGAGGCCGAGTCCAAGGCCGACCAGACCCGTCCCCCGGCCCGCATCACCGAAGCGCGCCTGCTGAGCCTGATGGAGCACGCCGGCCAGCACGTGGAGGACGAGGATCTGTCCCAGATCCTCAAGGGCAAAGGGCTGGGCACCCCGGCCACCCGGGCCGAGATCATCGAGAACCTGATCGGCAAGCAGTACGCGGTGCGCGCCGAGCGCTCGCTGCGGGCCAGCGCCAAGGGCATCCTCTTGATCGATTTGTTGCGGCGCATCCAGATCCGCCAGCTGGCCTCCCCCGCCCTGACCGGCGAGTTGGAGAAGCACCTGAGCGAGGTGGAGCTGGGCCAGCGCACCCGCAGCACCTTCATGGACGAGATCATGGCCTATGCTCGGGAAGTGGTCGAGAAGGCCAAGACCTTCCAGTATGACGAGCTCTATCGCAACGATCCCCCGCTGGGCCAGTGCCCGGGCTGTCGCAAGGCCCAGGTGGTGGAGCAGGCGCGCTTTTACGCCTGCCAGACCAACACCGGCAAGGACAGCGTGTGCAGCTTCATCATCTGGAAGGACCGCAGCGGGCGCTACCTCGACCGCTCCACCGTGGCCGAGCTGCTGGAGAAGGGTGAGACGCCCGTGCTGGAAGGCTTTCTCTCCAGTCGGGGCGAGGGCTACAAAGGTCGCCTGAAGCTGGTGGACGGCAAGCTCGAGCTGATCCCCGAGGGCCAGGACGGAAAGGGACAGGGGCCGGACGAGGAGGGCTCGACGGCGACCGGAGAGCCGATCTGCCCCTGCCCGCTGGCTCCCGAGCGCTGCAAGGTGCTCGAGCTGTCGCTGGCCTATCGCTGCGAGGCGCACTGCGTGGAGGACAACCCCCGTCGCAAAGTAGGAGCGACGCTGCCGCGCGAGGTGTGCAAGCGGGAGATCACCCGCGAAGAGGCGCTGGACTTCTTCCTCAAGGGACAGACCGAGCAGTTCGACGACTTTGTGTCGCGCTTCGGGCGGCCCTTCTCGGCCCGGTTGAAGCGCAACGAGAACGGGCGGCACGAGTTCGAGTTCCCGCCCCGCGAGGGAGGCGAGCGCAAGCCCCGCAAAGGCAAGGCGCCCGCCAAGGCCAAGGCGGCTCCGCGCAAGAAGGCGGCCGCGGCCGACAAGCCGGCCGGCGAGAAGAAGCCCACCACCCGCAAGGCCGCCGGCGGGAAGAAGGCGCCCGCGGGCAAGAAAGCGGCGGGAGCCACGGCCGTGGCCGAGCCGCCCAAGCCGAAGGTGCGGCTGGTCAAGCGCGAGCAGTAGAACCGGTCGCCGGTTTGCTCTGGCTTGCCGCCGGGTGCGGCACCGTGCGCCGCTTGGCGGTCGGCAACAAGGCAGGGCTGCGGCCCCCTTGCCGCCCCTGATCGGCCGTGTTTTCAGGTCGAGCTCGGTCTGCTCATCCTGGTCACTGGAACTCGCCAGGTTCGGCCGATTCCACTGACGAACCTGCCCTCATGCTTCAAACCGCCGTCTTTCCCGGTCGTTACACCCAGGGCGCCGGAGCCCTGGCTCAGCTCCCCGAAGCCGTTTTGGGACTGGGCTCGAGGGCTCTCGTGATCGCCGGACGGACGGCTCGCGAGAAGCTGGTGCCCCAGATCAAGCTGGCCCACACTCTGGGGGCCTTTGGGGGGGAGTGCTCGGATGAGGAGATCGCCCGCCTGGCCGCCCTGGGGCAGGGCTGCGACGTGGTGGTGGCCATGGGAGGCGGCAAGGTCATCGACACGGCCAAGGCCGTGGCCCACCAGCTCAGGGCCCGCAGCGTCATCGTACCCACCATCGCTTCCACCGACGCGCCCTGCAGCGCGGTTTCGGTCATCTACACCCCGGAGGGAGCCTTCAAGCGCTATCTCTTCCTACCCCGCAATCCCGACCTGGTGCTGGTGGATACCGAGGTGATCGCGCGGGCGCCGGTGCGATTGCTGGTAGCCGGGATGGGGGACGCGCTCTCGACCTGGTTCGAGGCCGACTCCTGCCGCCGCTCGCGCGCGCCCAACCAGTGCGGAGGACAGGCCACCGGGGCCGCCTATGCCCTGGCCCGACTTTGCTACGATACCATCCTGGAGTATGGTCAGAGCGCCCGACTTGCCTGCGAGGCCCGGGTAGTAACGCCTGCCCTGGAGCATATCGTGGAGGCCAATACCCTGCTCAGCGGGCTGGGGTTCGAGTCGGCAGGGCTGGCCGCAGCTCACTCGATCCACAACGGGTTGACGCGCCTGAAGACGACCCATCCCACCTACCACGGGGAGAAGGTGGCCGTGGGAGTGCAGGCCGGACTGTTTCTGACCGACCGGCCCGGAGCGCAGATCGCGGAGGTGTATAGCTTCTGCGAGTCGGTTGGGTTGCCCACCACCTTGAGTGACCTGGGCCTGAAAGACCCTGACCTGGCACTGGTAGCCAGGACTGCTTGCGCCGAGGGGGAGACGATCCATCATGAGGCGGGCGGGGTCACCCCGGAGCAGGTGGCAGCGGCGCTCGCGACGGCCGACGCATACGGGCAGCAACGGCGAGGCCGGTAGCGCGGCCCAGACTGGGCGTGCGCTAATGTAGCTGGCCGAATCGTCAAGAACCTGACCTGCACCATTGGGTTCTGCCAGCGAGCCTCGCGCCAGCCACGGCGGTGGCCGAGCCGCCCAAGCCGACGGTCGCAGCATCAAATCGAGCATCACTCGCACTGAGCCCGGGGTGTTGACGCAGCGTTTACCTCCGGTTCAGACCGGTTAACCTGACGTTCATCCCTCCCCGGGCGGGGTGTCCTATACTACCCCTCGACCAGAGAACCAGATAGAGAGAATCACGGGAGGGCAATCATGAACATCACCAGCGCCAACACCAGCCGGGCCGACCTCTTGAGCCGCGCTCAGAACTACGGATCCACCGTCGCCTCCGACGAGACCAATCCTTACAAGCGCGCCGACTCGGCCGAGAACGATTTCTTCCTGAGCAACATCGACCGCTTCCAGGGCGAGAACCTGGGCGAGATCAAGGCCAACGTGGACGCGTCGGCCGCCGCCAACACCAAGAAGGCCCGTTACGCCACCCTGGGCGGCCTGGCCCTGGCTGCGGGCGGATTCCTCGGCCCCGCGCTGCTCGGCATTCCCGGCCCGATGGGCACGGCCATGCTGTTCGGCGGCATCATCCTGGCCAACGTGGTGGGCGGTCGCGCCGGCCAGCAGGCCGCGGTGGATCAGAAGTTCAGCCAGCAGCTCGGCGACTGGTCCAACGCCATCCAGGCGTCCTCGGGCCAGCCTCCGGCTCAGCCCCCGGCCGCTCCGGCGCCGCCGGCCGAGCAGAAGGCCGCCGCGTAGCCTGAGGCTCGCTCGATGAAGAAGGCCGCTCCGCGAGGGGCGGCCTTCTTTTGCGTTCTACGGACGCGCCTGAAATGGGGCCCTATTGGGAGCAGTCCACGGACGCGCCTGAAAGGGGTGCCGGCTGTCCACGTAGGTGCGGGGGGCGCGCCGGCGACGGACCTTCGCCACCTCCCGGCTGACGGTGCTGGCCTCTCGTGAACAGCACGCGTGAGATGTTGTGGTGCTCGCTGCTACGGCCCAGGCTCCACACCAGTGACAAAGGGGTCCGTTGGTCAGCGAGCGGCGGGCTGGACGTGTTTCTCGAGCAAGTTGTCGGCCACGCGCTCGCGTTTGGCCAGAGTGACCAGCTCGCGCGGAAGGGTAAAGGTGACATCCTCCTCGACGACGTTGTAGGGCTCCACCACCACCTCGTGGTGGCGCTTGACCCAGGCCAGGACCTCCTGCACCAGGGTCTCGGGGGCGGAAGCGCCGGCGGTGATGCCGAGGGTCTCCACGCCGCTCAGGTCGACCTGGGTCATCTCGGAGGCGTCGTTGATGAGCTGCGAGCGGCAGCCATGGCTCTTGGCTACCTCCACCAGACGGTTGGAATTGCTGGAAGTGGGCGAGCCGATCACCAGGATGACGTCGCAGTCGGCGGCCATCTTGCGCACGGCCGCCTGACGGTTGGTGGTGGCGTAGCAGATGTCGTCGGTGGGGGGGCCCTGGATGTGGGGGAAGCGCTTCTTGAGGGCTTCGATGACCACGTTGGCGTCGTCCACCGAGAGGGTGGTCTGGGTCAGGTAGACGACCTCGTCGGGGTTCTTGAGCTCGAGCTTGTCGACATCGGCCGGGCTCTCGACCAGGGTGATGGCCTCGGGGGCCTCGCCCATGGTGCCCTCAACCTCGACGTGGCCACGATGGCCTACCAGCACGATGGAGAAGCCCTTCTTGGCATAGCGCACGGCCTCCAGGTGAACCTTCGTGACCAGCGGGCAGGTGGCGTCGATGACCTTCAGGTTGCGCTCTTTGGCCTCAGAGCGGACGAACGGCGAGACGCCGTGGGCCGAAAAGATGATGGTGCCGCCCTCGGGAACCTCGCTCAGGTGGTCAACGAAGACCGCCCCCTTCTGGCGTAGCTCGTCACACACCAGATCGTTGTGGACGATCTCGTGGCGCACGTAGACGGGCGCTCCGTAAGTCTGCAGGGCGATCTCCACCACGTCGATGGCCCGATCGACTCCGGCGCAGAAACCACGGGGCTGGGCGAGCAAGACTTTCATTCAACACCTCCGGACGTTGGCCGTCGGTTCTATGGGGCGCTGGTCGATCCCTGCCAGGCGGAAAAGGCCCGGGGCTTCACGCCGGGCCATCTGGAGGGGGGCTGTGCTTGAACAAATCACCCTTCGCCTGGGCGGATACGGGCCGAATACCTGCTGTGTTCTCAAGTGGCAAACTCTCGCGCCGGGCCAACCACTCGCCCGGCACGCCCCGGGCCGAGAGGGCCACGATGCCCCCCACGATGGCGCAGGTCGTGTCGCGGTCTCCCAGCCCCGCCACGGTGGTCTACAGGTTCGGCGGCTCGAACAGGCACGTCTACTGGTATCAAAGACCGACCTGTTTGGCGTCGAGTACTCGCCCTCCCAGATGTAGAAGGCCGCGGAGGCATTCCACCAGCCCCAGCGCCATCTCGGTATCGTCGGTGTAGCGCCATGGACCGGGCGGAACGGTGCGTGCAGCGATCCGCTGAGCGGCTTCTTCGGGGAGCCCGAAGAAGCGCTCTCCCAGGACATCCCCGACCGACAAACCGTCCAGGGAAAGCAGGGCACGGCGAACTGGTGTATCCACAACACCACTTTAACACGAGCGGGCAAGAGCAGCTCGCGCACGATGCAGCCAGCTCGACATCCGCGGTCCCCTGCAATACTGGTCATCGCAGGCTCTCAGCCGAGAGAGCCCAGGATACGCAGGTAAGACTCGTAGCGCTCAGCGTACACGGAGCCGTTCTGGACCGCCTCGCGAACCCCGCAGCCAGGCTCGTCCTTGTGCAGGCAGTCCCGGAAGCGGCAGCGGCAGGCGCTGAACTCGACAAAGAGACGCGAGAGCTCTTCCGGCTCGCAATCGAGCGGCGCCAGCTTGAGCCCGGGCAGGTCGAAAATCTCGCCCCATTCCAGACGGTAGAGCTTGATGGAGGTCGTGGTATGCTGGCCCTTGTTGGTGGCCAGGCTGACCGCGCCCGTCTCGGGAGCGACCGCGGGGGCCAGTGCGCCCAGCAGACTGCTCTTGCCCACGCCGGAGTGGCCCGCCAGCGCCGAGCGTCCCTGCAGGTGGCCTCGCAACTCGTCGATGCCCTCGCCGGTCAGGGTGGAAGCGCAGAGTGCCGAATAGCCCAGTTGCCGGTAGACCCGAGCTGCCTGCTCGGCTTCGGGGCGGTCCAGGTCGACCTTGTTCACGACGATAAGCGCTTCTGTGCGCTCGAGCTCGGCCAGGGCGAGAATGCGATCGATCAGACCGCATCTCAGGGGCGGCTCTTTGACGGAGCCGACAACGACAATCCGGTCCAGGTTGGGACAGAGCATCCGAACGACACTCTGACGGACGCGCCCGTCGTCTGCGGTGATGCGTTCCCGCATGGCGCGCTGCTTTTTCTTCTCGTCCATCCCCCTGGTGATGGAGCGCATCTTACGCCGGGTAAAGAATTTCAAGACCGTGGAGCTCCTTTGAGTCGAACGATGTCGTTCGGGAGCTAGCTCAGTCGCACGAGCCGCCCGAACGCAGATGGCGTGACCAGCGGATGATGCACTTGCATGGCGGCTCCCCTTTCGTGAGAGGGATGTGGCTCTAGCTTAAGGGGGAGAAGGCCTCCCGTCAAGAGAGGAGCGGCGGCGCTCTAAGTCGGGATTCGAACAATCAGGCTGCAGCAGGTCACGCCTGCCTCGGCCCTGGCCAGCTCGCTGATCTCGACCCGCCGCACCCGAATCCCCGCTTTCTCGAGCCGGCGCGCGGTGGCTCCGGTTTCGGCCGGGTAGATGACCATCCCGCCCAACCAAAGGGCGTTGGCTGCATCAGGCTCGTGCGGGTCGACCTCCACGTGCTCAAAAGAGCCGAAGATCGAAGCCTCCAGGCGGCTCGGGTTGAGCAGCAGCGTGTGCGGACCTACCTGCGTGACGGCCGTCTTGAGATGCAGGCAGCCTTGCAGGGGGACGGGCGTGACGGTGTATCCGTAGCATGCGAGGAGTCGGGCCAACTGCTCGATGCCGGCCGCGTTCGAGCGCGTGCTCAGCCCGACGAAGAGCTGTTTGCCCAGGAGAAGCACGTCGCCCCCGTCCAGAGTGCCGGGGTCCTCGATGTGATCCAGAGAACGCCACCTGCTCAGCTCGCTGGCGACCGAGGCCGTCTCGCCTCGGCGCGACAGGGCCCCCGGGCGGGTGATCACCGCCAGCTCATCAAGAACCACGGCGGCATCCTCGACGAAGACCGAGTCCGGCAGCTCGGGCTCGATCGGCAGGCGGCAGAGCTCACAACCGAGCTCGACCAGGCATTCCTCGTAGGCCTCGTGCTGGCGCCGCGCCAGCTCTATGTCGATGACCTCGCGCGGGCGGTGGGTCAGCTCGCAACGCTCGAAGCTCGGACTCAGCGGCCGGGTGATGGCGATCACGGATTCTCCTCCAGATAGCGGCGCAGGATCGGCACCCACAGGGCGTAGCCTTCCGGCCGCATGTGCAGGCGATCCTCCAGGAACAACTCCTCGCGAGGCTGGCCGCTGGCGTCCTGAACGCAATGGCTGACGTCGATGTAGGCGTAACCCGCCTCGCGAATGAGGCGGTTGGCCTCCCGGTAGACGCTGGTGTAGTGCGCCCGGCTGGGCGGGATGCTCATGCTCACGAAGGCCACCGGCACCTCCGCGGTCTGGAGGAAGGCGCGGTAGTCCTGGAGGATCTGAGCGGCGCTGTGACCCTCGGCCACGTCGTTGGTGCCGGCATAGAAGACCAGGAGGCGCGGCTCCAGAGGCTTGATCAGGCGCGGGTAGTAGTAGGTGATCTCGGCGATGGTGGCCCCGCCGAAGCCGCGGTTGACGGCGCGAAAGCTTGCGAATTCGCGTTCCAGTGCCGGGCCCCAGAGACGGATGGTGGAGCTGCCCACGAACACCGTGCCGCCCCGAGCCGGTTTGGGGAGCGCCTCGTAAGCCCGGATCTCGGCCTCGAAGCGGTCCAGGGGGGCGGCCAGCGCCACCCCCATCACGAGCGCGATCAGGGCCAGGCGCACAGGGCGATCTCCCCTCTGGGCGTGGGCTGCTCGCCCGAGATGGGAAGCGCACGCGTGAGCAGGATCGTTGTGACCGCTGACAGGGGCCCGGCAACGCCAGGGCCACGCCGGCAAGAAGGGAAACCTGCTCCGTGAGGTCGGGTCGAGAGGCGCGGCGGAGTAGGCCATCTGCAACTTGGCGTGTTCAGGATAGCGGATCGAAGCATTCGCGGAGGTTCCTGGCAGGGCTGGGATTCCCTCGTTGCAGCCTCACTGCTCAAGCCCGGAGCCGGCCGCGATGGCGAGCCCGTCAATGCTTTTAGGATGGCAGGTGCCGAGAACTGATCCACGCGGCTGGAGGGTTCTCTGGGGCAAGCGAGCATTGATCCCCCGTGAGCGACTCCACCGACGAGACGGTCCCGGTTCGACGCAGCCAGTCCGACGACGCCGTGCAGACCTCGCTCGAGCTGCGGGTGCGCTACTCCGACCGCCCCCGGCAGGTGGTCCCGCTCAACCGCGCCGCCCTGGAGCACAGCGTCGACGGCACCGTGCTCCGCTTCACCTACGATGAGGGCCGGGTGCGCTTTCGATGCCTGTCGGGCACGAAAGTCTACAAGGACGGCCTGGCGGTCGAAAGCGGCGTTCTGGAGGTGGGAGGGGTGCTCGAGGTCGGCGACCACCGGGTGTTGCTCTGGGACGCGGGCCACCCGGTGGCTTACCTCAAAGGCTACTCTCCCCCCTACTCCAACGAGATCTGGCCGCTGGGCCCGGGCCGCTATCCCGTGGGCCGCGCCGGCAGGCGAGCCAACGCGATCCAGCTCGACCACCCCACCGTGTCGCGCGAGCACGCAACTATCTTCGTCGGTAGCGAGGGAAGCTACCAGATCCAGGCCGAGTCGGCCACCAACCCGGTCTACCTGCACGGCGAGGAGGTCAGCCCGGGCTCGACCCGCGAGCTGCGCCACGGCGATCTGCTCGAGCTGGGCGAGCTGGTGTTTCGGTTTCATCAGCCCGAGCGCTCGCCCGCTTCCTCGGAGGAGGACGCCTCGCTTCGGGTCCGCTCGCTCGGGGGGCTGACGGTGCAGATCGCCGGAAACGTGCTGCCGGACCGGGCCTGGAAGACCCAGTACGTGAAGTGGATGTTCGCCCACCTGGCCTACCAGTGGGGGGCTCCCCTGGGCACCGAGGTGCTGCTGGAGGAGCTGTGGCCCGACTCTGATCCCGCCCGGGCCCGCAAGAACTTCAACTACAGCCTGTCGGTCCTGCGCTCGGCCCTGCGCGAGCTCATGCCCGAGTCGCTCAAGTCCACCGAGATCGTGCTGCGCAGCAGCTCCACCCTGCAGCTCAACCCCGACCTTCTCGACCGGCACGACGCCGTTTTTCTCCACCGCCTGGCCCGGGCCCGTCCCTCGGCCGACGACCGGGAGTGGGAGCAGGCGGCCCGGACGGCCGTGCTCGACTACGCCGGGCCCTTCCTGCCCGAGTGCTACCTGGACTGGGCCGTGGCCGCCCGCCAGACCCTGGAGCTGCAGGTGATGGACCTCGCGCGCAGCCTGCTCGACCGGCTCATCGCGCGGCCAGACTGGGACGCGGTCATCACGGTCGGCAGCCAGGTCTTACAGATCGACCGTCACCAGCAGTGGGCCTGCCTTCAGGTCATGCGCGGGCTGCGCCACCGCGCCCGCCTGAGCGAGGCGCTGCGTCTCTTCGAGCGCAGCCGCGGGCTCTGGCTCGAGGAGCTGGGCATCGAGCCCGAGGCCGAGCTCGTCAGCGAGCACGAGCAGATCCTGGCCCTACTTTGAGGGCCGGCTCACCACCGCCGTGTCCTGCTGCTCACCCGGCCCCTCCAGCCCCTGCAGCACCTCCAGCACCCGCCGGGCCGAGGCGTAGCGGTTGGCCGGGTTCTTGTCGAGCAGCACCGCCACCACGTGGGCCACGCCGGCCGGAGCGCCCGGGGCCTCGAGCGGGGGAGCCGGCTGCTCCAGGTGCATCCGCACCAGCTCTTCGCGGCTCTCGGCCTGGAACGGGGGAGCGCCCTGCAACAGCTCGTAGAGGATGACGCCCAGGCTGTAGAGGTCGGTGCGAGGGTCCACCTCCGAGCCGCCCGCGTGGACCTGCTCGGGAGCGATGTAGCGCGGAGTCCCCAGGGCCTGGCCGGTGAGGGTGATGGCGGTCATGTCGGCCAGCCGGGCCAGGCCGAGATCGAGGATCTTGACCTGGCCCTCGTGCACCATCAGGTTCTCGGGCTTGAGATCGCGGTGCACGATGCCCCGCTCGTGAGCATACTCCAGGCCCTCCAGGATGGTCCGGGTCCAGGGCCACACGGTCGACCAGGGCAGGCCTTGAGGCACCACCAGCTTTCGCATGGTCTGGCCTGAAGCCAGCTCCATGACGCAGCAGGCGAGCTGCTCTTGCTCGATATAGTCGAAACAACGCGGAAAGGCGGGGTGCTGCAGCTGGCTGAGGAGCTTGTACTCGCGCCGAAACCGGTCCAGCGAGGCGCAGTCGGGCGAGTCGAAGTAGAGCACCTTGGCGGCGTACTCCCCCGCATCGTCCACCACGCGATAGACGGCGCCCATGCCCCCCTGCCCCAGGCGCGCTTCCACCCGATAGCGGCCCAGGCTCTTGCCCACGAGGGGGTCGCCTGTGGTGTCGAGGCTCTGCTCTCCCTGAGTCGCCGGGCGCCTCCAGCGGACGGCCAGCAAGGCTCCCCCCACCAGACCGCCAGCCAGGACCAGGCTGAGCAGGGGATAACCGGTCAGGTAGTCGCGCGCTGTCACCAGCGCCGAGCTGGCCGGCGGACGAAGCCAGCCGCTCGCCGGCAGTCGGCCGCTCGCCCAGTCCTGGGCCGCCACCGTCACGCGCAGGTCGGCATGGTCGGGAGCTTTGAGAACCAGCACTCCGCCGGCATACTGCACCGGCCTGCCGTCCGGCCCGCGCAGCACGGGCGGGCTCAGAGAGAGCGGCTGCCCGGAGGGGCCCAGGTAGCTCAGGCCCGTGGGGGTATCCAGGTAAACCTGGCCGGGCGGGAAGGAGTGGACAGTGAGGGTGACCTCCTCGGACAGGGCCAGGCAGGCGCTCGTCAGGCAGAGCAGGATCAAGAACACGCGAGCCATGGTCGAGAGGATTTCGTGACCCGGCGGCTCTCCTCCTCATCCCCGCCCCCGCGGGCCTGCAGGTTTCTGCCGCAGGTGCGCGGCGCCCGCGCCCGACAGCGGCGAGCCGCTGCGTTCGGCGGGCCCGGTCGACGGCTTATCTTAACGAAGGCCGATCCGGATCAGCAGGGACCGAAACAGCAGCTCCCTCGAACTTCAGACAGGCGCTGTTGATGCAGTAGCGCAACCCCGTTGGCCTGGGGCCATCCGGGAACACATGCCCGAGATGCCCGCCGCAGTTGGCGCAGAGCACCTCGGTGCGCGACATGCCCCAGGACGTATCGGTTTCCTCGACGACGCTGCCGATCCGGAAGGGCTGAGAGAAGCTCGGCCAACCGGCTCGGTGCTGCGCTGCCGCAATATGTGAAACTCGTGGGCGCTCAGCTGCTTCTTCCACTCCTCACCGGACTCTTGGACGGGGAAGGTCGTGGAGCGCTCCTGAGCTTGGACGTTGGCGTGGCGCTGCCAGAGCAAGAAAAGCGCCACCACCAGGATGGTAAGGCCGATTCGAATGAGGGCATAACACTCGAGAGCGCGGTTTAGTTCCCTGGGACACCCGTGCGCTTGACAAAACTCCGCAATAATGCAAAAATTGCGGAACATGGTCTTCTCACGCTTGTGCGCGCCGCTGCTGTCGAGCAGCTTTTTCCTCCTCGGAGCGCGCGCCACCGGCAAGTCTACCTTTCTAAGGAGCTATCTCGAGCAAGCACGCATTCTCTGGATCGACCTTCTGGATCCCGAGCTCGAGGAGAGGTTCCTTCAGCACCCGCGCCTGTTCTACGACCACGTGAAACAGCACCCTGGAGTGGAGTGGGTAGTGCTGGATGAGGTGCAGAAATGCCCCCTTCTGCTCAACTACGTTCATAAACTCATCGAAGAAGCCGGGCTCAAGTTCGCCTTAACCGGGTCGAGCGCGCGGAGGCTGCGGCGAGGAGCTGCCAACCTGTTGGCTGGACGGGCCCTGCTCAACGAGATGTATCCGCTGACCGCCGTCGAGCTGGGGGAACACTTTCATCTGATGGACATCCTCCACTGGGGTTCTTTGCCCGGCCGTTTCGCATTCGGCTCCGACGAGGAACGCAAGGCGTACCTTAGCGCCTATGCACACACTTATCTGAAAGAGGAGATCCTGGCCGAGCAGCTTGTCCGTCGGATGGTTCCCTTTCGGCGTTTCCTCGAAGTCAGCGCCCAATGCCACGCCACGCAACTGAGCTTTCGCAAGCTTGGGCGCGAGCTCCAACTCGACGGCAAGACAGTCCAAAACTACTTTGAGATTCTGGAAGACACCCTGGTCGGCTTTCTGCTTTACCCGCATCACACCTCGCTGCGCAAGAGTCTGACTCGACCGCCAAAGTTCTACTTCTTCGACCTGGGGGTCCAGAGAGCGCTCGCCAAAACTCTGGACAGCCGCTTCGCGCGGCGCACGTCGGCCTTCGGCGATGCATTCGAATCGTTCGTCATCCTGGAGTTCAAGAGACACAACTCTTACTCCAGGAAGGACTATACCCTGGAATACTTCTCAGATGGGCGAAACGAGATTGACCTCATCCTGACCTCAGGACGGGAACGCATCGCGGTCGAAATCAAGTCCGGCGACCAGGCTCGCGACTCCGAAATAGAAAAGTTCTCCCAGCTGGCCGACTCGATCCAGGCCAGCCGAAAGGTCCTGATCAGTCTGGATCCGCTCGAGCGCACCCAGCACGGAGTCGAGTGCCTCCAATGGCAGAGCGCAACCCTGGCGTTGTTCTCGTAGGCGTCCTGGCAGGTGGTGCCTGGAGCATTCCGAGCACCAGTATTACCGCTCAGCCTAAAAGGCCATCCTCAACTTTTACCCATGGTCTGTGACCATCTGACCAGGGCCTTTGAAACGGAGGGGGTGGTGCTCAGCGTCGTCCCGGAGGGCTCGTCCTCGAGCCTCCTGGTGCTGGACGCCAGCGACTTCCGCGAGTTGGCCCGAGCCCGCGTCGACCGGGTGATCCCATTCGGCTTCCACGGGCAATTTTATGCTCAGCTATAGACGACCACGCCCTCCAGCCTGGGCGGGGGATGGCGCAGGGGGTTCCAGCGCAGGTCGAGCTTCTCCAGACAGGGCAGGTTCAGCTGGGGCAGGTGCTCGAGCTGTTGCCTCTCAGATCGAGGCTGCGCAGGTGAGGCCTGCTCGCCAGCGCCTCCGGGAGCTTCTCGAGACCGTTCTCCCTGAGATTCAGCTCCCGCAGCTCGGGCAGCTCGGGCAGGTCGGCGAGGCGGTTCCCGCAGGCGTTCAGGACGCGCAGAGCGAGGAGTCCCCAGGGCTGGCCGGTGAGGGTGATGGCGTTCATCTCGGCCAGCCGGGCCAGGCCGAGATCGAGGATCTTGACCTGGCCCTCGTGCACCATCAGCGAGGAGTGTGGACCAGAGGAAGGCCTTCCCACCTCACTGATTGCGCGGGTGGATCTGCTTGACCACCCGCAGCCGGGGGGTGGCGGCCCGGGTCTGCTGATCGTAGGCGGGCACGTCCACCTCGACCTCGACCCGGAAGAGGGGCCCGGGCTCGAGCGTGAAGCGGAAGTCGGTGACCCGGCTGGCCAGCAGCCTGGGCTCGACCAGGTTGGGTCCGGGCAGGGCCGACTGCAGGAAGGTATCGAGCTGCCCGGCGGTCATCGCCTGGGGCCGGGTATCCGAGGGGACGGGGGTGGCGTTCTGGGCCAGGTAGAGCTGCCCGGTCGAAGCGTCCCAGACGAAGCAGCGCCACAACTGTTCCCAGCGAGGTTGGGGGGCGGTGAAGGTGTCGGTGCGATAGCAGTGGGCAGCCAGCACGGCCGCGTCCGGACTAGCCGAGCGATGCCAGCTGACCCCCGCCGGAGAGCAGCCGACAAGGACTTTCTCCAGGTGTCCCACGATAGCTTGCAGCCTGGTCTGCTGCAGGCTGCGCTGGGTCTGGACGCGGGTCACCCGGGAGGTGGAGTGGAGCACGCCGGCGACCACCAGGAAGATGATGGAGGCCAGGGCCATGGCCACGAGCGCTTCCACCAGCGTCCAGCCTTTCATCCGTCCCACGGCGCTCAGCGGGGCAGCCGGGCCAGCAGGCTCTCGCAGCGAGCCTGGCGCGTGCCGGTGACGTCTCGCCAGGTCACCGTCACCCGCACGCCTTTGAGCTCGTTGTCGGTCAGGCCGGTGGCGAATCCGGCGCCTCCCAGGCCGTAGACTTCGGTGGTGGCGGTATAGGGGGTCTCATCGGAGAATCGCCCGTTGACCGGGGGAAGTGAGCCGATGCTCAAGAGCGACACCGCCCCGGCCTTGTGGGTCTCGAGCAGGTTCTGGGCGATGAGCTGGCCCTCGTAGCCGCGCTGCGCCGTGCGCCCGCTCCGCCCTGTCTGCACGGTGACCGCGGCCACCATGACCAGCAGCACGCCCAGCAGGCCAATGGAGACCATCTGCTCGAGCAGGAAAGCGCCTCTCACAGCTCCCTCCAGGAGCGCAGTCGGATGCGATCGGAGAGGTTGAAGAAGCGGCTCAGGTCGAGCTGCCAGACCAGCACCGTGCGCACGGTCGTGCCCGTTCCGCCCCCACCCCCACCGGTGGCCGCCTGACCGAGCAGTCGGCTGTTGAGGTTGAAGATGCGCACGATTTCGGGGGCCTGAGCCACCATGTATTGGGCCGCGTCATCGAGAAAGGCGTCGGTTGATCCGGCCGCGTTGACCGAGCCCCAGTCGGCCGCCACCTGGAAGAGGGCGGCGCGCGCGCTGGCGCGGTCGGTGAAGTCGCCCACGAAAGAGTCCTGCCAGCCCACCCCGTTGGCGTCGATGCTGTCGATCTCGCCGGAGGGGTTGGGGTTGTTGACGCGGATCGAGCCTAAAGTGATCGGATCGGCCGGCATCGGGTTGGGCACACCGATCTCATACCACGGCTCGGCGGCCGTGGGGGGATGGGTGACCGGGAAGCCCGGCGGTGGAGCCGAGTAGTCCTCGCGGGGCCCATTCATGTTGGCGGTGAACAGCGTGGGGGCGGTCTGGGTGGTGCCGCGCAGGGTCAGGTTCGCGGGCGGGACGCCGAAGCCGTAGGGGTCGCCCATGGTGGTCAGGTTGGCGTGCAGGGTGGGCGGCATCGGCGTCAACCCGCCCGCCGGTACCGGGACGGTCGTGACCACGGGCACCGTCACCACCCCCAGCCCGGCGCTCTGCACCAGGGTCGAGCGGTGCAGGCTCACCAAGCCCGAAGGGTTGGGATTGTTGACCACCACCGAGCCGGCCACGTTGGTGTAGCGGCAGTCCAGGTCGCCCTCGGTGTAGAGCAGCCCCCGGAACTCGGCCTGCTGACCAGAGCTGCCCTGCAGCCGAATGGCGCCGCCCGCCACCACCGCCGTCCCGCTCTGGCCCGAGAGCGAGCCGCCACCCTCGATCTGGACGGGGCCGGAGGCGATCAGGGCGCCGGTGCCGCTGAGCCCGCCCTGGATGGAAACCCCTCCGTCCACGAAGAGAACGCCGCCATCCAGCCTCAGCCCTCCGTTGATGGCCAGGTCGCCAGCGCGGCGATTGAATCCCGACAGCGTGGTGGCTCCCAGCGAGCCGCTGCTGAGAGTGCTCACCCCCGGCCGGGTGGCGGTATCCAGACTGCGCACGTCGATGCGAGGAAGGGGCGCGAGCTCGGCCTGGGGGCGCAGCGAGCCGGTGACCGTCGCTCCAGGATCGACCTGCACCGTGCCGCGAGACTGGGCGTCACCCTCGATGAGGGTGGTGGACAACAGCTTGAGCGCCGAGCCCCCCTGGTCGGCCGCATTGGTGGCGATGTGGCCGGGCTCCTTCATCTCCGGCGGGATGGCCCCGAAGCCGGCCGCCAGTGCCGAGGGGTCACGCACCCCGAAGACGTGCAGGCGATCGGCCTGCATGGGAACGCTGGAGGACACCACGTAGGGGAACCTGGGGACGTGCAGGACGGCTTCGATCCTCTGCTCTCGCCCCCGATAGCGGCCCACGCCCACAATGTTGGCCGTCTCCGGTTGCACCACCGTGCCCCCCCAGCCGCTCAGGCTGCCCGAGCCGGTCAGGTTGTTGACGCTGAGGGGGATGCCGTGGCGGGCAGACTCGGTTGCGTCCAGGGCAACCAGACCGCGCGAGCCGGGGTAGCTGCTCAAGGTCAGGTCGACGACGGGACAGGCTGCCGGAGCCAGGGACGGGTCTTGCACCAGTCGCGCGATCATGGCCTGCACGGCCGACTCGGCCAGACGCCGCGCCCCGCTGCGCGCGTCATCGAGGTGGCGCAGGTTCTGCTGAAACAAAGCGGCGGCCGAGGAGACCATCATGAGGGTGAAGAGCAGGAGCAAGCAGGCCAGAATGGTGATGAGAGCCCCCCGTCGGGCGTTATGCTTGCGTGCGTTCCCCACCCTGGTACTCTAGCACACCACCCGGGTGATTGCAGCCGTCGGCGTCCCGGTAACATCCTGTCTGCCAGAGTGTAACAACCCGCCGCCCTCAGCGTGAGAGCATGAGAGCGCGATGCAGGTTTCTCCCACCCCGCAACGGCGGGAATGGACCATCCTGTTCTATCTCGACGGCAACAACCGCGACATCGAGCGGGACGTCTACACGAGCTTTCTGAGCGCCGAGGAGGCGGCCGGCCATCCCGCCTGCGCCATGGCCGCCGAGATCGGCCGCCTGCCCTCTCCCAACCCCTTCCCGCGCGATCCGTATCTGCCCAAGATCCCCAACGACGCCGACGAGCTCTGGGAGACCACCCGCCGCTACGAGATGCTTCCGGGCGACCCGCCCGGACCTTACGCGCGGCGCGTCTACACCTCGCAGGGCCAGCACGACGGGCAGATCGACTCGCGTCTGGTGGCCGACCTGGGAGAGCGCGACATGAGCTGCCCCGCCAACCTGGCCGAGTTTCTCAAGTGGGGCATGCAGACTTATCCCGCCGAGCACGTGATGGTGGTGCTGACCAACCACGGCGCGGGCTTTCTGGGCACGCTGTCGGACCAGCGCGCCGGCCGCCACATGCCGCTTGCCGAGGTCAAGGCCGCCCTGGAGGAGGCCAGCCGCGAGACCGGAGTCAAGCCCGACGTGCTGGTGATGGACGCCTGCTTGATGGCCCAGGCCGAGGCCCTCACCGAGCTCAAGGACGCCGCCGGCTGCTATGTGGCCAGCCAGGACGTGATCTACAGCTGCTATCCCTGGCAGAAGACCCTCAACCGCGCCCGTGAGGATTGGGAGGCCGGGCACAAGGTGGCTCCCGAGCAGATGGTGGGCTACCTGGTGGCCGCATGCGCCGAGCAAAAGAGCGACTTTCCGTCCGTGTCGGCGGTGCGCTCGGACCGGGTCGATCCGCTGGTGGACAGCCTGCGCGAGCTGGCTGACAGCTTGCTTGCCACCTCTGCGCCCGAGGCCGAGGTGCGCCGCCTGATGGCCGCATCGCGGGGTTTTTCCAGCCCCGAGGTGCGCCCGTTCGGCGACTACCGCGACCTGGCCGACTTCGCCCGCAAGCTCGAGGGCCTGGCCGACGAGAAGGTGGCCGCCGCCGCCCGCAAGGTGGTGGCCTCGCTCGAGCAAGCGGTGGTGGCCGAGGCTCACCGGGGCGAGCAACCGGCCTCGGGCCTCACGGTCTACCTGCCCCCGTCCGGCTTTCGCGAGCGCGAGTCGGGCTTTCAGTATCCGCACCACACCCGGCCGGAGCAGTACGAGTCGATCTATCGGGGCCTGGAGTTTGCCCGGCGCACAGGGTGGGATCGGGTGATCGACCGCTTTGGGCTCCAGTCGAGCGCAACGACTCAGGAGAGCGGCAGGTCTTTATAGATCTGGCTCAGCGGCAGGGTCAGCTTCAGCGACACGAGATCGAGGGAGTCTTCCAGGGCGAGGGACTCCCTCCACTGCCACTCGCCATTGGGCAGGCGGTGATGGCGCTCCACGGCCGGACGGTCCTGGGCCACCAGCACGTATTCCTCGAACGAGGTCAGAGCGCGGTACATTCGGAACTTGTCCCCGCGATCATAGCTCTCCGTCGAGGGTGACAGGACCTCGATCAGCAGGCGAGCATCGGTCAATGTATCGCTGCGCCCGGGCAGGAGGGGAAGGGGGCCGCAGACCACCAGCAGGTCGGGATAGGTGAAGAGGGTATGGCTCTGAACGACCAGGCGCACGTCCGATTGAAACACCCGGCAGGGCCCTCCCTCCAGGGCCGAGCGCAGGAACTGGTAGAGATTGCCCACGATCTGGTTGTGGTTGAGGGTTCCCCCCGTCATGTCGAAGATTTCCCCGTCGTGGTATTCACTTCGAATGTGAGAGCCCTCTTCCAGTTGCAGGTACTCCTCGGGAGTGAAGCGGCGTCGCTCTCGTTGGGGGGATAGCATGTTGCTCAGTTCGACACCCGGGCGTCGGGTCCCTGAGCGCCGAGGGAATGGCCTCACTCGTGGCAGGTCACCGGAATGGGAGAGGTACCACCAGGGCGGGAGCCTCAGGGCAGGTCGATCGGTGCATACACATTGAGCTGCTGAAGTCGCTCGAAATCACGGTCTGCCGAGGCAAGGTCGTGGATCCCCGCCTCAAGGGCGGTCGCCGCGATGATAGAGTCGTTCGTCATCAATCCGTGATCACGTTGGAGATCCGATGCAGCGAGCAGCAGGCGCAGGGTAAGATCATGCACTTCAATGCCCATGAGAGGGATCCGGGCGACTTGCTCCCTCGTTCGTGGCAGCGTCCGAATCACGTCGGGTCTGGTGCGAAGTCTGCTCGCGACGTTCCCCGAACGCACAGCTCCGCTCTGGACGGCCTCGATCATCAGCAGTCGATGGGTCACCTCCGCAAGCACCGTCACGGAGGTCGCTCCCTTCAACTCCGCCCGCTCACATCGCTCGAGCAGGTTTCGACACTGCGCTGAGACGCCGGTGAAATGGTACACAAAGATGCTGGCATCGATGAAGACCGCGCTATCGGCCGCCAAACGATCAAGCTCCAAGGAACCCATCCTCTTCGCGCATGATCCGCACGACGTCGGGTGGCGGAGCCGCCAGGGCGGCCCACGAGCTTGCTACGATCCCGCCCGGCCCCCCCGGCGTGCCACACGCCTCGAGATATTGCGAGAGCGCGTCCGCGATGATCCCATTGATCTGCCTCCCCTGGCGCATGGCCTCGAGGCGCGCGCGACGAAAGAGAACCTCGTCAAGTTGCGTGCTGATCTTCTGCTTCACGGCACTTACCGTATCAATATTGTTTCTAGCTGTCAAGATTGAATATTGACAGAATCCTAGGTGGGGTCAACAGGGGAGTCAGTCCGATGGCTTGTCCGGACTTGAGCGCGACCACGGGCTCCAGCAGACCAGGGAATCACCGACCCGATTCCGGTGTGGGGATCTTGCGGTTCTAGCCCTGAGCCTGGCGGCGCAGTTCGGCCAGCTCGGCCTCCAGGCGCGCACGGGCGGCCTGCTCGGCGGCCAACTTGGACTCGGCGTCTTCCAGCTTGGACTCAGTGGCTTCCAGCTTGGATTCAGTAGCTTCTAGCCTGGACACGGCTTCTTCGCGGGTGGGCAGCAACTGGCCTGAGTTGTGATCGTGCAGCCGGAGGCGGCCATCGACGAGGCGGAACTCCAGAGCGACGGTCTCCAGGTGCAGGGCACCGGCCACGGGCAGGTAATCCTCGCCGTGCAGCCGGTAGAGCTTCAGCTGTGGCTCGAGATACTCGCGCAGGGGGTCGAAGATGGCGTACTCGCGCACCCCCATCCAGGCATAAAGGCCCTTCTTCGAGCCCAGGTCCTCAGAGCGTGTGGATTTGGAGGTGACCTCGATGACCAGGTCGGGAGCCTTGCCTTCTTCCCAGAGCAGGTAGTTGTCCCGCTCGCCCGGCTTGACGCCCAGCACAACCATCACGTCCGGGGAGAGGTGCTTGCGGCCATCCCCCTCCTCGTAGCACAGAAGCAGATTGCCGGTGACATAGACATCGGTTCGGCCCCGATAGAAAGACTCGAGCCCGAAGAGCAGGTCGAAGATCTGGTTTCGGTGGACGTCGGTCTCTCCCAAAGGCACTCCATCAGAGGTTGGGTATTCCACGGTTTCCCAGCGCGGGGCGAGCATAGGCTAGTTGTTCACCGGGACGAATGGCCGGCCCTTCAGTCAGCGACCTCGGGACGCTCGAGGAGGGCTGGGATACCAGCCGTTGACACATAACCCGTGCGCACATATCATGGAACCATGAACCTGACGCTATCCGTTGATGAGCATGTCGTTGCCAGGGCCCGCAAAGCCTCCGAAGCCAGGGGGAAGAGCTTGAATCAAGTTCTGCGCGAGTATCTTGAGGAGTTGGCCGGGCTGCGCAATCCTCGGGATGTCGTTGAGGAGCTGAAGCGGTCCTGGAAGGGCGAACCCGGCCACTCCGGCGGTTGGAAGTTCAACCGCGAGGAGTTGTATGACCGCACGGACCTTTCTTGATGCGAACATCCTGGTCTACGCGGATGACAACGACCTTTCGTCCAAGCAGTCTCGCGCCCAGGAGCTGATCGAGTCAGCCCTTCTGACCAGGCGTGGTGTCATTTCCACGCAGGTGCTCGGGGAATACTTCTGTGCGACGACACGCAAGCTGAAGACCTCGCCGTTGGCCGCTGGCACCCGCGTGGAGCTGTTTCGGACCCTCGAGGTGGTCCTCATTCAGCCGGAGGACGTGGCTGCGGCCATCGACTTGGTGCGGCTGCGTTCCATCTCCTACTGGGACGCGCTTATCGTTCGGTCAGCCTTGCGGTCTGGATGTCGGTTCTTGATGAGCGAAGACCTGAACGCCGGTGAACGCCTGAACGGCCTGGAAATCGTCAATCCCTTCGTCTAAGGCGCCGCGCGTTGAACGCTTCAGGAATTGGCCCGGCGCCGTTCAACAGATTTTCTACACTCCCGCGCGTTCTGATTCTGAACAGGTCAACGCGCGGGAGTGTAGAGGGCGCGGTCGAAAACCGGGGGGCTCCGGTCAGGGCCCATCGAGCCAGATACGCCTGCCGAGCTTCCTCGCTCGAGAGACTTCAGCTTCATTTCAGGTGAGCCCCGTAAGCTCAGAAGAATGATACGATCCGCGCACTGGGCCTCCCCGGGCAGCTCGGGCTTCGGCAAGGAGTCCATCAAGCTGCAACTCGGAGATCGGGAGATCGAGCGCATCCCGCAGCGGGACAGCTGGGAGCTGAGCGACGGGAGCATGTTGAGCCTGTGCGCCCGCGGCAAGGATTTCCGCCGCTTCACCCCCGAGGGCCAGAAGCTCTGGGAGACGGGCATCTACGCCGGCGACGACGTCCGCCACCCGGTGGTAGCCCGCGACACGCTCTACTACTTCTCCTATAATGGCGCCCACGCGGTGGACCTGGAGACGGGCCAGAACCGCTACGACCGAGCTCCCTCCATCTGGCGCGACGTCTGGGCCAGCCGGGACGGTCACCTGGTCACAGTGGAGGGCGGCGAGCTGATCGTTCGCGACGAGCACCTGAAGGAGCGGACCCGCGCCGATGTCCCCTTCACGATCAACCGCGCGGTTCACCATCAGAACCAGAGGATGGTCACGCTGACTTACGACGACAAGCGCCTCGACCACGCCGTCATGAGCGAGGACGGGGAGGTGCTGTTCGAGTCCAAGAAAGAGCTCGTCTTCCGGGGCAGCCAGGCGGACGACCACCTGTGGCAGGTTCTGGCCGACAGGTCGGGCTGCGAGGTTCTGCACATCACCCCGCAGGGCCAGGCCAGCGTGCATCCCGTGCCCGGGCTGGCACTGGCTGCTTTCGGACAGCCGGACGGGGGCTTCGTCACGGTCAACGTGCCCGAAAGCGAGGCCGAGCCGCTGTGCTTGCGCCGTGAGGACGGGCAGACCTGGAGCCTGGGTCAGGCCAGGATCGATAGCCTCTTCGCCTGTCCCGACGGGGCCGTGCTGATCGCCCAGGAGGATGGCGTGCGGTATTTCCGCGACGGTCAGCTCAGCCAGGTGGGCACGGAGCCCTGCTTGCCGGCCGCCCTGAGCGATGGCTCTTTTCTGCTGGTGACCAGCGACAGCACCCGCCACGTGGCCGCCGACGGCACCGTGACCCCCTACCCGGACGCCTGGGCGGCCCGCGAGGCCATCGGGGGCGAGGTGGTCTCGCAGCGCGTGCACACTGTCGGGATGGGGCTGGACGACGGCACCCCCGCCAGCTGGCACGGCTTCCTGCAGACCGCCGAGCGGGTATCGGGACCGCCCATGGGGACGCCCGCGCTGGGCATGCGCTCCACCGCCACCAGGCTCGACTTCGTCCGCTCCAAGCAGGCCAATTCCCTGGCCTACGCCAGCCTGCGGACGGCCACGGCTACCGACGGAACCGGGCTGATCTCGGCCGCCACGCTGGCCATTCGGAACAAAGAGTTGGACCTGATCGTGGCCACGGCCTCGCCGGAGCGCGGGGTGCAGGCCGTCAACACCTGGAGCGCGATGGCTCTGGACAAGACCCCGGCCGCGCCCACCTGGCTGCACCTGGACTCCCAGGGCGTCACCTCGATGGACCAGGGCGGAAACGTGCTGCGGATCGAGTTCGGGTCCGAGTATCAGCCGGTGGATACCAGGCCCTCCGCCGAGGAGGTTGCGAGCCTGGCCAGGCGGATGGTCGAGTATCGCCACGAGAGCGCTCCCGCCCTGCCGGCCGTGATCCGGCTGCTGGCCGACTGGCCCGAGCTCGTCCCCGCCACCAACTTCATGGAGCGCATCGCCACCCACTTCCCCGATTTGGGAGAGGTGGCCGCCAGGGAAGCCCTGAGCAAGCCCACCGCGGGCGAGCCCGAGTGGCTGAAGACGCTGGCCCGCTCCTCCGACCGGAAGGTCTTCGGTCGCCAGTATCTGCAGCAAGTGCGTGCAACCGACGACGGCGCCGAACTGGCGCTCTCGCTGACCGAGCGCGCCTCGAACAGCATTCCGCACGATCAGCTCATCAACCGGGCCATGTTCGAGTCGCCTCCCAAGCTGACGGGGTCGGCGCTGGATCAGCGGGTCATCTTGCTCGAGTGGCTGACCTCCAACTGGTCCTCGGTTCAGCTCGGGGGCTCGGCCCGGGTGCTGATGGAGCTGCTCTTCGAGAAGGCGGAGATCCCGCTGGACCACTCCACTTTGCGCCGCTGCGCCCAGGGGCTGCAGCAAAAAGACGTCAGCATCACATCCTGGTGGCGTCAGAGTCTGCAAGAGCTGAAGAAATACGGCCAGGCTCGCTCCGCGGTGCAGCCGCTGGCCGAGGGGGGACCCAAGCACACCGGCATCTCCCAGCAGGGCGACCGGGTAGTGGTCGGGGGTACGGTGATGCGCACGCGCTACTGAGCTCTGATAGCTCGTGAGCCCGGCCGGATACAAACCTGTGTTCGCCAACCCGACCTGCCCGCTGGCTTCCATGGATTGCTCGAGCCGCCCTCGGAACGATCGGCCAGCGATGCTATACTCAGGTCATGCGAGCTTTCCATCAAAGCGGCCTCAAGCGCGCCGTGGTGGGCGTGATGGGCTCGGCCATCGAGGCGCCGCCCTTTGCCGAGCCGCTGGGAGAAGCCCTGGCCCGAGAGGGCTGGAGCCTGCTCACAGGCGGAGGGCAGGGCGTCATGGAAGCGGTCTCGCGGGGCTTCGTGCAGAGCGGGGTGGCCGACCGGGGCCTGTGCATCGGGGTGCTGCCCGAGGCGCGCGAGGAGAATCCGTGGGTGGAGCTGGCCATCCGCACCCCGCTGGGCATCTTCGACCCGGCCGACCCCGAGCGGCTCACCCGCAACCACATCAATGTCCTGAGCTCGAACGCGCTGATCGTGCTGCCCGGGCGCACCGGCACGCGCAACGAAGCCGAGCTATCCCTGCGCTACGGCCGACCCGCCGTGCTGCTCGGGCCCACCGACGCTTTCTGCGATTTTCCGCCCTCGCTGTCTCGCTTCGAGCGCCTCGAGCTCGCCGTGGAGGCGATTCGAGGGCTACTTTACAGAGATCCCTCGGCTGTGTAAAATAACCTGACATGCAAGCTGTAGGAGCTTGCGCAAGACCTGGAGTGGTGGCCGAGCGGCTAATGGCGCACGCCTGCTAAGCGTGAGGGGCCAAAAGTCCCACGTGAGTTCGAATCTCACCCACTCCGCCAACTCGGCCCGGTTGCAGAACCGGGCCGTTTTCTTTGGAGCGTTCGATGCAGTACGAGCGGGTCGACCTGGTCGTGGTGGGGGGCGGCATCATGGGGAGCATGACCGCTTGGCGGGCCGTGCAACGCGGGCTGAAGGTGGCCCTGGTGGAGCAGTTCCGCCCCGGCCACACGCGCGGCTCCTCGCACGGCTGCGGGCGGATCTACCGCTACAACTACCCCGAGGCCGACTACGTGCGCTGGATGGGCGGGTCGTTCCCGCTCTGGCACGCCCTGGAAGAGGAGGCCGGCGAGCGCCTTCTATTCGGTTGCGGCTGCCTCGACCTGGCCCTGGGGCCCGAGGGGAACGCCATGCTGCAGGCCTGTCACGAGGCCATGCTGAGCCAGGACGTGCAGTCGGAGTTCCTGCGCGACAGCGAGCTGCGAGCGCGCTTCCCCCAGTTCACTCCCCCCCCGGGAGTGCGCTCGCTTTACCAGGCTCAGGGCGGCGTGGTGGCGGCCGACCGGGCTCTGGAGGCGGCCTGGCAGGGGGTGCGCCGGGGCGAGGGGCGGCTGTTCGTGGATCATCGCGTGGAGCAGGTCGATCTGGAGTACGACCAGCCCACCGTGCTCGCCCGCGGCACTGCCTTCCGCGGCCAGAGGCTGGTGCTGGCCGGGGGGCCCTGGGCCCCGCGCCTGCTCCCTGAGCTGGCCCGGGCCCTCACCCCCACCCGCCAGCAGTTCGCCCTGCTGCGCCCAGAGGACGAGGCCATGTATCGCCCCGACCGTTTCCCGGCGCTGATCGTGCATGACGTCGAGCAGCCCTACTACATGCTGCCCATCATCGGCTCGGAGGCGGTCAAGATCGCGCGCCACGGCGGGGCTCCCCCGGCCGACCCCGAGGTGGTGCAGGCCAACCCCGACCCGAAGGAGCTCGAGAAGCTGCGCGGCACCCTCAAGCACTGGCTGCCGGGGGCCTACAACGCCCCTATCGAGGGTGGAAAAACCTGCTTTTACACCGAGACGCCCGATACCGACTTCGTGATCGGCGCCCACCCGGCACGCGAGGACGTGGTGGTGCTGGCCGGCTTCTCGGGCCACGGCTTCAAGTTCGCCCCTCTGGTGGGCCAGGTGGCCGTGGAGCTGGCCTTCGACCTGGGCACGAGCTGGCCGGTGCAGCGCTTCAGCCCCACCCGCGAGGCGCTGCTCAAACCGGTCGGGCGCTGAGCTTGCGATAGCGCAGGCATCCTGACTCTCAGAGGCCGGGATACAGGTTCAAAGCCTGGTTCCAGCCGACCAGCTTGCGGATGCGCTCGAGCTTGTCCTTGGGCAGGTTGAAGGGCTTTCGGCCCCGCCCGTCCAGGATGATGCCGGTCAACCCGCCGTGCACCGTCTTCTCGAGCGGCTGGTTCTTGCCGGCGCCCACGTCGTAGCCCTTCTCGGGCTTGAGGGTGGCCATGGCCGTCTCCCCCACCCCCAGCGGGATCACCTTCAGCTCGCCGTAGTTGAGCTCGAAGCTGGTGCTGCCGATGGAGCCGGTGAGCACCCGCTTTCCTTCCTTACCGGGCCCAACAGGAGCGATACAGGTGCCGAGCCAGATCAGGCAGTCTTTCTCGAACACCTGGGTGGCCGCTTCCGGGTGCACGCGGGCCAGCACACCCAGCTGGGGCATCATGAAGATGGAATCCACCGTGAGCTGGGTGATGCCCTCGGGCAGGAAGGCGTCCATCAGCATCATGGCCGTCTGCTGGCGGCGGGGCGCGTGCGATAGCACCCCGCCCGAGCCGATCAGCATGTCCAGGGTCATCACGTCCACCAGCGTGCCCCCCGAACCCTTCTGGTCGAAGATGTTGGAGATGTCCCCGGCCCGCTGCACGCCTTTGAGGCCGGTGGCCAGCAGCTTGTGCTGGTCGAAGGAAAGGCGCAGAGCCTCGCGGCAGATGGCCTGCTCCACCATCAGCTCGTCCAGGAGATAGGGGATGGAGGTGGGGCGGATCATCTTGTTCTTGATGCGGTTGCGCAGATCCCACTCTTCCATGTCGAAGGGCACCCAGCGCATCACGTTCTCGAGCCCCGCGTCGGCGAAGACGTTGGAGATGGAGTAGCTCATGCCGTAGTTGGCCGAGACGGTGCGGTTGAACACCTTGCCGAAGACCGAGAAGACGTCGGTGGTGGCTCCCCCGATGTCGACGCCGGCGAGGTTGATGCCGTACTTCTCGGCGATGCGCTCCATGATCGAGCCCACCGCGGCCGGGGTGGGCATGATCTCCTCGTCCACCCAGCCCATCAACTTGGGATAGCCGGGCGCCTGGGCCATCACGTGCTCGAGAAACTGGGCCTGGATCTTGAGCCGGGCCGGCTGCAGGTTCTCAGTCTCCATGGTGGGGCGCAGGTTGTCCACCACGTCCAGGGCGCACTTTCTCTCCAGGATGGACTGCACCTCGGGTCGGGCCTCCTTGTTGCCGGCGAAGATGATGGGCAGGTCGTAGCTGGCGCCCAGGCGGGGCCGCGGGTCGGCGGCCCCGATGATCTGGGCCATCTCCACCACGTGCTTGACCGTGCCCCCGTCCACCCCGCCCGAGAGCAGCACCATGTCGGGCCGCAGCTGGCGGATCAGGGCGATCTTCTCGTGGGGCAATCGCTTGTCATTGGAGGCCAGCGTCTCCATCACGATGGCCCCGGCCCCCAGGGCGGCGCGCTGGGCGCTCTCACCGGTCATCTCCTTGACCACCCCGGCCACCACCATCTGCAGCCCCCCGCCGGCCGAGGAGGTGGACAGATAGACGTCCACGCCCTGCTTGCCATCGTAGGGCTTGAGGATGGTGCTCCCCTCGAGCAGGGGGCGCCCGATCAGCTCCTGCACCTCGGCCACGGCGTTGACCACGCCCTGAGTCACATCCTCGGCGGGCGCCTCCACAGTCGTGGGAGCCTCGCCCCGGACGGCCAGGCGAAAACCCTCCTCGCCCCGGTGCTCGATCAGGATGCACTTGGTGGTCGTGCTGCCGCAGTCGGTGGCCAGGATGCTCTTGATGTCTTCTTTGCGCATCGGGGGGCCACGTTCGCGAGCGAGAACAAATCTCCCTTAAGGCGCCGCGCGTTGAGCACTTCAGGAATTGGCGCGGCGCCTTTCAACAGATTGTCTCCCGCGCGTTCTAATTCTGAACAGGTCAACGCGCGGGAGTGTAGTGCCCGAAAGCTACCAGCGCAGGCGGTAGTAGAGCACTCCCAGCCACTCCTCCAGAGCCCTGGAGGAGCGCCACAGGGCAAACGAGTCCGGCAGAATGACGAAGATGCCATTGTCCCAGCGACCGGGGTGCTCGAGCATGGTAGGGCCGGGCACCACCTCCATGCCCAGCCGCTCGTAGGCGCGCCTGGCCCGCCGGATGTGCCAGGCCTGGGTCACCAGGATGATCTTACTGACCCCCTGGGCGCGTAGCAGAGGTGCGCTCATCTCGGCGTTCTCATGGGTGGTCAGGCTCCTGTCTTCGACCCAGATCGGGCTCTTGATCCCGAAGTCGTCGCGGGCCACCCGGGCCAGGGCTGCAGCCTCGCTGTCTTCTCCTCCGGTGCCCCCACCGCTCACCAGCATCAAAGGCAAGCCGGTATGACGTGCCAGGTAGGCTCCATAGCGGAGCCGAGCCAGACTTGGCTCGGCGGGAATGGGGTGGCCGTACTCGGGCGGGTCGGAGACATAGCCCCCGCCCAGCACCACGATGGCCTGGGCGCCGCAGGTCGTGACCTGCTCCAGGGTCAGAGCGGGAGCGACCTCCAGCGAGCCGATCAAAAAGCGCGCCACGGGTGGGGTGGAAAGAAGGTAGAGCAAAGCCGTGGCGGTCACCAGAAGGGCCTTCCCCGCCCGGGGACGGCGCCGAGCCAGGAGCAGCCCGGCCAGGAGCAGGAGGAGCAGACAGCCCGGCGGCAGGAGCAAGATGCGCACGACATGAGTGAAATCCAGCATGGGCAAGCAATGCTCCCGACGACGAGCGTTCTCCTTCGTGGAGTCAACCCGTGGCCAGCTCCCAGCGGCCAGCCTCCCTGGCAAGAGAGCCCAGCAGGTCCACTCCCGATTACCCAGCCGCACCCGCCCGGAGCGTGCCCCACGGCCAGAGCCTCCGGTGTGAAAAGAAGGGCCGTGACGGGGTAGCTCACCGATTTCGAAGGGGCGATCGGACGCCTTCCGGGCAGGATGACTCCCAGCCCCGACAAAGCTCCTCCGACGATGGAGGAGCTACACCTCAATCCCCTCAGCCCGGACACGGCCCCCGGCCTGGTCGAGCTGTTCCGGGCCCTCTACGGCGAGTGCTACCCGGAACGCGAGGTCTACCAGCCCGAGCAGCTCCTCTCCCTGCACACCAACGGAGAGCGCGCCACCTGGGTGGCCCATACCTCCGAGGGCAAGGTGGTGGGCTCCATCACCATCTCGCGCCAGACTCCCTACGCTCGCCTCTACACCCTGGGCCATGCGGTCGTTCTGCCCGATTACAGGGGCCGCTCGCTGGCTCTGCAGCTGACCATGCTGGGAGCCACCGAGGTGTTCCAGGACGAGGACGTGGCCGGGGGGTTGACCGAGACCGGCTGTCACGCCCTCAAAACCCAGGAGCTGGTTTACAAAGGCAGCTTTCTCCCCTGCGCCATGCTTCCCGGCGCTCTGCCCCCCGAGGCTCTCCCCGTGGAGCAGCGCGTAGAGCAACCCGTCTCGTTGCTGGTCTCCTTCATCAAGCTGCAGGATGCTCCCCAGACCGCCTTCGTCCCGGCTCGGGCCGCCCTGCTGGTCAGCGAGGTGGTGCGCATCCTGGGAGTGCAACGCGAGCTGCGCGAGGCTCCCATGGGGGCGCCCGAGCCGACCAGCCAGGTGACGGTAAGCCAGCACGGCGATCTGACCCGCCTGAGCGTGGCCCGCATCGGGGCCGACCTGATCCAGCTCCTGCCTCGCGAGGCGCCCCGATCCCAGGTGGTGTTACCTCTGGATACCCCGGCCGTCTCTTTCGCCGAAGAGCTGCTCTACCGGTTCGGCTATCGCCCCTGCGGCCTCTTTCCCCGCTGGTTCGGGGGAGACGGGCTGGTCTACCAGAAGGTGAACGGACCGGTCAGTTTCGAGCAGGATGTGCTGTATGCGCCGGAGAGCCAGCAATTGGCCGCGCTGGTGTACGAGCAGTGGGCCTCATAGCAACAGGCCGATGATCTTCTCCCGGTCGCCGCGATAGAGAGCCCACTCCAGCGGGCTCGAGCCGTGGGAGGCGTCCGCCTTCTGGGGGTCGGCCCCCAACGATACCAGCAGCTTCACGGTCTCCTCGTGGCCGTGCCAGACGGCCAGATGCAGGGCGCTCGGGTCAGACCCATCCAGCTCGGCGCCCAGCGCCGCCAGGATGTGCACGGCCGTGGTCTGGCCGCGGGTGGCCGCCTCGGCCAGGGCCTGGTTAAGCCTTCCCTGGTCGGGCATCTGGCCAGCCATGGCCGCAGCGATCAAGAGCTCGGAAGAAGGCATGTCGGCCGGCAAGAAACCGCGCTCTTGCAGCCAGCGGGCAAGGTCCGGCTGCCCCGCCAGCATGGCCCGCTCGACCGCGTCATCGAGGTAGGCTCCGTGCTCGACCAGCAGCGTGGCCCGCTTGACCTGCCCCAGCCGGATGGCGTGCTGCAAGAGATAGTCCAGCATGCCCATCTCGGGGTCCCAGCTGCAGCGATGCTCGGCATTGAGCCCGTAGAGCAATAGCAGCTGGAGGCAAGCGTCGCTTCCCTCGAGCAGGGTATTGTAAAGCGCCTGACCGTCGTTGGGATCAGCCCCCGACTCGAGCAACAGCCGGGCCAACCCCTCACACTCGGGATGAGGGGGCTGTCGCACGGGGCCCTGCTCGCCCTCGCCGAAGACGCCTGTGAGGGCCGTGAAGCGGCTTTCGCCCAGGAGAAACGCACTGTTGGGATCGGCCCCCTTTTCCAGCAGGAGGCGCACCGCATCCCTGGTGGGAGCCACGCGCGAGTAGCAGGCGTAAAGGATCGGCGTCCAGCCTTCGTAGGGCGTCGCGATGTCGGTCACGTAGCGCAAGGCCTCCACGTCGCCAGCGGCGGCGGCGGCGTGAGGAGACTCGCGGGTCAGCTGAGGGTTCTCGGCCAGAATGCGTTTGGCCGCCTGGCGACGAGCCGGGTCATCCTGCCCGTCGTAGCGCAGGCAGGCCATCTGCAGAAACTGATCGTGCGGGCTCATGGACCGACCCTCAGGGTGGCCGCCAGCGGGGCCAGGTGGGTGTGAGTCAGCACGTCCTTCTCGAACGGGGAGGCGCCGAACAGGACCGCCAGAGAGGGCAGCTCGACGGCGCACCACTTTGTGCGGGCGTGGCTCTGGCCGGTCAGGAAGGTCAGAGCCGGACGGTCCTCTCCGGCCAGGCGAACGATACAGCGCCGGCTCTCTTCGATAGCCGAAAAACGCGCGCCCAGAGCCTGGTCCAGCGTTCCCGGGCGGGCCAGCACCTCCATCAGCAGGGGTCCGCCCGGAGGGCCGCTCATGCGCAGATAGACCCCTCTTTCGGGGAAGGAGTAGGGACGCAGGACCGTGCCGGTGGGGTCCACCGAGAGCTCAACGGGAGTCAGACCGTGCTGGCGGCACTGCTCGGGGGTGATCAAGACGCGACTCACGGGCGCGGCCCAGGCCAGGCCGGCCAGCAACACTCCGAGCACCCCGAGAAAGACTCGCACCGGGGCCGATTTCGAACCGGGCGCGCAGTTCCCCTCCGAGGCTAGGAAACGCTGATCGGCACTTGCTGGCGTGCGCTCTGGTAAGCCGCATCCACGATTCGGTGGGCGGCCAATCCGGTCGCGAAGTCAGGGAATGGCTTCTTGCCCGTCCGCAAAGCGCGCAGAAAGGCCAGATTCTCCAGCAGGTAGGGGTTGTGGGCCAGATCGCCCGGGGGAGCCTTGCGTCCGAGCAAGCGTCGGTGGGCCCGGTCTACGGCCCGGGTGGAAAGGGTGCGAACCGGGCCGTGCTGGTCCTGAACCGAGATTGTGCCCAGCATGTCGGCGCTGGAAGCCAGGTAGCGGCGCTCACAGAAAAGCTCCAGGTTGCGGTTGGATTCACGCCCCAGCATCTGGTGCCAGAGGGAGACCAGCGTGGCTCGAGCCCCGCTGGCAAACTCGAGCAGCAGCACGGCGCTGTCCTCGATGCCGACCCGGCCGGAGAAGTAGTCGGTACGAGCCTCCACCCGGGTGACCTCGCCAAAGAACCAGCGCAGCAGGTCCAGGTCGTGAATGGAATGCTCGAGCAGAGTTCCCCCGCCCACCACCTCGAGGTCGGAGCGCCACTGGCTGTGGTAGCTGCCCCCGATGGGGAAGTACTGGTCGTCGCGGAACACCGCCGCCATCGCTCGGCCCACACCCTCTTCGTGGAGAAGCTGGCGCATGACCTGATAGACCGGCGAAAAGCGCAGGACCAGGCCCAACTGGGCGGGCAGAGAGGCCTCTTCGACCGCCCGGGCCATGCGCTCGACCTCTGCCAGGTTGCGGCCCAGCGGCTTCTCGCAAAAGATCGGCAGCCCCTGGCTGGCCGCCTGCAACACCGGCTCGAGGTGGTCGCGAGTGGGCGAGCAGATGTAGAGAGCGTCGAGCCCCGCCTCGAACACCCGGCGGCAGTCGGTGGTACCGGCCGCAAAGCCGTAGTTGCGACGAAACAGCTCTACCCGCTCGGGCTCGAGGTCGCATGCCAGCACCAGCTCCAGTGGCTCGAGGCCGGCCTCGCGCAGTTGCAGGAGCGAGTCGATATGCATCTGGGCGATGTGGCCACAGCCGATCAATCCCAGCCGGAGAGTCTTGAGCTTCACGGTTCTTTGCTCCTTCGCAGGATCGAGCAGTTTCTCATCAGGCGGTTGGGCACCTCAGCAGTTAGATGCTCAGCACCTTCGCCCGCGGCGCAAATAGTAGAACTCGAGCGCCCCGATCAGGGCGCCCACGACCAGCATGACCGGACCCCAGGGCAGAGCCCGCGTGATCCCCTGGGCCAGGGTCAGCGAGCCGGCACTGAAGAGCATAGTGATTCCCAGAGCGACAAGAAAGCCCACCAGGCCCAGGGTAACCCCCGTGGTCATGGCTGCATGGACGGTTCGGGCATAGGTCTTGTGCACGATCTTGGGAGGCGGCTCCTGGTTGCTGATCTCCGGCTGATCGGCTATCTGGCGCTTGAGGCGATCCATGGCGGGGGGTTCGGGCACGAAGGGGCAGACTCCCTGCCCGAGAACAGTTCCAGATGATGCGGTTGCTGGTCGTCTTGCTGGCTCTTTCCACCATGCTGCCGGCCCTGGCCCGCGAAGAGCTGTATTTTCCCTACCGGGAGGCCGGACTGAGCCGCGAGGAGGCGGCCGCCCACCTGCTCAACCGCTTCTCCTACGGCCCACGCCCCGGCCAGGTGGCCGAAGTTGCCCGCGGTGGGCTGGAGGAGTGGTTCGAGCGCCAGCTGGCCGGCGATCTGGCCAGCCCCGAGCTGGGCAGCGCCCTGCTGGCCGTGCCCGAAGAGTCCAACGAGTGGACCCTTCGGGCACGCAAGCTTTTGCGCGCGGTCTACAACCAGAACCAGCTCCACGAGGTGCTGACCGACTTCTGGTTCAACCATTTCAACGTCTCTTTGACCGACGACGACTGCCGCCAGTTCGTGGCAGCTTATGAGCGCGAAGCCATCCGTCCCAACATTCTGGGCCCGTTCCGCGCACTGCTGGGAGCCACTTCTCATCACCCCTGCATGCTCTACTACCTGGACAATGCTTACTCCCAGGCCCCTGTGAGCGGCTCGGTGGAGATGGAGAGCAATACCGACCCGCTGGGCTACTCCGCCCGCCGGGGCAAGCTGCGTCCAACTCCTCGTCCTCCCGACCCCAACCGGCGCCAGGGCCTCAACGAGAACTACGCCCGCGAGCTGCTCGAGCTGCACACGCTCGGCGTGGACGGAGGCTATCGCCAGAAAGACGTGACCGAGGTGGCCCGAGTGCTGACCGGCTGGAGCGTTGAGCGAACCGCCGGAAAGGCCAGCTTCATCTTCAAACCGGAGTGGCACGACAACCGCCCCAAACGGGTGATGGGCAGCCCTACCCAGGGTAGCGGTCAGCAAGAAGGCGAGAAGCTGCTCGATACCCTGGCCATGCACCCTTCCACGGCTCGCTTTCTGTGTCGCAAGCTGGCGGTGCGTTTTGTCTCAGACAATCCGCCCCGTTCTCTGCTCACTCGCCTGGAGCGCACCTATCTGCGCCGGGGTGGCGACCTGAAGGCAGTGGTCGTGGATCTGGTCGAGTCGCCCGAGTTCTGGGACCGCTCGGTGGTGAAGGCCAAGGTCAAGTCTCCCTTCGAGCTGGCCGCAAGTGCGGTGCGCATCCTCAACGCCCGGCTCGAGCCCCGCTCGGGCGTGGTGGGCTTCTTCGAGCCCATGGGCCAGGAGCTCTACTCCTGCCGTCCCCCCACCGGGTTTCCCGACCGGGCCGATTACTGGATCAACACCGGCAACCTGCTCAACCGCATGAACTTCTGCCTGCAGCTGGCCTCGGGACGGGTGGGCGGAGCCCGGGTCGACCTGGCCGAGCTGCGTCCCACCCGAGCGCCCCGCACCGTCGAAGAGGCGCTGGGCGCCTACGCCCGCTGCGTGCTGCCCGGCCGGGACGTCAGGCCCACCGTCGAGCAGCTCATGCCGGCCGCTCTCGACCCCGACTTCGCCCGCCGCGTCACCGAGGCGGCCAATGCCCGCGGGGGGGCGAGCAAGGCCTATCCTCAGGCGCAACCCTCGGCCAAACAGAAGGTCGAGCTGACTCCTGAGAGCATTGCCAACGTGGTGGGCATCCTGCTCGGCTCACCCGAGTTCCAGCGCCGCTGAGCCTCGTCGCACGGCCCAGGAGCTCGCGTCTGCAAGTGCAAAAGTGCGCACGTGAAGGAACAGGGCTCCTGACGTCGCAGTTCCTGGAATGACGATATCAAGACGGTTCTTTATTCATGGATTGATTGCTGCGGGCATGCTGGCGAGCTGCCCGCCCCTATCGGCGGCTGGCCCGGGCATCAGCGCCGACGAGGCGCTCAAGCGACTGATGGACGGCAATGCTCGCTACCTGGCCGAGCTGAAGGATGGTCCTTCCCGGCGCAACGCTGACTCGCGCGCGAAGGTCGCCGAAAGCCAGTACCCCCACTCGATCATCCTGGGCTGTGCCGATTCGAGGGTGGCCCCCGAGGTGTTCTTCGATGCCGGAATCGGAGACCTGTTCGTGGTAAGGGTGGCGGGGAACACCATCAGTGCGGCCAACTATGGCGTTATGGGCAGCCTGGAGTATGCTGTCGCGGTCCTCAAGGTGCCTCTGCTCATGGTCATGGGACACGAGAACTGCGGCGCGGTGGATGCCGCCATCAAGACGATTCATGCAGACACCGAGCTGCCCGGCAGCATCGAGAGCCTGGTGGAGGCCATCCGACCGGCCGCGCGCGAGGCCAAGGGCCAGGCAGGGGATGGCCTGCACAACGCCATCGTGGCCAATGTCAAGTTGACCACAACTCGCTTGACCAAACAGTCAGGCATTCTGGAGGAGGCCGTCTCGAAGGGTCAGCTCAAGATTGTAGGGTCGGTCTACGACCTGAAGTCCGGTGCGGTCAAGCTGGTCTGACGGGTCAACCGCGCCAGCGAACGTCCGCTCGGTATCGACCAGATCTGTTCGAGCCCGTCCACGAGGTGGAGAAGTTCCAGGCCCTCTGGACAAAGGCTCAGCACGAGCGCAGGTGCTGCAGCCGCTCATTGATCGGGGGGTGGGTGCCGTGCTGCGGGCTCCCTTCCGTGGCCTTGAGCAGAGCCGACTCCGCCTTTTCCACGGGAATCCCCTCGGCTCGCAGAATGCCGACCGCGTAGCAGTCGGCCGCCTTTTCGTGCTCCCGAGACATGGCCTCGTAGTCCCTGGCGAAGGGCTCGCGCATGAAGGGAACGGCCATGATCCAGCCCACCTGGTCGAGGTAGGAAGTTCGGGTCACCCCGTGGCGCAGCTCCACATGACCGAGCTCGTGGCCTCCAACGAACAAGAGCTCTTGATCATCGAGCTTGCGGGCCAGGTTGCGCTCGATCAACAGGGCGCCGTTGGAGCAGGCCTGGGCATTTACCCGCTGGTTGTTCTCCAGATGAACCTGATAAGGGATTTCGCTGCGCCTGGCGTGGGGAAGCAGGGTCTGCCCCACCCGGGCCACGCGCTGCTCCTGCTCGGCATCCCGAGCCGGACGGCCCGAGGTGGCCATTCGCTGGCACTGCGAGCCCAGCTCCAGCTCCTGCTCGAGGGTTACCTGCGTCGGGTCGGCGACGACAGGATGGTTGGCGTGAAGAGTTGTGCCGGCAACATGCAAGCTCATGCCCACAGCCACGCAACCGGCCAGGAACAGGCCGCCGGCGTATCGCGTCCAGAAGGATTCCCCTCCCTGGCGCTCACGGGACGCTTCCCCTGTACCGAGACCACCCGTCTCAGGCCTCGCCGAGCAAGGCCCGCCCTCCCCGCTCAGGGCATTCGGCCCTGGTACGCTGGTGCGCTGGACCTCGTCGCGCGAGCCCACCGCTCGCGTTGAAACGACGCCAGCCCAGCGCGCTCCGCCATATCCATGGATCTGCATGTCTACCAGACTAGACCGTCGACCCGAACAAGTCCTGAAAAGCAAGAAAACCCGAGCCTGCAGCAGGCCGGGTTCTCCCAGGCAAGGGGTGGAGCCTTACTTGAAGCGGTAGGTGATGCGACCACGCGTGAGGTCGTAGGGGGAAAGCTCCACAGTCACCTTGTCGCCAGGAAGGATGCGGATGAAATGGCGCCGGATCTTTCCGGACACGTGGGCCAGTACGCGGTGCCCATTGGGCAGCTCCACGCCGAAGCGGGCGTTGGGGAAAGCTTCCACAACCGTGCCTTCGACTTCGATGGCTTCTTCCTTATCGGACATGCGGCTTTACCTCCTTTCTTGCATCGGTTCCAAACAGAAAACCCCGGCCCCGCGGCCGCGGTCGTTTGTTCGCCGACATTATGAACGAACAGCCCTGAAAATGCAACCCCCCGCAGTTTTTGGCGTTTTTTCAGAGCTTGGGCCTATCCTCAGGCTATGCATGTGCTGCCCACAGCTGCCACCACTCCGCCCGAGCGCTCGCGCGGCCTGTTTAGCTCAACCAGGGACAAGCTGACCGACATCATCGGGGGAGTGACCGACGATCGGATCCAGATCGATCTCTCCGGCCCGGAGTATCAGAACATCGAGCCCCGCCAGGCCGACCAGATGCTGGGCTTTTTCACCGAGAAACTCAAGGAGCAGGGCTTCCCCTGGCGGCTGCGAGCGGCCGAGCTGCAAGAGGACGGGCAGCTCAAGATGCGCCAGAAGATCAGCCTGCACGACGCCATTCACGCGCTGGAGAAGGGTGAGGCCATCTTCCTCGAGCCCATGCGCAAGCTCAACATGTCCATCAACGCCGACAGCCTGACAGCCATGGCCATGGCCGGGGGCGCGGTGGGCGGAGCGGCCGCCGAGGGGATCAAGCAGACCGCCACCGGCGCCAAGGACGCCAAGCTGGGCGCCAGCAACGGCATCGAGGTCAAGTTTGGAGCCCCCATCGCCGTCTCCAACCACGCCGAGCTCAAGCTCGTCTACCAGATGTACAACCCCGAAGAGAAGATGAGTGAGACCAACCCCGTGGCCAAGGCGGCTCACCAGCTCTCCTCCTTCACCACCAAGCGCATGGGCTCGAACTATCCCTGGCGCTTCTACAAGAAAGCCGACACCAACTTGCTCGTGCGGGTGGCCAAAGCCAGCCTGAAGGCCGGGGTCAACGGGGCCCTCTTCGGGGGGGTCACGGGCGCCATCATCGGAGGTCTGGCGGGCGGGATCTTCGGCAACTGGCAGCTCTGGGAGCCCTTCGCCAAGCTGGGGGCCGTGGCCGCCGGCGGCTGGTCCACTCTCAACGCCGGCCGCATGGCTGCCAAGGGCGACCCTCTCAACGTGGTCGAGGCCCTCGAGCGCATCACCCACGGTCAGCCCGTGGTGCTCCAGGAAACCCAGATCCACACCGCCACCGTGCCCTTCTTCGGGAGCATCAACTGGTTCAGCGACCGGGACGTGGGCTCCACGGTGAACACGGTGCAGTCGCTCGACCGCCTCTACTGGGTGCTCAACCCCGACAAGAAGGTCGAGGAGAAGAAAGAAGAGCCCAGGCCGCAGCCCAAGAAAGAGGTCCAGGTCATCGTACAGCCGGGCGGCACCCTGCACATGCACGTGGGCGACGACATCCAGGTCGGCGACCAGCTGCAGGTGGGTGATCGGGTCCACGTCGAGCGCCACCGCCACGACCATACCCACCTCGAAGGGGAGGTCAAGGTAGAGCAGCACACCCACCTCGAGGGCAGCAGCATCGCCGTGGCCGAGGAGCACACCCACTATGAAGGTGGCATCAAGGTCGAGAACCACGATCATCACAACGCCACCCTCAACCACAGCCCTGTGACCATCGAAGGCTCGCGCGACGAGCACGTCCATCTGGGCGCCCTGACCGGCAAGAAGTGACTTGGAGCGTTACCGGGACGAGCTGCGCCGGGGACTGATCAACGTCTCGCTCAAGTGGGGCGAGGGCTACGACCGTAACGGCAAGCCCTACGCCTGGATGGTGGATACCCGGGAGCTGTTGCTCCAGGGGCCCTATCTTCACTACGCCGCCCGACTGCTCTGGGAGCGGCTCAAGCCCCACCGACCCGAGGTGGTCGCCGGCATGACCCTGGCTGCCAACCCGCTGGTCATCGCGCTCATGTACGAGAGTCGTCAGGACGGGCAACCGGTGGATGGGGCCATCATTCGACGCGCTCCCAAGCAGGATGGCTTGCGCAAGCTGGTGGAGGGCCCCCTCATCCGGGCCGGGGCCCGGGTGGCCATTCTGGACGATCTGGTCAACGCCGGCCACACCCAGAAGCAGGCCATGCAGGCCATCGCTCCCTTCGATTGCCGGGTGGTGGCCGTGGGGGTGCTCATCGACTACCTTCTGGAGGGCGCCCTGTGGCTGCGCGAGCAACAGATCCCCCTGGAGGCGCTCTTCACCCTGCCCGAGCTGGGGGTGACCCTGGCGGGCGAGCTGCCTGAAGTGCGAGTGGCCTGGACCTTCGACGGTCTCAACTCGGGCCGCTACAACGCTCCAAAGTCCACGCCGGCGGTCACGCCCGAGGCCCTCTACGTCGGCAGCGACCAGGGCTTCGTGCTAGCCCTCTCTCACCAGGGCAAGGAGCTATGGCGTTATGCGGTGCGCGACCAGGAACGGGGCGTCCATTCCTCGCCCCTCGTTCTCGACGGACGCGTCTACTTCGGAGCCTACGACGGCTACCTCTACTGCGTGGAAGAGGGCCGGCTGGTCTGGGAGACCCGCCCGGGACAGTGGATCGGGTCCTCGCCCGCGCACCATGACGGGTCGATCTACGTGGGCATCGAGTACGGCGAGGCGGGCGGAAGCTTGCTGGCGGTGGAGGCGGCCACCGGCCGACAGCGCTGGGAGCTCAAAGCCGGTCACTATATGCACTCCTCCCCTTTCGTGGATGAGCCGCGGGGTCAGGTGATCGTGGGCGCCAACGACGGCCTGGTGCGGGCGGCCGATCTGGCCAGCGGCAAGCTGCGCTGGGAATTCGAGACGGGCGGCCCGATCAAGGGCCAGCCCGTGGTAGATCCGGACGGCACCGTCTTCGTGGCTTCCTTCGACGGGCAACTCTACGCGCTCTCGGCCGGCGGCGGTCAGGAGCTGTGGAGGCGCCGGCTCTCCGTGCAACTCTACAACACTCCCCTGGTCTACGAGAGCCTGGTCATCGCGGGCGGCAGCTCAGGGCGACTGCTGGCCCTGGATCGGGCCACCGGCGAGGTGCGCTGGGTGGCCCCGACCGGGGGCTCGCTGGTGGGCGGGGCGGCCCTGGTGGGACCCGATCTGCTGGCGGCGGCCGGCACGGACGGCCAGGTATTTCTGTACGCCGCCTCCACTGGCCAACTTCGCGGGAGCTACCCCACCGGCAGTCAGGTCATGGGCACCCCGGCCAGAGTCGAAGGCGGCTTCGTCCTGGCCACCTTCAACGCCCTCCACGCTTTCAGCCTGTGATGCCACCCTCCAGCCAGCTGCTGTCGGCCTCGGGCGTCAGGGCGGCGTGCGACTCGCCCAGCCGGAGCAAGAGCTCGCGCACGTCCTCGAGGGCCTCGGCGTGGTCTTGCACCGAGCCGGTTCCCTGAGCGAGCAGGGCTGCCAGGGTCGATTCCAGGCTCTTGACGTGGACCTCGAACTCCGAGGCCACCCGCTCCAGCTCCTCATCCTCGCCGACCGCCTGCTGGTTGGCCTTGCTCCAGGCCGCCAGCCGACGCGAGGCGTCCCGCACCACCTGGTGGCACTGGGTCAGCAGGGGACGGATCACGGTCAGCTCCTGCTCGGTCTCCAGGGCCCGGGTGAACCGGTCGAAGAGGCTACCCGACTTGACCGTGGCCGTCTCTCCCTCGCTGTCGGTATCGTCCGGCCAGACCAGGCGCGAGCCACAACCGGTGCAGTTGCGTACCTTCTGGTTCTTCAGCCCGCACTGAAAGCAGGTCACCAGATCTTTCTCTTCCTGGAGCAAGCGAATGGTCTCGCGGCACCACAGCCAGCGATCGAAAGCCTCCTCCAACTCGCGCAGGGCAGCGGCCAGTGCGGTCCGGTCGTCGGCCTCGGCGGCATCGCGCAGCTTCTCAAACGAGGCCAGAGGGGCGCTGACGGCAGCCTGCAGCGCATCGTGCTCGAGCGCCTTGAGGCTGGACAGCTCACCCTCCAGCTCCGTGGCGTCCAGGTAGCACTGCTCCAGCTTGCCCAGCAAGTAGGGACGTGGAACGCTGCCGGCATACCAGCCTTTGACCGCTTCGCGCAGCTCCTCCAGCAGCGGGTCGGCGGCAAAGGAGCGGCTCTGGGGCCCCTTCTCGATCCAGGCCTTCTTCTTGTTCAAAAGCTCCTGGCCCAGCCGGAACAGCTCCATCAGCTTGCGCTCGGAAGGCTCGGCCCGGGCGCTGTCGAGGGTCACCTCGAAGCGCTCGAGCACGGGGCGAACAGTGCCTTCCCAGGTCTGCTCTCCGCGCTGGGAGAGCAGCACGGTATCGTGAAAACGCTGGCAGTCGGCCCGCTGCTCCTCGAGGAAACCTTGCAGTCTGGCAAAGTGAGCTTCCAGGCGCTCGGGGGTGGCCCCGCCTCGCGCCGCTCGGGCAAAGGCGTCCAGCACCGCCACCTCGGAGAAGCCCTCCTGGCGGCGCACCTGGGCCACGGCGTTGAAGCTCGAGTTGAGGTCGATGGCGGCGTTCTGAAGCAGCTTGACGGCCTCGGTCAGGCTCTCGCGACGACCGGCCGGATCCTCCAGAAAATGGACCAGCGCCCCGGCCGCCTGCTCGAAGGTGGTCAGAGCGCCCTGAATGCGCTGGGCCACCGCCTGGTTGTGCGGGTAGCTCTCGCGAAAGACCTGGCCTTCGGCCTCGTAACTCTTGTGCAGCTTGACCAGCTCGGCCACGCGCGCCCCCAGGAGCTCGTGGTCGCCCAGCCCGTCGCAAATGGCGCGCACCGCTTTGAGAGCGTCGTCCAGAGCAGGAATGGGAACATCCTGGGGCAACAGGCGGCGCTCGCGCTCGAGCTGCTCGGAAAGGGTCGCGATCTGGAAGGAGAGCTCTTGCAGCCGCTTGCCCGAGGCCACCAGCGGATCGCGTTTGGGATTGGCCAGCCCGGCCGACAGCTCACCCAGCAGAGCTTCGCGCTGATCCAGCTGGGTCAACAGCTGGTCGGCCAGGGCCACCAGGCGCTCGTGCCCCAGCACCACCTCTCGGGTCAAGCGGGCCAGGTTGCGCGAACGCTGGTGCCGATCCTGAGCGGCGGCCACCAGCTCAAGGCACTCAGAGCCGGCCAGGGTGCCTTCCAGCACCATCACCAGGCCCTCCACCAGGGCTGAAATCTCGCGCGCATAGCGTGGTGTCATGCAACCTCCCCCAGCTCGGACAAACGTTCTTTGACGCCCGACAGGGACTCGTGCCGCTGCAGGCGGCGCCAGGAGTCGGGCTGGAGAAGGTCCGACAAGACCTCCTCGATCCCCTGCCTCACCGGCGGATCAACCGGAACTGCCGGGACGAAACAAAGCTCAGGCGCTCGAGCGACGTAGTGCTCGTAGACGGCGCGAAAATCCACCCTGGGACAGGGCAGCCCGTGCTGCAGGCAGTTGCGGAAGAACTGCTCGATCTGGCGCGTGTAGAGATTGTAGAGAAAGCTGAGCTCACTGAGCCGGAACAGGTTGTTTCGGGTGTAGAGCGCGTAGAGCACGGCCCCCAGCGAGTAACAATCGCCCATCTCCCCGCTCTCGATGTGAAACAGGCGCTCGGGAGCGGCATACTCCGGGTCGCCATGAGCGAACCAGAAGTCGGGGGTGGGACCTTCCTGGCCCGTGCGGGCCATGCCCAGGTCGGCGATACGCGGTCTCAGCTCGTGGTCGAGCAGGATGTTGGAGGGAGCCAGATCGCGGTGGAGCACCCCGGCCCGGTGCAGACAATCGAGCCCGTCGGCCAGGGCGGCTGCGATGTCCAGCAGCTGGCGGCCCGAGTAGCCTCCCCGGGCCACCAGGTCGGCCAGGGAACCACCCGTGACCAGCTCCATGGCGAAATAGAGCGTGCCATCGGGCAGCTCGGCCAGGGGAGCCTTGAGGGCCATCACCGCCGGGTGCTCGACGGCCGCCAGAGCGGCCGCTTCCGAGCGGAAGCGAGCGCTCTGCTGGGGGGTCTGGCGGTCGGGCCGCATGACCTTGACCGCCAGACCCCCATCGGCTTCGTACACCTCGCCATAGCTGCCCCGGCCCAGCAGTCGCCGGACCTGAAAGGGGCCGATCGCTGAGTTCATCGTGGCCCGCAGTTCCACCCGAAACGGTTCACAACCTGTTCATCATCAGTTAACAGATTCTTCATCTAACAACGAATCTACAAAAGGGCCTCCTCATCCCCCGGGCGCTATCCTGAGGCAGTCAGGTGCGCTGGGAGGAAAAGATGCTCTACCAAACCAACAGCTGGGGCGGCTCTTCGATCGCTTCCCCCTTCATGAACGGCAATCAGTTTGGCGGTCCGATGAACGCCAATCCCTACACGAGTCTGGCCTCCATCATGATGCTCTTCGCCCTCTTCGAGGCCATGTCGCGCCAGGGCGGCCAGCAGCAACCGGGCAACGGCAACTGCTGTTGGAGCGATCCGCGCGGCTTCAACTCGGCCATGAACTTCGATCCTTGCTACACTTCCAGCGGCTGCGTGCCCGATCTCAGCTGCTGGGGCGGCGGCGGACATAACGATTGCCACGGTTCCTCTTCGACCCACTGCGGTCCCAACGCCTCAGCCAGCGCCTCCGCGTCCGCCTCTGCTTCGGCTTCGGCTTCGGCTGCCGTTTCGGTCAGCCACAACGACAATCAGAGCGCCTCTGCCTCGGCAGCCGCGGCCGCCAGTGTCAGCGTGGAGCAGCAACAGCAGCAACAGGTGCAGTCCAGCGGCGGAGACGGCGGCGGTGATGGTGGCGGCGGTGGCGGCGGTGGCGGGGGAACCCCTGTCATCCTGGACCTGAACGGGGACGGTAAGCTCGATACCACAGGTAAAGGCGGCGCCAAGATCAACTTCGATCTGAACGCCGACGGCAAGCAAGACACGCTGGAGTGGATGAGCAAGGGCTCTCAGGACGGCCTGCTGGTGCACGACTTCAACGGCGACGGGGTCATCAACGATGGGCGCGAGCTGATGCGCCGCACCGGCGAAAACGGCGAGCAGGACAAATACAAGAATGGCTGGGATAAAGTCGCCCAGCTCTATGACAAGAACCGCGACGGCGTGGTCAACGGCGAGGAGCTGAACGGCTTGCAGATGTGGGTGGACTCGAACGGCGACGCCAAGACCGACAAGGGCGAGCTGAAGTCGCTGGCTGAGCTGGGCATCAGCTCGATCGACCTGCCCAAACGAGAAGGGGAGATGGATTCGACCTTCGTGCGCAATGGACGCACCCAGCTCGCACGCGACTACGACTTCGAGCTGGCCAACCCGATCGCCTGAGCCTCAGGGAGCTTCAGCCAGGGGCCGCTTGAGAGAGAGGCGGAAGGGGTGGCCGGCGCGCGTGACGGCCACCCCATCGGCGTCGATGCGCACCACCCGGCATCCGAGCACGTACTCCCCCGGGCGGGCGGTGAGCCGCTCGCCTCGGGCCGACAGCACCGCCTGGAATTGACCGCCGCTCTTCTCGATGGCGATCAGCTGAAAGCCAGGGGGAGCCGGCTTGCTGATGCGCCCCCCGGCATCGGGGTCGGTGGCGATGCTGGAGGTGGCCTGATGCCTGGGCCGGCCGCCTGGAGCCAGGAACGGGTCGCGGGCCGGTTTGATATAGTTGACGGCGGGCAGAGTGACCCGGGTGACGGTCGGCTGAGCGGGTGGCTTCACCCTGCGAACGAAGGGGTCGCGCGTGGCCGGTGGAGCCACAACCACCCGAGCCTCCTCGCGAGAGGCGGGGGCGGTGGGAGGAGGCGCAGGGCCGGATGTCGTCTGGGGCGATGGGCTGGAGCAAGCCACGGCTCCCCAGGCCAGTCCGGTCAGCAGCCAGACACTCAAGCTCCTTCGCATCTTGAGCCTATGTTCTTGAACCATCTTCAATTCCCTCCCGCTTGGCCACCCGCACGCCTCCCACCAGAACGGCCTCCTCCTGCTCATGGATGGCGGCCCGCCCCTTCGGATTGAGCATGTCCTCGATCTCCTGAACGATCTTGAGCGTCTGCATCCCCTCGGCTACCAGGCGCTGAGCCTCGGCGTGGCTGGGCGCGGCGGCGATGCGCTCGGCCTGCACACCCAGGCTGACCTGCACGGTCGGGTGAGCCGAGAAACGCCCCATGGCCAGACGCAGAGCCTTCTCGCCAGCCGGTTGCAGCAACCCCTCGCCCAGCTGATCGAGAAACTCCTGACAGACCGGCAGGGCCAGCTTGAGGGGCGAGTTCGGGTCCAGGGTGCCCTCCACGGTCCACTCGGTGACGCGCAGACGCTCCTCGGCACCGATCTCCTGGCTGGGGCCGTAGGCCATCAGAACTGCCAGTCCCAGCTCGTCCGGCCGGGTGCTCTGGAGGTTCTGCAAGACGCTGCGCCCGATCAGACGTCGGGCTTCGTCACTGGTTGCCCCCTCCATCAACTCGCCGGCCCACCCTGCCGCGGGATGATGCTCGAGCAGCTTGAGCATTACCGGGAGGCTCGCCTCTCCGCCCGAATCGGCCAGCAGGGCTCCCACCCTGCCCACGGCCTGATCGCGCTCGCTGTTGACCGGCTGGCGCTCGAGCTGGCCCAGCTCCCAGCGCAGCAGGCGGCGCTTCTCCTCGGGCGGGCAGTCGAGTCCGGCGAACAACTCGCCCAGACGCTCGCTTCGATCACCCGAGGGATTCTCCAGCCACACCTGATAGGCTCGGCTGCGCGCGCCTTCGGTTTCCAGCGCCTCGCCCCAGGCCAGCGCCAGGCGCGCCCAGGGGGATCCGATCTTCTCGAGTGCGGGTTTTGCGGCGTCCGCCCCGCCGAGCTGGCGCAGGTACTCGGCCTGCTGGGTGAGCTGGTCGGGGTCGGTGGTGCGGTCCATCTGATGGCGCACCAGCTCGACCCGCTCCTCGTTGCTGACCTTCGAGCTCGTCCGCACGGCAACAAGCGCGTCGTAGAGCACGTTCTGCGACTCTCCCAGCACCAGCGGAACCAGGGCCGCGCGCAAAACCTGGTTCTTCGTCGCGGCCAGCCACTCGTCCAGTTGCTCGGCTCTGGCCAGCGTTTCTGGCAGGCGCCGCAAAGCGTGATCGACCTCTTCCAGAGCCGCATCGCCCTTCAGCTCGTAGAGCCAGCTGACGCAGGTCAGGATCTGCTCTCTGGTGCCCACTTCGGTCAGCGCGCGGCTGACCAGCGCCGCCCGGTCTTCATTGGGCAGTTTGCTGTCGTAACGATTGGCCTGCCACAGGCCGCGCAGCAGCTCGACCGGGTCGACATCAAGATCTCCCTTCAGGGCAGCCTCGGTCAGCACTCTGCGGCTGGAGGGGTGCGAAACGGCCTGGCGCCAGTCGATGAGGCGCTCGACCTCGGCCTTGCGGGTCGGCAACCGGGAGAGCAGCTCGAGCACACGGGCCTCGCCCTGCTCTCCTTTCAGCTCGTAGGTCCAGGAAGCGTGCACCGCCAGGGCCTGGTCCCGAGCCTCTCCGGGGGCCAGGGCGACCAGTTGATCGGCGCTCCAATCCACCAGGCGGGCTCGCTCGACATTATCCACGCCGTGCGAGGCCGTCTTCCAGAATTCCCGCATTCGCTCCAGGCGAGCCTCGGGGGTCAGCTCGACCGGCCCGCTCAGCACCGCGGACACGGCCGCGCTGCGAGCCTCCTCCAGGGTCAAGGCCCCCAGCCAGCCGGAGAGCTCTTCGCCCAGCGGCTTCGTGGCGGGGTCGGAGGCCAGGTATTCCGCGATGCCCTCCGAGACCCCCAGCTGCGCCTTCCAGGCCAGTAAAGCCAGCACAGCAGCGGGGGCACCCTCCTCGCCCCGACGCCCGGCCAGCTGGTCCAGATTGCGCTCCACCAGCCGCCTGGCATCATCGCGAGGGAGCTTGGCCACCATCCCTCTCAGCAACTCGATGCGAGCGGAGGGGGTATCGGCCACCGCCGGCTGGCCCATCACCTGGCGCAGCATCAGCGAACGGGCCTCAGGATCCTCCAGAGTTACTAGCCAGTCCCGTTCCAGCGCGCCCAGCATCCCCTTCACCCGGGGCAGAGCCGCCTCGCCTGTGAGCTCCACCAGCCAGGCGCCCAGCGTGCGCAGGGCCTCCTGGCTGTCGGGCTGCCCCTGCAGACGGTCGAACTCGGCCTCAACCAGCCGGGCTCGCTCCTCGTTGGGCACCTCCGAGCCGGCTCCCCTCCAGAAGTTGCGCATGCGCTCGATGGTGCTCTCGCCCTCGCCCTCCAGGGCGATCTCAGCCGCCAGAGCCCGCCCCCGGTCGCTGGTCAGGGCCCCCAGCCAGCTGTTCAGCTCGGGGCTTTGCAGGAAGTCCTGCACCACATCAAGGGCTCCGGCACCCTCCAGCTCGAGCAGCCAGCTAGCAAGCTTGCGGCGCGAGGGCGCGTCGCTGGCGGCCGGGAAGTTGGCTCGCACCAGAGCCGCTCGCTGGGCGTTGTCCACCGTGTGCGGGAGCCGCTTCCAGAGCTGGCTGAGCACTTCCACCCGACGTTCCCCGGTGGCGTCCGGAGGATTGGTCTGAAGGAGCAGAGTGGCGATCACACCGTGGCCGGCCGACACGACCTGGCACCATTCCCGGGCCAGTTGACCGGCCACCGGAGGCAGCATGGGCATCAGCTCGGAGCCATCGCTCGCTGGATCGAGCTCTTGGAGCCATCCGGCCAGGATGCGGTTGTCTTCCAGACTGTTGGAGTCGCTCAGCTGGGCGCGCACGAGGTGGGCGCGCTGGTCGTTGGGGAGGGTGCGGTTGGCCTTCCAAAAGGCACTCAGAAGCACGACCGGTTTGTCGTCCCGGGGGTGATCCAAAAAGAAGTCCTGCACCGCGCGCCGACCGTCGGGCGTGGTGACGGCGGCGCTCCAGACAGCTGGCTCGGCGAGCCCCAGCTTCTCGAACACGGGCATCAAGTCGGATTGCGCCTGCCGGGCATACTGGCCCACCAGAACCGCATCGGCCCCGGCTCGGCCCAGCTCGCTGCGGAGGACCTCGGGACGCTCTTTCTCCGGCAGAGCTTCCAGCACGGCCTGAAAGGCCTCAAGTCGGGTCTTCTCGTCATGCACTGGCTCACGGCTCAAGAGGGCGTGCCAGACCGTGAGGCGTTCCTTGTCGGGGAGAGCGGCCTCCCAGGTCTCGCCGGCCTGGATCGAGCCGGCCAGCTCGGGGGTGCGGCGGGCCTCCTCGGCCAGCTCCAGGATCGGCCTGTCGGCCGCCAGCAGGCGCACCTCCTCGGCTGTCAGCGGCGGCGTGCCCTGACCGGCCTTGCGGGCCAGGGCCCAGGGCAGCTCGCGAGCCAGCTCTCCCATGGAGGGAGGTGGCTGGCGGTGAGCCAGCTCCCAGGCCCGGGCAGCGGTCGCCGCATCCGGCGCGGCTTCGCGCCAGGCGCGATAGGCGCTCAGGGTCTCGGGGGTGGCCTGGTCCACCGGCAGCCAGGCTTCACCGTCTCGTCCCACGTTGCCGCGCGAGCCCACCAGGTAGGCTGAGGCGGGCTCGCCCCGGTCATCGAGAAAGACGTAGCCCTGATCCTCGAGCCGGGCCAGCGGGCTCTGAAGCGTGAAGTCACGCAGCTCGCCCACCACTTCGCGGCTCAACGCCACGCTGCGCTCGCCCTTACGGGCCCGCAGCTCGGGCAGGCTCCTGGCAGGCTCGGTGAGGGCGTTGTAGGCTCCGTAAGCGCCAACCTGACCGGGTTGGGCCTCGAACAGCCAGCCGTGGGCGGACAGATCCTGCAAGGCCAGGCCCAGCTCAGGCTCGACCAGCTTCTCGGCCGGCAGCTCTCCGCTGAAAACGCGCACCTCCTGAAGGTCTTCAGAAGAACGCAGCGGCAACGGTAGGTCGCTGTCCGGAGGCTTGACGAGCAAGCGCTCGCTCTGACCGCGCTCAAGGCGGTCTACGACCTCATCGAGCGCGATCGACTCACGCGCTTCTTGCCAGGGCAAGCGCCAGCGCTTCTCCTGGTAAAACTCAGCGACGACAGGAGCGGTCAAAGATTTTGGACGAATCTCCACCCGGTCAGCTTAGCTGCAAGCCTGGAAAAAACGCTGAACGAGCTTAGCTGTTCCGAACAGGAAGCCATGATCCGCCCACCCGCACGCGACCGTGCTCGAGCTGGACCCCCGGGGAGTGGCTCTGACAGACGCGATACACCTCGCGAAGATGAGGCCAGAGTGAGCCGATCTCCTGCAAGGTCTCGAGCGGGGCGGCCCGCCCGGTCAGGTCGGACAGGGAATACAGCTGGCTCAGAGTTTCCAGGCAGGCCGTGGCGACCTGCTGCATCCGGCTCGGATCCTGAATCTGCTGAACGGTGTCGGGGAACCGGGTGGGGAAGCTATTCTCGCTCCAGAGCGTGTTGCCATGATAGCTCAAGATCGCGGCCGCGCTCACGGTGCGTTGCTCGGGGGTGGCTTCAAGCTGGCCGGTCCGAAAGCAAGCATAGAGAGCCCGCGAGGCCTGGTGCTGTCCCAGAGGGCTCTCGTCGTCGAGTCGGCTGGCAACCCCCAGGCCAAAGCGCATCACTTCGATCTGGTCCGGATCGCTGGCCTGCACCTTTTCCGCCAGGTGACGGCGCACGGCCAGGCCGCCGTCGGTCAGAGCGCCGCAGAACTCTCCGAAAGCCAGGTGCGCCTGCTCGGTGGTTTCACGACGCAGGGCGCGGGCGGCCGACTCGACCAGGTGATTGCGGTCGCGAGGGTTGGTCAGGGTGGGCAGAAACTGGTCCACCACCTCCAGCATGGCGGGCGCGGCCGGGTGGGTGCTGGCCCGCAGAAAGGGCAGCACGTAAGGCGTGTGGTCCTGACTGGCCATCTGCTCGGGCTTGAGGTCGGCCAGCCAGTTGGCAGCCAGCCAGGCCGCGATCATCGTGGCCGGTCCCGTGGCTGCCTTCTCGAGCCCCTTGCCCCAGGTGCGAGCGGCCCGCTCGGCCAGCTCGGGACCCAGCTGACCTCGCATGCTGTCGACCGAGCTCTGGACCAGCACATCCAGGGGCTCACCGGTGGACAGGGCAGGGGCGGCCGAGGCCCGCACCGGGGCCTGAAAGACGGGTGGGCGCCAGCTGACCTGCATGAGGTCAGCCTAACCTGACAGGCTGAAAGGGGCCTGAACGCGAAGCTCGCGGCCGTGCGCACCCTGCTCCTCTGCCTGCTGATGGCGACCGCGGTCAGGAGCAGGGTTCCTCCTGAAGCCTGGCTCGAGCAAGCTTGCCGTCCCCACTTCGTGAGAAAAATTCTCCAACAACTGGAATGATTTTCCATGCCAGCCATGGAATGTATGTTCGGAAATTTCCTGTGCAAGGAGCAGAGACCGTGCCCACTGTCGCCCTCGACCCGGAAACCGAAGCCCGCCTGAAAGAGCTGCCCAGTCGCCAGACCTCCATCTGGCTGGGTGACCGACGTCTCAGCCGGGCGCGCCTCAAGCGCGGCCCCCTGGCTGTGGCGGTGTGGGTGGACGCGGCCACCGGAGCGGTGCGCTCGCTCAAGCCGGTGGAGGCCACTGGGCCGGCCGAGCGGTCCTTGCTGGACTCGCTGGTGCAGGCCATCCTGACCGACCAGACTCCGGCCCGCCCGGTGCGGGTGGCTGTTCCGGCAGAGTTCGTGGTCAAGCTTAAGGCCGCCCTCGAGCCCATCGAAGTCCGGGTGGACGCCCTCCAGGAGCCCGAGTTGCTCGACCTGGCTTTCCGCGATCTGGAGGCCTACCTGGGCGGTTCCCGGCGCAGCTACCTCAAGCAGCCCGGCATCACCCCGGGTCAGGTCCGCAAGCTGTTCGGGTCAGCCGCCGAGCTTTATGAGCTGGCCCCCTGGCTCGACTTCAGCGACCGAATGCTGTTCGAGCTCGATGGCCTGTCTGTCTCGCCGGTCTTCTGCTCGGTGATGGGCTCGCAGGGCATCGAGACCGGGCTCTCGCTCTTGCTCGACCGCAAGAGCGTGCAGGCCGTGACCGATGGCAAGCAGCCGGGCGCCTGCATTGGCCTCACTTTCTCCGACCTGGAGAGCTACCCGAGGCTCTTGCTGCGAGAGGCCACCACCCACGGCTGGCCACTGGCCCAGGAGGGCTCGCGCCAGCTGGCCCCGCTGGTGCTGCGGGCCGACCGGCCGCTGGCTCCCTTTCCCACCGCCGCCGAGATCCGGCTGCTGGTGGACGTGGTGGACACGTTCGCGGCCCTTTATCAGGAGCCGGCCTTCCCCGACAGGCTGACTCCGGGGACTGGACTGACCGTGAGCATCCAGGGGCGCCGGCCGGTGGCGGTGAGCTTCTCAGACCTGTTTTAGAGGCGAGGCCTGAAAGGCCGTGCCGCTCAATATATTGACTGTACGTCGAAGCTGCTTCCCACGAAGAGTCCGCTACCGTGTTCTCCCGAGCGCAAAAGAATCCCTTACAGGGTTCTCCGCCTGCGCGATGCCCAGAACTTGTGGACGTCCTCCGCGGGCCACGAGGGGTCTGCGGCCGTGCTCCTCCAGACGCAGGCCTTTCTGCAAATCCTGCATCGCTTGACTCCAACCAGGGCCCGAAGGTGAGAGCCCCGAAGCAGGCCCTCCGCCGTGCAGTGCCCAGCTTGCTCATACCAGGATCAAAGCGACGCCACGGTATGCCCTCGCTGCAATACCCCGCTCGCCGCCGCCTACTACGCCCGCCAGGCCCTGCCCGAGGGCACGCCCCTGCAGGGCGGCGTCTACCGGGTGGGCGAGAAGATCGGCATGGGGGCGACCAGCATCGTCTACTCTGGCGTCGAGGTCCGCCTCAACCATCCCATCGCCATCAAGGAGTTCTTCCCGCTCACCGCTCGTCGCGAAGGTATGAAGGTGGTTCCTACCAACTCCGGGACCGGCCCGCGCCGCAAGTACAACCTCGAGCGCGAGGAATTCCTGGAGGAAGGCCGCCTGCTCTCGCGCTTCAACCACCCCGGCATCACGGGCGTGCACAACCTGTTCGAGGAGAACGAGACAGCCTACCTGGTGATGGAGCTCCTGCACGGGGCTACCCTGTACGAGCTGGCCACCGAGCGGGGGGGCAAGCTCGAGCAAGACGAGGTCATGCGCTGCGTGCTGCAGATCCCACCCGCACTCGAGACGATGCACCTTTACGGGCTGGTCCATGCCGATCTCAAGCCCGACAACCTCATGATCACCGAGGACGGTCGGGTGGTGCTGCTCGATTTCGGAGCCACCTACCGTTATCTGACCGGCACCGGCAAGACGCAGGAGTTCACTCCCGCCTACGCCGCCCCCGAGCAGCTTCCCGAGCTGGCGG
>JAANMU010000334.1_pt1 | contig 59070 bp, 66 predicted proteins | sample 7279701 | NCBI WGS metagenome assembly JAANMU01 (sample SAMN14094539, study PRJNA606508) | bioreactor metagenome | isolation source: A lab-scale SPAN reactor treating ammonium-rich wastewater day 57 | place: Ireland: Galway | collected 2017-03-13
CTTGAAGCATGAGTGGTGCATTGTCAAATTCAAGACCATAATGAAGTGATAGGAGAGGTTTTTTCATTTCTAAACATAAATCAATAAAAAATCCAGCTCCGAAACTGGGTGTGGTGCACTCAGTAATTAAGGCATCGGCACTTTTCAATCTTTCAACTTCTTGCTTGTACAATTGAATGGGATCAAACTGTCGTTGCCAGTGAGGATCTTTGGTATGGTTGGGATCAACCAGGTGTTTTGTTAAAACTTCGTGACCAAATGACTCTATGTCTTTGGCAATGTCTTGAGTTACCGGTAAAATGGCACGCGATCGAGAAACTGAGGTGCTGAAAAAGATTTTCATAGTGAAACTACTATATCATGAATGTACAATAAGCTAAAGATTTTTAATTAGAAAGGAAATCATGCCCCGAATAGTGATTAAATCAGCCACGGGACCATTTGAAGTCAAGACCCCCAAAGGCGACTCAGTGTGGATTTGTGGTTGTGGTCTGACAGATAATCCAGATGGTACCTGCAATGGAAACCATAAGAAGTTGAACGTTGCAGAAGAAGATCCAGACAAACTTTATCAGTATGATGATGGAGAGCGACTAGAAGTGGCAGAGTTGGTTGATGAAAAAGACAAGGATGATGAAGATGAGGATGACGATGAGGACGATGATGATTGTTGCGGAAAGGGTTGTTGTGGGGGAGGGTGTGGTGGTGGAAGGGGGGAGTGTTGCGACGATGAGAAAGATTAAATTGCAACGTTAAGCGACAATTGCTGAGTAGGAGTCTGAGTTGGAAGATCCTGATCCCGATTTTATCGGGACAGGATGACAAGTGATTGGTTTCTCCAATGAGGCACTGAAACCATCGCCGAGGCAGGCAAGTTCAGGGTGACATGCTACCAGCATCAATTTGAAATTTGACCAAGATCTAAAATCTCCACATATCCTCGTACCTTTTTTTGGAGTTTGGTGTCGAGCGTGCAGAGTGAAGCATCTTTTTCTTTTGCTAACCAAACATAAGCCGCATCGTAGACTGAGATGTTTTTTTCTAGACTAAGACTAAATAGTTCTTCTGCGGGCACATCAAGAGAGTACTCAATATGAATTCTGGACAACTGGTGAATTTTCGGAAGCATGTGAGAAATTGGTATCTGTTGGTGACTGGCCACCGACTTGCAAACATTAATTGTTTCATATTTGAGTAAAAATGGGGCAAAAAACGAACGGTTGTATGTGGCGGAGGCGTTGAAAAAATCAGTAATAAGGCAAACTTCCCTTTCTTCAAGCACAAAAGCCATTAAGAAAGATGAATCGATAACTGAGCGGAGTGGTGGTATTTGCAAATTTAGTACTTTCTGCCCTCTTCTACGAGGGCTTTGTAATCAAGAGGTCCCTTGACAGGATACTTTTTCCTTAATCTGGCAATTTCTTCAAAGGCAGCAAATCTATCTTGGCGAATAGCATCTTGCTCAGCTTGCATTTCTTTTTCCAAAATAGTTCTGACTAATGAGCCAATCGTTACCTGACGGGATGATGACTGGTGTTTTAACCATTTAAAGGTACTGGGATCCAGCATGATATGGGTGCGTTTGGAGAGTGACATGTGCATATATTAACATATGGTCGTCAATAATTGCAAGAATCGATTCATTGTATTGATTTTAGTAGTTACTAATCTTTCATTTTTTGCAAACCATGTTATCCAGATATCTTTTTCGAATCTTATGAAGGTTTTGAGATGCTGGATCCCCGCCGTTTGCGGGACAGGCAAATCCAGCATGACGACGCTCGTAACACACTTTAGGTATACTACGCCAACCCGGACAGAATGTAGTACAAAAAGGTACCAAAAAAACAGACTCGATTGCTCGAGTCTGTTTGATTGCATTTTTAAATGATGGTAGATTGCTGACTATTGATTAGCAACAGCTTTGATCGAGGTAGATGCTGATCCCGATTTTATCGCGACAGCATGACGGGCAAACGAATGTCCCAACGGGATCCTGAAACAAGATAGCGGATCCTGAAACTAGTTCAGGACTCCTCTCCCAATAAATCGGGATCGTCGGTTCAGGATGACTGTTGCCTATTACTTCAACTCGACCACACAACCAGCCTCCTCTAAGGTTTTCTTAGCGGCTTCGGCGGTTTCCTTATTGGCGGCTTCCAAGACGGTCTTGGGAGCTGACTCCACAAAGGTTTTAGCTTCACCTAAACCAAGTTCTGGTTTGAGAGTGCGGACTGCCTTGATGGCACCAATTTTGTTGGCTCCGGCGTCTTTGAGAATAACGTCAAAATCAGTTTTTTCTTCAGCGGCCTCAGCGGGCGCACCGGCGGCTGCACCTGCTACACCACCCATCATCATGGGGGCAGCGGCGGTGACGCCAAACTCAGCTTCCAGAGCTTTAACCAGGTCGCTCACTTCTACCAGTGATAGCTCTTTGACTGCATCCACAATTTTTTGCAGTTTCGGTGAGAGCTCGACCGCTTCTTTTTTGGTGTCTTCGGACATATGTCTCCTTTTCTATTACTAAGGTTTACTACTTTGGTGGTTGGCAAAGTTTGATTTGTTGATACTTTTTCGACGAGATGTGCTTGTTGATTTTCGAAATGTTGAATCAGCGTGGGCGGAGCAACATGACGACTCAAATTATCCCTTTTCGGCAATCGCTTTCAGGGCAAAAACTAGATCACGCGGACCTGCTTTCAGGACATTAACTAAGCCAGAGGCTGGTGATTGCAGTCTATTGAGCAGGTTGGCAACCAACTCTACTCGTCCTGGCAATTTGCTTAACTTTTCTACGTCGGCGACGGAGAGAATTGCTTCACCCAAGACTCCCTGTTTAATGGTCAATTTCTCGGTTTCTTTTTGAAAGGCAAATAGGGCTTTAATGGGTTCGACTTCGTCGGTGTAGCCAAAAACAATGGCGTTCATACCAGTTAAGGAGTCGGTGAGCTTGCCTTTACCAATTGCCAGATCGATTAAAGTATTTTTGGTGACCAACATTTCACCACCAGCAGTGGTAATTTCTCGACGCAGTTTGACCTGATCATTAACGCTAGTACCAGAGTAGTCAACAATGGTGATTGATTTGGCACGACTAATTCGGTCTTGAAGATCAGAAACGGCTTGTTGGTTTTGGGTGCTAGGCATAGTGATTAATCTTTCTTTATGACGTCATGCCGTCCCGACAAAGTCTGGATCAGCGTTTAGGTAGTTGAATTGGTATTGCTCTTAATCGTTGATTGGTCAACAAAAAAGATATTTTAACTATCGTTAGCAAAGAAGAATAGAAGGGGAAACAACAATCATGTTTCGCTTCTCGACGTGGCTTATAGGGACTAGCCAAGGCACGTGTTCTTCAAAGCAGAGTAGTAGTATAACACATGGTTGGTTTAATTTACCAGCAAACCTCGAATTTTGTCTGCTGAAAGTCAAATTGACCTACTTTTACATACTGAATATATCTTGCACCTCACAAATTTGTGGTATAGTAATACTCGTATGTTAGCTCCTTGTTACTTTACCGTTGACTGCATGCAACTTTCCCAAATTAAGGTGAAAGGCATTGTGGCGTGGTGAAAGCAAAAAGGAAAGCAAAAGCAATCACACCCCGCCACACGGCGGGGTTTTTAGTTTCTGGGCAGTGTGAGAGCAGACCTGCGCCAAAGATAAATAGACAGATATCAAGTAATTGGAATGAAAGTAAATAAGTTTTGAAATGGCGAATCAGGCCCTAATGACAATGAGGGCAGTAAAGATGACGATAGGGGCGGTTAAATCGATTGCTTGTAGTAGTAGTAGAGAAAGGAGGCTGCCATGACAGCCCAAACCACCAGTACACCCTACTCACCAGAGGGTCTGCAGGCCCTCCAAGAGGCATTGAGCCTGCATGCAGAAATGGCCATGATTTGGCAAAATCCGGTCACTAATCAAATTGCGATCAAGCAGTTGTATGAACCAAAATCCTCTGAGTTACCCAGACCCAACTAGTCAGAGCCAAGTTCGACACAGCTTGTTTGATCTACCTCCTCAGTTGCGCCATCAGTGGTGAACTGAGGAGGATTTTTTTGTACACACCAGTCATGTATTGCTTACTAGTCTATACTGTAAGTAGTATTTAATAATTTTAGTCAAAGTAGTCAGCCTCTGGAAATTTGCGAGTCATGGTTTGAGTTAAGATCGCAGCAGCACAATACAGAAAGGAGACAAAATGATAAAGCAACAGAAGCGAGAAGTGGCTGTCAGAGCGCAACATTGGGCGGATTTATCAGAGTTGTTAAGACTACATCGAGGTTTGGTGAAGAGTTATTATCAAAATACTGGTCAAGTCATGCGGGAGCAGTTTGGATTGAAACAACTGCATTTGTCTGATTACAGTGGGTCGGGCAAATTGGCAGTTGGGTAATCGGTTGCCAGTGGTATACTAACCACCTAATGTCGACACAACAATTTTTGACTACCACAACTACTAGCCCTGCGTGAGGGTGTGGTTTGGATGGTTAGGCACCCCTCGAGCAGGGGTTTTTTAGTACAAAAGAGGTTATAATTAGAAGGTATAGTGCTCAAAGGTAGAAAAGTTTTGTAAAAGTGCTGATTACATTTGAAGTATAAAGTGGAAGAATTGAGTTGGATGATGCTGGATCAAACTCAGACCCTGAATAGATTATGGATCGAGTCCCGGACAGTTTTGACGGTTTAGGGTGATGAATGAAGAAATATGTTCAGAATAACGAGACTGGCAAATTTTTGAAAGGATAATATGTCAAATAAAAATCAACAAGATAACTTAGATCAATTAGCAGAATTAAGACACTCGGCGGCTCATTTATTGGCGGCAGCGGTGTTGGAAGTTTATCCGGACGCCAAACCGACGATTGGTCCATCGATCGATGATGGTTTTTACTATGACTTTAAGTTGACAAATCCCATTTCCGATACCGATTTACTAGTCATTGAACAAAAGATGCAGGAGTTGGTTAAAGACTGGCAGGAATTTACTCGTCAAGAAGTGACTGCCGATGAAGCAAGAGCGATCTATAAAAGTAATCCTTATAAGATAGAACTGATTGAAGAATTGGACAAGGCTGGTGAAACGATTACTCTTTATAAAAGTGGCAACTTTGTCGATCTATGTCGAGGCGGTCACGTGGATAGTCCTCAAAAATCACTCAAACACTTCAAACTACTTTCAACTGCAGGTGCCTACTGGCGGGGAGATGAGAAGAATATTATGTTAACGCGGATTTACGGCACGGCTTTTTTCTCCGCTAATGAGTTGGTGGACTTTCTCAAACAAAAAGAGGAAGCCAAACTCCGAGATCACCGTAAGTTAGGTCGGGAGTTAGATTTGTTTACTTTCTCCGATTTAGTTGGTGGTGGCCTGCCGCTTTGGACACCAAAAGGTACTTTGTTACGCAATCTGCTAGACGAGTATGTTTGGCAATTAAGACTTGCACGCGGTTACGAACGGGTGACTATTCCCCACATTACCTCCCGAGCATTATATGAAACCAGCGGTCACTGGGCTAAGTTTGCCAATGATTTATTTAAGATCACCACTCGGGAAGGGCATGAATTTGCCATGAAACCCATGAACTGCCCTCATCACACCCAGATTTATGCCCACCTGCCTCGTTCCTATCGAGATTTACCGCAGCGTTATGCGGAGACGACCATGGTGTATCGGGATGAGCAAAGTGGCGAGCTAAATGGTTTGTCGCGGGTGCGATGTATAACTCAGGATGATGCACATGTCTTTTGTCGTGAGTCGCAGTTGGAAGACGAGATGTATGCGATTTGGGATATTATAGAAACTTTTTATGAGGCTTGTGGTTTTCCAGAATTAAAGTTGCGGTTGAGCTTGTCGGATCCAGAACAGATGGATAAGTATTTAGGTAGTCGCGACCAGTGGGATAAGGCAGAGGAGCAACTGCGAGATATGGCCAAAAAGCGGGGCGTGGAGTTCTTTGAAGCTATCGGTGAGGCGGCCTTTTATGGTCCTAAACTAGACTTCATGACCAAGGACTCGCTCGGTCGAGAGTGGCAGGTGGCCACGATCCAGGCTGACAGGAGTATGCCAGATAGATTTGATTTGTTTTGTACTAATGAGGCTGGTGAAAAAGAGAGAGTGGTGATGGTGCATGCCGCTATCATGGGTTCAATCGAGCGGTTTGTGTCTATTTTAATTGAGCATCATGCGGGCAAATTTCCCTTCTGGTTGGCACCAGTGCAAGTTAAGGTGCTGCCAATTACTGATGCTCAGATAGAATACTCCAAATCAGTTGCTAGTCAGTTGCAAAAGTCTGGTATTAGGGTCGAAATCGACACTCGTTCGGAGCGCTTATCCGCCAAAATCCGCGATGGGCAGATGGAAAAAGTGCCCTACATGTTGATTGTAGGCAGAGAAGAGATTGAGAGCGGCACCGTGTCAGTGAGGGATAGAGATGGGCAGGAGGAGAAGGGGGTGGTGTTAGCAGATTGGATTGTAGAAAGGAAAAATGATGAAAAAACTCAAACCTAATCAACTTCTTGACGAGTTACTACGCGTGACGCGTGCTTACGCCACCACCAGACGCTCAATAAAAACAGACCCTTGACTCACGGTGACTGATGCGATATGAACTACCGTAGTATTAGTGGGATAAAAAAGTCTGAAAGGAGTAATTATGGCAGAAGGAGAGACGCCAAGTGAGGCATTAGCTGAAGCAGGTCTTAAAAATTTACCTAATAGTTACGAATATCAATCAGACGAAGCACCGACTGATAGTTTACAAAAAGATGCCGAAAATAAGGCTCAAATCGATTCGGAGTTATCTCGTTTAGCTAAAGAATATGGAGTTCAAAAAAGCAAACTGAGGATTTTATTGAGTGGTGGTGTTAAGCTAGAGGATCTTGAACCCTTGATTAGTCTGAGGGCAGAAGCAATTACAGTTAGTCGTGGAGATTCAATAGATCCAGCAACTTTTGCAGAGGTTTTAATGCCGTACGATCAACTGTTAGAGCTTTACCAGATGTGCAGGGAGGCCGAAGGTGACTATTGGGAGGGACTGGCAGATCGTATCGTTGAACATGCTTTGAGCACAGATAATGGTGACCCAAAAAAAATGGAAAATTGGGGTCACTGGGCGGCACTGGAGAGAGCGATGGGTCTATACAAGAAAATCGCAGAACGTATGTTTGCAGATGAATACTAGCTACTTGTGAGGTTCACCACCCCAGCCATCTTTCCATACAACCTAAACCCAGCCTGAATGGGTCTGCCACCGTTAGGTTTGCCGGGCATGGGGACGATAAATCTGGGATTACCAAGCAAATACGATCGCAGTCCGAGCACTAAACCATGGTATAACTCGTGTCTGGTGACATACTGTCGGGTGGCATTGACATATACTTCTTCATCAAGTTTTTCTTTAATAGTGGCAAAGACGGCGGGGAGGATTTTTTCTTCATTTTTGATAGATAATATTTGTAAAACTTCAAACACAGCTTGATCCACATAGCCTCGATATGGCTCCATTAAATCGTAGACCAAACTAGGATAATCTGAAGGAGTATGAGTGAAACCGTGATAAGGACTGAAGTGGTGAAAGCTAACCCAGCGCAAGACTATACCACTGATAAACTTGGAAGTGGCATCGAGGGCTAACGAAATGGGATTATTTTTTTTCCTTCTAGACTCATCATCAAAACCTAGTCTGTGATAATACTCCTGCCAGTATTGTTTGGCATGCCAGGCCTCGACTGCCCTCATTTGTACGACATCTGTCATTCGATAGATATCATGGTATGGAGCCGGGATTAGCCAGGTCATGGACTCGAACTTAGCTTTTAGAAGTCTTTTGGTAATATAGGCAGACTTCTTTATGTTCTCCCGAAATAAGATTTGCTTAGTCAGTAAGTCTTCTCGATTACTAGTTGTAGAGGCGTTAATCCAGACGGCTTTACTCATGTTGCGTCTGTGAATGACGATAGGAATTTTCATTTTGGCAGTTTGCTCTAGAAATTCCTGATCAAGCGGACAGACCGAGCCATAAAACATGATGCTGTGGATTTGCGAGAAGGGTAGACGGGTAGTGCCTCCCTTAAAATCAAACTGGACTTCTTTACCTTTGAGCTGTATATTCTCAGTGTAAGTAAGCCAAAGAGGCAGTTTTTTTGGCATATTAGCATGTCTAAATGTCAAAATGTGTCAAAAAGTCACTTATTAATGACAGATTTTGGCTTACGATAAAAGCACCTTAACATTGTAATATCAGGGGAAAATAAGTAAAGTCCCCGAAAAATATGGGGACAAAGGCCTGCCGAAACATACGGTACCCCGAAAAATATGGGGACAAAGGCCCAGTTGGTTTTGACATTCCCCGAAAAATATGGGGACAAAGGCAGCCCCTGTATACCCTCACCCCGAAAAATATGGGGACAAAGGCCCGTCTGAGCCATCAGCACCCCGAAAAATATGGGGACAAAGGCTAACATCCTGCAAACTTCCCCCGAAAAATATGGGGACAAAGGCATCGCTTGCATAAATCTGCCCCGAAAAATATGGGGACAAAGGCTGGTTAGACGTGGATGAGCCCCGAAAAATATGGGGACAAAGGCATAATAGAATGGTTGAAACCCCGAAAAATATGGGGACAAAGGCGACATGGGCGATTATTGGCCCCGAAAAATATGGGGACAAAGGCGGGGTATCGTCTCAGTCTACCCCGAAAAATATGGGGACAAAGGCATATCTGTTAGAAAAACCCCCCCGAAAAATATGGCAACATAGGCATCTCACCAAGGTGAGATCCCCGAAAAATATGGGGAGAAGAAATTGGCTGGGTATTTAAACAACCAACAAAATAGAGAAAGGCAATATAAACGAACAAACCCCTTCATCAGCTAATAAAATAATAGGAGCAGAAGCAATTAGACCAGATGACCCAGATCATCAGGCAGCCTGGCAGGAATTAATCAATGAAGTTGGTCCAGCAAGGTTTCAACAACTGATTAGCCAATTAGAACAATTGGCAAACGACCCAAGTGATCAGCAAGCTGATTTGTATACGAAAATTGTAGTCATACTTAAGAAACAGCTTGAAGTTGTTAATCAGCAGGCTTGAGATGAATGATAAGAGCTTACTGAGATACGAATTAGTGAACCCCAATTGCTAAATCAACGGTGCTCCCGCTGTGTTGCGAAACCAGCGCTAGCCTTGCACCATCATATTTTTCCCTGATTTACATGGAATTATTTGATTATTAGTTAGTTTGTTGTTTTTATTGCAAACTTTATGCCACCAATTCAGCCCGCACAGAAAAAACATCCTAAAGCAGTCAAATACCTAGGTCAAACCGGTTACACCCTGCATGCTTCTCGTTTTTCTTATACCGGCATGGGAGTCATGCGGTCGATTAAGTTTCCTCTTTATCATTCTGAACGCAAAGTCTATGACACCTTCTGTCAACAGATTATTTCTGATTATAAACTGGTTCAAGGCGCGACTAACTTAGAAAGTTTTTTAGTCGATGAGCAGTCCTACTCGCTGATTGATTTTTGGGTGGATAGTTTGAGAGCAGGAGTCGTGTTTCAACCAACTGAAGCTCAAATGAGTGCGTTTTTAAGACAACATTACCAAATGACCGATGTGCTGGAAATTGCTTTTTCAAATATGGACCGCGAACTGAGAGATAAACTAGATTATTTGGCGTTCAGACAAAAAATTATGCTTTCAACAGGCCTCAGACCAACTTCTAAATTTCCTGGATTTCTGAAATGCTTTAAGCCAGATTTGCAAAAAGACGAAGCAGTTATTCAACTGGCTAATCAAATATTTAATCACCTTGTTCACGATGGCGTTGCTTTGACTCAGTCAGAGCAAAAAGAGTACTGGTTGAGTAACTGGAAGCTGAATTTACCTGAGAAAAGTTCAACTGGTGAGTCGTCAACTTTTTTTATTCTGCCAGAACTACAATTAGCTCAAGATATGACAGTTGGTCAATGCTTGGATCAACGCAGACAGCTATTTCCTGATCAAATGTTGACGATACTGGGCTTTGAAAATACTTTTAGTGCTTTTTCAAATTACTATGGAAAAGTGATAACTGAACTCCGTAGTGGTGATGTAGAAAACATAGAGAAAACTATTAAGAGCATGTCATCTTCCTGGCAGGGTAATGAGGTTGAGTTAAAAAAAAGACTAGAATTTTTATCAGCACGTGCTCAGCTTTTACCCGTTAGTTATTTAGCTAAATATCCAGACTACAGAACCAGTTTTGGGGGTAAATTGCAGGGATGGTACTCCAATTACGAAGCACAGATAAAGAGGATTGGAGAACAGATTGGGCAGTTTGGTGAAGCCATACAAAAGGCAATTGATGATGTGAGGGTGGTGGGTGTACATGAAAATGATGTTGGATTTCAAGAATCGCATGAACAGAGAAAATCTGTATTACTGACAAATCTAGATCAGCTGAAACAACTCCAACTGCAGCTAGCTGATGCTGATAATAGAGACTTTGTGACTTTGGAGTTATTTCGTGACTTGCTGAGTTATGTTAGAACAGATCTAAACTGGATCTATCAAACTTACTTACAAACAGACAAAGAAAAAAAAGAAGAAAAAATGGTGGAGAGTCGCTACAGAGGCTTATTTGTGAAGTTAAAATTAGTGCCTGAGTTTTTTGGTGATTCCAGAAAAAAGCAGTTTGCCAAGTATCGCGATCAAGTAGTGCCAATCCTAAGAGATGGGCAAGCCATCGTGGATAAGCTGAAAACAGAGTTATTAACATCACCCGACTACTCATTTGTTGATCAACAATTTTTTGTGAAACAACTCCAAAAGTTACTAGATAAGTTACAAACAAAATCTTGGAATACCAAAAAGTATCAGCAAATGGTTGAGGAAGTGGTTAAAAAATACAATAACGGATTAATGCCAGGAAGGCAGCAAGCCTTTTTCCTAAGTCCTTACGCTAGAAACAAGCATTGCAAAGTGATTCAGATCGGTGTTAGTTTAGACTGGGGTAGTGAACTGTCTGATTTGATTAAACAGTTAAATCATAATTTCTCACTTGATCAGAATCCAACTGAGCTACAGGACTGGCTAGAGACACAAAAATGGCTCATAGGTTGGTTGCTGAGAGCCAACCCCAACCTTGAGATTGACTCAGCAGAATGGCCGACTCAGGTTTTCACTAAGGCCAGAACCTTTCAGCAGCAGTTTGGAACTAAATTGAGTGGTGGCGGTAGAAACTACTTTGTAAACAGCTTGATTTTTTCTGAAATGAGGGGAGCAGCCTCGTCATTTTCCAGAAGAGAAATCACCATGCGGTATGTAGTGCAGCCGATTGCTAGTTTGAATAAATACCCTTTGGTTTTGAAGACTAAACAGGAAAATCCTGATTTAAAGGATAAACATGGTTTAGTTAATCAACCACATCGTTGGTATCTGGCCAGTCAAAAACTCATTAGAAAAAAAGAGAGTACATCTGAATCAGAAGTTGGATTGGTTACAGAAGACGAACATGGCAAACGATTTGGTTTTTTAAGAAGTGCTTACTTTGATCCAGGTACGCTTTTGGAAATTCGGACTTCTAAATATCAAATTCATTTTCTAGATAGGCTACTCTATGCTGGAAGAAAGTGGCGTGATCTGGATGTGACAGCTAGCGATCACTCACTGATTGTAGAGGATACCTATCGCGTTAACTGGAACTTACAAACTGGGCAGCCAGGTGTTCAAAAAATTGATGAAAATAGAAGACTGTATGTGTCAGTACCTGTTAACATTAAGCCTGTTTTAGACAAGGATGAAAAAAAGGTGAAAAAGCAAGCAATCAAAGATGGGCGTCAACGTTACTTGGGGATTGATGTGGGTGAGTATGGGTTGGCGTGGGTAGTATTGGACTTTGCCAGTTCATTAAACCCCAGAAGAATTGCTCAGGGTTTTATTTTTAACCAGTCACTCAGAAAAATTAAGGACAAAGCCGAGGAGATTAAAGATACTCAGGTCACTGGGACATTTACAGTGCCATCAACCAAGTTAGCTAGAGTCAGGGAAAACGCCATTACCTCACTCAGAAACCAAGTTCATGATTTAGTAATCAAGTACAATGCAAAACCAATTTACGAACACTCGATTAGCAACTTTGAAACCGGCTCAAATAAAACGACCAAAATTTATCGATCGGTTAAGGTCAGTGATGTAGTCGCAGAAAATCCAGCTGATGATGCAGTCAAGTCACATGTTTGGGGTAGTAAATACATTACGGTGGGAAACCACATTTCTTCATACGCCACTAGCTACACTTGTAGCCAGTGTCATCAGAGCATTTATGATCAGGGCTTGGAAAGCCAGTCAGAAGTCAAAAGACACGTAGTGAAGGAAATATATGGGAGAGTTATCATTGTACAGTTGGCGAATAATAGGGCGGTTTATGGATATGTACCACCCAAAAGAGATGAGGTGTGTTTTCCGTACCACACTGGTAGCCAGCTATCTGATAAAGAAGTCTATACCTTGGTGAAAAACTTTGCCCGACCACCCTTGGACAAGTCGGAGGCAGTCAGTTTTGTAAAGAACAAAAAACCTAATCAACTACCAGAAAAAGAATTATCATTATTGCAAGAATCACGAGGTAATAGTAGTATCTTTATCTGTCCTTTTGTCAATTGTTTACATGTAGCCGATGCTGATATGCAGGCTGCTCAAAATATTGCCCTTCGAGGATACTTAAAGGATCAGGAGCCAAAAAGTATTAGAAAAAAAAGAGAGAAGAATCGAGAAGCATTTGATTACATGGGGGCGGTAAATATGTATTTTAAAACAGTTAAATTGGAAAGTATGAATTTGGAAATAAGGACATAGGATCAACACACATGCCAGAAAAACCTCAACAAGAGCCCCGCTTGACTGCTGATGTCAACCAGATGAAAAGTGAGGTGATGCTCCCTGACTGGCTGCAGTCTACTGTTGCTGGTAGCGAGATCTTTATTAATAGCAGTCTACGCGCATCACTTCCTCTCGTCTATTCCTCAACAAGCCATGACGTAATCTTTCTTTCTGCCTATCCAATCACTATACCTAATGGCAGATACACTTGGATGGGAGAGGGGTGGGTAAGTAAAATTACCAAAGGTACAACAAAACCTATAAATCTGAGAGTCGGAATTTTGCGAAAAACTTATCCATATACTAGAAAGGCTCCTAGATATTACTACATGCCGTTGGATGAAATATAACCATCATTTCCTGAACTCAAACGCTTTAGATTGAGCAGACACCGTCAGAAACCCATCTTCTGCCTCAAAAACTGCGGAAAGATGGTGATGCGTTCGGCTTCGGTAGGAGAGAGAAGAAAAGGCTGGACGTCTGTGGACCGAGTTTGGTAGTTAAACCCAGACAATTGATCAAGAATGGTGGTAATAATAGTTTTTAAATCGTGCGGGCCGAACTTGCTTTGTAAAAAGCCCAAATTGGGCTACGTTGGTTACTTCTCCACTTTCACCTTGACTCCTGGTCCCATGGTAGCAGATAGTGTCATTTTTAATACCCGACCTTTTAGAATAGTTAACAGCGCATTGGCATTGGCCAGTAGCTCTGATTTTGACATCTTGGTATTGCCAATAATTACGTGACAAAGGGGAGCTTTGCGCTCTGACTTAATCGTAACTGCCCCAGCCTCTAACTCTTTCTTCCTCTTATCTGGCTGAGCAGTAATTGTACCGTTTTTGGGATTGGGCATTAAGCCTTTAGGTCCGAGTAAGCGAGCATACTTGGCCAGCTTGGGGACAAAGGCTGGCTCAGTCAGTAAAATGTCAAAGTCAACTACACCTTTTTCTAGTTTGGTCAAAGTTTCTTCTGAGGCAACCTCAACCGTGATGGTTTTACCAGTCGAGTGGGGGAAGGTCAGGGTACCCTGATCACCAATTTCTTTGACCACTAAATCAGCAGTAATTGTCCCAACAAACTTGGAGTAGGAAGTTTTAGTCACCAGATCAATTGCATCAGCTAAGGGATAGTCAATAGTGCGATCGACTAACGAGCGAGTAGTCGTATAGCGTTTGCCACGAGTCCGAGAAACCTTGGGAGTTTTGGAGGCGGAATCGGTGTCGGAGGGTGCGGATTGGGTTGCTTGATCGCTGGTTGTGGAGTCTTCTGTTGAAGAATCGACATCTGTTGACTTCTTTGAGTCGCTTGAGGAATCAGCTTTATTTGGTTTGGTCTCGACTTGTGTTTGATCGATTGGCAAGTCTTGGTCGGCTACTTGATCGGGTGTCGATTGACTTTTATCGACAGCAACTTTGTCGGCAGTCTTAGTTGTTTTGGTCGACTTTTTTGACTTGACTGATGTGGTCGATTTCTCCGTTTTGACTGCCTTGGTTACTTTTGTCGACTTGGCAGACTTAGATTTTGCAGTCACCTGAATAGTCTCAGTTGGCTCGACAACATCCTGGCTTAATATTTTGATAGTGTCGGTGTTGACAGTTTTGTCAACGTTTTTTTTAGCTCCCATAGATAATCTCCTTTATCCCGAAATGACGGGACAAGTAATAACGATTAATAATTATTGAACAGTCACCCCCATGCTTCGGGCAGAACCGATTACGGAGTGTATCGCTTGATCTAAATCGTTAGTGTTCAAGTCAGGCATTTTCTCAGTGGCAATTTCTTTGACCTGATCCATGGTTAATTTGCCAGCCGGTTCACGACCAGGTTTTTGACTACCACTTTTTAGTTTCAATTTTTGCCTAATCATAGCTGAGACAGGAGGTAGTTTGAGGACAAAAGAAAAGGATCGATCCTGGTAAACTGTAATTTCTGCAGGAATAGTTTGACCACGCTTGTCTTGAGTTTTATCATTGTATTGTTTGAGAAAGTCCATCATGTTAATTCCCGCTTGACCCAAGATAGGTCCCACGGGAGGAGCGGGTGTGGCGGCACCAGCAGGCAAATTCAGCTTGAGGACGTTAATGATTTTTTTGGCCATATTCTTCTTTCGTAATCAAATTAAATTTTACAGATCAGAGACGGCTGCCTTGACCTTAGTCACCTGACGCAGCTCGTTATTCATCTATTTATTGACTTTCTGCCTCTCATTGATACTCATTGAGTCTCTTCCCTTGCTAAATTTGATATTGATGATTCGATCTAAAGACTCATTGAGTTGTGACAACAGACCAAGTATGATTTGCAGAGTTAAGTATTGTACTACACCTTTTTAATTTGCAAGAAGTCCAAAGCGACTGGGGTTTCGCGATCAAAGATATTGACAAGCACCTCAACTTTGCCTTTTTCTTCATCGATACCACTGACTGTCGCCAACCAGTCGGTAAAGGGACCGTCGATAATTTTCACAGCTTCACCCTCTACAAAGTCAGCCTTGAATTGAGGGGTGGCTTGGTACATATACTTGCGAATGGCCTCAACTTCATGTTTGGGCAAAGCGGTGGGTTGGTTACCTACGCCCACAAAACCAGTCACGCCCTGAGTGGTGCGAACAGCTAGCCAAGAATTATCGGTCAGCTCCATATGAATCAGCATGTAACCTGGAAAAATCTTTTCATTGATAGTTTTACGCTGACCTCTTTTAATTTGAATTTTTTCTTGAGTAGGGATGAGAATTTCAATGATTTTATCGGTTAAGTTAAGTGTCTCAGTGCGCTGGCGAATCATTTCTGCCACTTTATTTTCGTGACCCGAGTAAGTATGCAACACATACCAGCGGGCTTTTTTGTTTTCCACATTAGAGATTACTACCAAATTAGGGGTTTTAACTTGAACCTCCTGAACTTCAGGTGGTGGTTGTACGGTCTGTTCACTTTGAGATTGATCGATTGCAGCGCTATTAGTTGTTGCCAACTCGGCATCGTCGTTTATTTCCTTGGCAGTTTTGTTAGTAATGGTTTTGGATTGGTTTTTGGACATAATTGATTGCTGGTTGCTAGTTTGTGGTTACTGGTTGATGATTATGGTTTTTGTATGTAGTGTTAGTTTCGTTTGCGTCTGATTATCCTGAATTAGTTGTATTACGAAATCGAACAGCTATTATCTCGGCGGAGCTCTGAATAGATCCTAAAACTAGTTCAGGACGCCTTCTACGGTTCAGGTTGACGGCACTGATGCTCGTCAGATTAGGATGACAGGGATGCTAAGTCAGCAGAAGCCCGATCACCCACTGCAGTGCAACATCAATCACCCCGATGTAAAGTGCTAGCAGGATAGATACACCCAACACCACCAGGGTTTTTTTCTGAGTTTGTTTTCTAGTCGGCCAGGTGACTTGATGAAGCTCCTGCTTGACTTGTTTGAGGTAAACGAGTGGATTCAACATGACCAGATCAAGTATTTTACGATAGAGTCAGGAAGATAGCAACAGCAAGTTATGGGAGTTAAATTTTCAGCTTGACTACTAAGGTGGAGTTACTCCTTTTTGCTTTAATCTAGCTGTCATTCCGCCAGATGGGTAGAGTTGAGCTGAGGAAATCGTTGTGGGCACATACTGATTTGTTTTAGGATGTTTAGGAGGGGTGGAGTCAACTGATTCAAGCTGAGATGTAGTCAAAGTCGAGGGTGGAGGCGTTGATTTAGCCGATTGAGTTGGTTGAGGGGTCTTGGTGGGTATTTTTGGTTTTTGATCTCCATCGCGATCATCTGAAGGCAGTTGTTTGCGATCTCTTATGCTGAAAATTAAAGCCAACCCGATCAAAATTAGACCGACAGAAAGCACCACAATCAGCAGCCGTTTGGTATTTGCTTGCTCTGGTGAGTTAAGATTCTGCCACCAAGAGAATAATTGAGGAAAAATTTGGTTGTGAGCGGGTTCAATCTCCTCTGAGGGAAGTGATTGATCGACGTCAGCTGAAGTAGGGAGTGGCGCTGATAAGCAAGGGGGATTAATTTCATTTGACACGCCGCCGGAATCACTTGAAGGATCACAGATAGGTAGGTCTGAGTCTGGTGATGTGACAACTGTTGGTTCTGGGGTCAAATTCGGGTTATGTACACCAATCCCTCCCTTAGTGGTTTCAGTACTGTCAAATTGAGTATCCAAGTTAGACTCCTCGACCGCCTCTTGGCAAGCTGAGCTAAGTGGATTTAAAGCCAATCGGCATCTTGATTCGATACCAATGTTGTAGCAACGCAAATTAATTGCACAGTCAGCGGAAGTAACACAGAGTTGATTGCAGTCTAAACCAATAGTATCAGCCTGTTGTCGCCAGTCTTGGGATTTTTGATACGGTTGAGATAAAGCAATAACCAACAAACTCATTGTGATAATGCAAAAAGATAGGGTGCCAACAATTATTTTTAAAAACGATTGAGGCTTGAGAAATGGATGATTTTGTATAGTTTTTTTCATGACTCAGTTTGTGACCTAAGTTAAATTCTACTCTTGTCGACTAATTTGTGCTACTAGGACACTGCCACTACCAATTAGCAACATGATACCCAAAATGAGACTGAAGAGAGTCTCTGAAATTGAGCCTGAGTCAGGTAGTTGGGTGCTACCAGAATCAACAGTGGGGTCGTAGTCAAGACAGGCACAAGTGGTATCAGCAGGACAACGATCACTCAAGCACCTGCCACTAATACAAGTTAAACCCGTACTACAGTCTCGGTTAGCAAGACACTCATGATTGCAAGCTAGCAAGGCGGATGTGGGAGTGGGGGTGAGTGCGTGCGTCGGGCTGGTCGTGACTCCAGGTGTTGGTGTCGTAGTTGCGGTCGGGCTGGGCGGTCGAGTTGGTGTTGGTGTAGCAGAAGGTGATCCTACAATAGTGATATTTGCTACACTTTGAGGGATGGCAGCTACATCTTGATTATCTCTTTTTCTAGTGATCACAGTTTGAACTGGATCAAATGATAGTGTAATTGGGTTGGTAGTCGCGGTGGTACCAGCCGAAATACTGACTGTAAATAACGGCACATTACTTTGACTGGTAAAGCCAGTAGTAGCCAGAAAGATGCAGCCCACATCGATAACTCCCATTGTTGCAGTATTTTCTGTGGACGTAACTGGACAATTCCAGTTTTGATCTGATTGGGTAACAATTGCAATTGGAGTAGCTGGTGTCAGTAATGTTTGGTTATTCGCGATTGGAAATTGAAGGCGAACTGAGATTCCAGAAATAGACTCACCCTGGGGATTGAATGAAACAGTAAAAATTTGTGAAGCATTGGTGTTTATTTGAGCCGTGGTCGGGGAAATGCTAACAGTTGCAGTTCCAGACCCAGTGGATGCCTGTTGACGCACGTCTTGATCGCTTTGGGTTAATCGGTAAACTAGAAAAAGTCCACTCATCAATAAAAAACCACCGACTACGGCAACTAAAATGATAATAAGATTATGCTTTGAATGACTAGGGCTAGAATTACTAGTGGGCAAAGCTGAAGCAATTGGATGACTAGGCGTAATGGTGGCTGGCATATCAATCATTCACAATACTTTTTGTTTTGAAAGTCAGATCTATTTCTTGTGCAGATTTTGTCATAATTTTTGTGATACTGGTATCAGTTGAGATGGAAAAAGCTATGTCTTGCCAATTAGAATCATTCTGTGGGTTTAGAGTAGCAATCACGGTTTGATTAGATATTACTAACCCATTTGGTTGAGTGTTGATAAGCGCTAAATCTATCCATACTTCACCATTGGGAGACTTGGTGCTGGAATTAATTACCGGTGTCCAGCCTTGGTTAGTCAGCACTTCAGACACCTTAAACGGTGGTTGTGACATATCAAATTGTTGATCGACAAAGTTAGGGTTGATGATCAGTCTAATAGCGATGCTACTGAGTGGCTCACCTGAACTGGTGGGATTGAGCACCAATTCCTGAGTGTTTGGATCAAACCAAAATTCTATACCTGACTGATTGATCTTGATTGTTGGAGATGGTAATGAGTTAAAATTTTGCTCACTGAGGTCAGGTTTTTGCTGACAACCCACAAAAATTGCAGAAAGAATTAGTAATAAACTCAACCGACTCAAACTCCAGAACATTAACCGCCCTGTCTGGCTGCTTCGATTTGGTGATAGCGTGGTAACGTATTTCATAAGAGAACTTATTTCTCTGATTAATCGCCTTTTACCTCTATAGCTGTGTAATTACTTAAAACGATGGCGACATCTATGATATCGATAATTTGGTCGAAGTTCACGTCAAATTTGCGATTAGCTTCATTAACTGGTACTTGAAGTTGAGTATAGACAGTAAGCATTTGGGTAATGTCTCGCAGATTAAGCACATTCCATTCTGCTCTGGGGTTTTGCCAGAAATCACCAGTTTTAAGCTGTTGCTTTGCCCAGTTAGTGGGTGCAATATTTGGTCCTGGTTGTAGCTTCAAACTTCCCAACTTTTTTCTTAAGGAAAAAGGAGTTTTTATCAAAAGATCATAACTAGTTCCACCGGGAGCTATTGGCACCTGATTGAGTCGAATTCTTTCCATGGGTGACAGAACACCATTTCGACCACTAATTAACTTGGTAGGAATTTCATATTCAGCAAAAACAACCTCTGCTTGATTGTCGTCCAAGATGTTTGAGTTGTTTTGTAGGTAGACTATGCCCTCGAGTGCTTGATTGGGCTGAGTTAACCCTTGTAGTTGAAATGCTAGAGATAGAGTGTTGGAGTTATCACTAATGGGTGGAGTGGGGGTGATTGTGGGTGGCGGAACAGGAGTAGTAGGAGTGGGAGAAGCTGTTGGTAAAGGATGGACATCCATAATAGTAAAATTTACAGACATGATGGGTGCCAATTCGTCAACAACAGGGTTTGATTTATATTTTGTCACAAAACAACGAGTTAGATCGGCAGACAGTTGATAGGATCCTGCCAGATTGGCGATACCCTCAATTCTCATGAAAGGAACTTCGGTGGTGGTGGTAAAGGATTGGCCGATAGTCTGAGGTAAAGCTACGAATTGAAGTTCGTAGACATCACCTCGATCGACAACTTGGTTGAATGCTACTTGAAGACCTGAGTTGGCCAGCAGAGACATGCTAGGAGGAGACATCATGCTTGACTTTGGCAGAAGTAGTACCAGTTGCGCCCCATCTGTGGGCACACTGTTGGTGTTGATATAGCCAGTAAAAACTAGATTTTGACCAGAGCCAACACGACTCGAATTAGCCACAAATCTGATAGTAACCCGACCTTCAGGATTGGTAGCTTGAGACCGATTGTCTTGTGGTGTTGAAACCAGTTGGTGAAGTGAACTGATGCCCAATACAGCAACTAAGACTAACAACCAACCAGCCATCAACAACAATCTAGGTAAATTTTGCTTAATATTGGTTAAATCGACAATCTGATGATACCGCCATTGGCTTTTTTTCACCCCTTCATCCTACATGAAAAATAAAAAAGATGAAAGCGGTTGACATCTACTGTTCAAACTTTGACTGCTTGTTATAATGAACAGGTAGTCAATTAAGAGAAACCGACTCAACTTGGTAGACCTGACTGCAGAAAGCACCTATGTCTGATGATATAAAAAAAATTCGCAAAGCTATCATTACTGATGCTGGATTTGCTAGTCGATATTTGCCCATTACTAAAACCATTCCTAAAGCTATGTTGCCACTAGGTAACAGACCCGTCATGCAGTTAATAGTTGAGGAGTGCGTAGAGGCGGGTATAGAAGAAATAATTATTGTAGCTACCCCAGAGGGTCAACCAGTTTATATTGATTACTTTAATAATGCAGTCAACCGAATTCGTAAACTGTTATCCATTCAAGGAAAAGATGAACGTTATGAGCCAGTTCAACATGTACTAGATTTTCCAAAGATAGTAGTGATTACTCAGGACGAAAGCTTGCCTTACGGCAATGGTTCTCCAGTCGCTTCGGCCCAAAAATTTGTAGAAGGAGAGGAAGCATTTTTAGTTTTGTATAGTGATGATGTAGTTTTTGGTAGTCCAGGCGACGCCAAACTGATGGTTGACTTATACGATAAAAATACTGATGCTGAGGCGATTATTATGACACAGGAGGTTGACGAGCATGTGGTGGACAAATATGGTATTGTCAGTTTCCAAAAAGATAGTAGTCAATTGTTAGACAACATCATCGAGAAGCCATCAACAGAAGAAGCTCCTTCACACTTAGCTTCTTATGGACGATACTTGCTTAAGCCCAGTATTTTTGAGCATCTCAGTGCTCAGAATACAGGTAAAGACGGTGAGCTCTGGACAGTCGATGCTATCACTCAAATTGCAAAAACCAAGAAAGTTTTAGTCGAGAGAACAAGAGGACAGTGGATGACAACTGGTGATCCTGAAAATTACTTTCGGGCTCATCTTGAGTATGTGATGCGGTATGAAAAGTATGGTAGTTTAGTTGCCGACTGGATCAACAAAGCACCTTAACACTCTGATGTGGGAGACAAGGAATTTTCCTGGACAGTAATTCCTACGGGCTCATGGATTGTTCGCATGCTCCGTGGAGTATGTGACGTCTTGCCCACCTGCGATTGTGCGGGAACATCTGTCTCTCACACTGGGGGGTGAAGGTAAAGAACTTGTCATGCTGGACTTAAATCAGCACCTCATTGTCTATTGATTTGAGAAATGATGGTGAGAGTACGGATGATGTTGTATATGGCTGTTGCTGAATGAACGTAGGAAGACAATCTTCTGATATAATCACTTCTTCTTGATGAATTCAAATCAACGCCATGCCTTTGTAGCTCAGTTGGTAGAGCGCAGTCTTGGTAAGACTGAGGTCTCGGGTTCGATCCCCGACAAAGGCTCATGTAGCAGGCTTAGTTGTTGGTTGCCGGTGATTGGGTCAAAAAAGATCTGGTCGCATGATCGGCAAGGTGGGTTAAATTGATTGCCAGGTTACCCAAGTGGTCAACGGGGGCAGACTGTAAATCTGCTGGCTCACGCCTTCGAAGGTTCGAATCCTCCACCTGGCACTTATAGTTACTTCCAATCGTCGAAATTGACAATAGAGAAGTCGTTTTGAGATTCAACAAATTCCTTTAATTCCTCTTTAAACCAGTGATGGCTAAACTCAGAGTAGTCGGCGACTTTTTTGCCAGGCTTGAGTCTGAATACCACGCGCATATGACCAATCTCCTTTACAGAAAACTAGGATTTAAACAGTATAGAGTGTTACCAGGTGGAGTGTTATATCGGGGTCAGCATATTGATCACATCTTTATGTACAGAAAAGTTTAATCTTCCCTGATTATGACAAGAGCGATATAATGCAGGTCGATGGTGTCGACTATCGTTGATTAGATCAAAATGTCCATAACCCGCCGGAGTAGCTCAGTGGTTAGAGCACCTGTTTTGTAAACAGGGGGTCGTGGGTTCGAATCCCACCTTCGGCTCTGGAGTTGACGTGATATACTACTCAATCTTGATTAGTAATTGATAACTGGGTTAGTTATGTCATCCTGAACTTGTTTCAGGATCCTATAGTCAAAAATAGTTAACTACTAAATACTCACTTGTTGATAATCAAACGATACTAGTTAATTTAAAGGAACATCATGGCAAAAAAGAAAAAAGGTCCCCGACAAGCTACAGGTTTAAAGTGCAGTGTTTGTAGTGCATTTGGTTACATCACTGAGTACAACAAACTCAATGAGCAACTCAAAAAGCAAACCACTAGCACTGAAACTTTCCCACAAAATAAATACTGCAGTGTGTGCAAAAAACACACTCCTCATAAGATGAGTAAAAAGTTGAAGTAAAAACAAGATAATGCACTAAAAAAAAGAAAGACCAATTAGTGGTGTATGGTCTTGTCCTTATTTTTGTTACTCGAGAAAAAGAGATCTATCTTCTCCAGAATAGATAAAAAACACTACTTAAAGCTAGAAGTCACATTTATCATTGCCTGAGCACCGTTTTTAAAGAGTGGGTCGGTAGGGTGGGCGGTCAGCATAGCGCGCTCAATCCAACTTTGGCTTCTTCCCTGAGCACTCATTAACAGCTCCAGTTGACCCAGGAAGTGATCAGGTTGAGCTTTTCTGGCCACCCCTTTTTGCTCAAAAATCGTTCTGATCATACCTTCCCAATCACCCCATTCGCTAAGAGTCAGTAAGAAACTGCCGCTGGCTACGGCATCATAGGCCATATCCCCAGACGGTTTGGTGATAAAACCATGTGCCCAAGGAAAAGCGTGAGTAATCAGTAGTTCGTTGGCGTTAAATAATTGAGGATGATAGAGGAGGCGAATTGGAGAAGTGATCTGATCAGGCCTTCCTAACCTTAATTTGTGATGATGAACTTGGTTGCGTACCATCTGAGCGATATCGGGTTGAGTACCAGCGTAGATGAGTAGACTAAATAATTCTGGTTTGGTTTTCATAATAGGCAAGAGTTGAGCCAGAATAGTTTCAATCTCCTCTTTATTGGTGCCTAGTCCCCCAGTGGTGATACAGAGTCTGAGTGGTCCTGATCGCCAGACAGGTTTTTGGGATTTGGCCTTTAATACACGAGGGTCAATTGTGGGTCCGGTGACAATGATGCGATTGGGATCGATTGTTTTACCAGCCAGGAGGGATTTTTCTAGAAACTCGTCTTTGGTAATTTGATCGAAAACACAAAACATGACTTGAGGATTGTCAGCATGGTCTAGATTCTCGGGGCGAACATAAGGATCAGTTAAAACATGAATAACTTGCTTGCCCTGAGCGGCTAGGAGGTTGGCGACAGCTGGATGGAGACAGAGAATGGGACGGGTCACGTGTTCTGTTAGGTAGAGTAGGGGTGGGGTAATTGATTGTAGGATTGGCAGTTTTTTCCGGCCATGTTGATCGATCAGATCTTTAATGCCTTTCAAAACCGAGTGGCGAGCAACAGTTTTGCCTACGGCTTCCGTGAGTTGGATATTGCTCCAATCGGCGGAGGAAACATAATTAGTGGGATCAACCATCCAGGCTTTGGCGTGATTCATGTTTGCTCCCCAAGCAGTCACAGCTAGCCCGAGAGCCATAGAAAAATGAGCTCGAGAAAAAACAATGTCAGGAGTGGTTTCGTTACCCTTACCTTTGTGCCACTCCTTGACATCCTCACGGTAGGTGCCTGAGAGAGTCACAATGGGTAGTTGGGTGGACTCCAACCATTGCCTATCTTCTTTGAGGGCTTTTTCTAGGGTGGGGTCAAAGAGAGAAGACATGTATTCAGGATAGCGGATTGGAGGCTTGTTGACTAGTGGCGAAGCAAATGATCAGGTATAATTGCTGTGAGTGGTCGACTGCTTCAGTCAAACCTCATAGGGCTATGATGTAATGGTAGCATCAAGGTCTCCAAAACCTTTCGTCCAGGTTCGAATCCTGGTAGCCCTGCAAGGAGTAGCAATTGAGTAATTATCGATCGCAATGATCAAATCCATATGAACAATGATCAGTCACTCCAAAATCCCAAATCAGACTATAAAGATGACGCAATTCAAACAGGATTTAAAAACAACTTTAATCAAAAACGAATATTTGTCATTGGATTGTTAATTTTAAGTATAAGTATCGTGATTTATCTCATTATAGGGCAAGTTAATTTTACAAATCGATCAAGCAAATCTCCTACTAGTCCTACTGTAACCATGACACCAACTATTTATCCTACCCTTGCGGAAAACAGTCTAGGAACTTCACTTGAACCAGCGGTTGTTTCTGAATCTGGAGATTCATGGGAGGTCTATCGTAATTCAGAATATGGTTTCGAAATCAAGCATCCAGACAATAGCTCTTTCGAAACGAGAGAAATTGGAGTATCTCCAAAGTATACTTATTTTCGCTTTCAAAACTTTAAGGCAGACGACAGTCCCTATTCTAAGTTAGCGGCAGGGGAATATTATTTAGAAATTTTTGTATCTGACAAAACAGATCCAATTAATAATGAAAATTGTGCCAATATTGTTAATCCTCAAACAAAAGATTTGGGAAATAACACTATTGCCGCTTTTGGACGGGCAACTGGTGGTGGTGAGTCAGCGATGGTAATTAATGCTATGTGTGCATCAACATCGACTACTAATTTTTACATTCAAGCAAGTGAAGATGTTGAAGCAATTACTAGTACAATAATCGATTCTTTTAAAATCTTTTGATCTTTACTTAATGTGTTTAAAAGAATAGCTGGCAATTCTGTTATTGGAATAATTTACAATGCAAAATAATGATAACAATTTCTCACTTTCAAAGTAGCGATCAAGATCAACTAGTTCATTTTTGGCAGCAAATATATCTGGAAATGGGTTGGCCTGTCGATTCGATTGAGGGTACTGATGACCCTCTCAATTACTTTCACTCACCTGATGGATTCTTGCTGGTAATTAAGGATAAAAATGCAATTGTGGGATGTGGAGGAATTAAGCCCCTGAGTACGAGCGAAGGGGTAATGAAAAGGTTCTACATTGCCAAAAACTACCGAGGCAGTGGTCTGGCTAAACAACTGCTTGATAAATTGATCATGGAAAGCAAGAAGAGGGGATTTTCTCGGTTGGTTTTGGATGTTTACTACAAAAACCCCAGAGCGATGAGATTTTATGAAAAACATGGGTTTACTAAATTTTCTCAAGAGCCTAACCAAGATTGGCAGGAATCGACTTTGCCGGAAAAATTTGTGTATTACTATTTTGATATAGCCAGATAAAAGAATAATGAAAACTAGAACCAATAAAAGCGACGATGAGTTTGTTAGTAATTGGCAAGAAGGGATTGAGGATCAATTTCTCTTAGGTAAGATTGCAGAACCGTGGTTTAAGACCCCACCCCAACCACAACTCACCAACCCCAAGGTTCTTCACCACGTCGCCTTGTTGGTTTTGCGAGATGTTTATGATCAAACGGACTGGCTGAATGAAGATCTGGAGTAGGTGCAAAAACAGATCGATTTGAGCCAATCCCAGTTTTCACCCGCTGAACAAGCCGAGGCGGTCAGTCTGGCTGATGAGTTGGTTAGTCAGTACGAAATGACCATTCGAGAATATGTTGAGGATGATTATCAAGACAAATATGATTTTTGGCGGGAGGAGATAGAGTACGACAAGGAGTTGTATGAAGTTTGGAAGGAGGCGGTTAGAAATAAGCAGACGGTAAAACTCAAGTATGACTCAACAACCTCGGGAGTTTCTGAGCGATTGGTGGATCCCTATGCTTCTCGCGCCCCCTATGTGGATGGTTACTGTCACACACGAAATGAAGTCAGGATGTTTCGTCTTGACCGAGTTTTAGAACTAACTTTGACTGATTAGAAGTTTGAGAAGATCAAAGACTGGAAGATGAGTCAGTTTGGGTGACGACCGGTTTTTTCAAACTGCCTAATTTGGTTAGAACCAAAGAATTTTGAGTCAAAATTTGGTTACAACCAAATTTATTTGCCTTTTATTTGGTTACAACCAAATTGAGCAGTAAATGAGAGTAGCTTGCCAGACCTGACATGTAAAGTGAAAACCGAGATCTGACATGTTCTTTACATGTTATTACTGAAGCTTTAACGCAAAACAATTGACATTCAACATTAGACTTGAAAATAGTTAGTTGTTAGGCTAGAATTAGGCTATGCAAACTCAAACCACTCAGTTAAGAGTTACTCTACCTATGGAAATGCAGGACTACTTAAAAAACCAAGCAGATAGGTTTGGTTTAACGATGTCTGGTTATGTCAAGCACTTAATTGTCAACGACGCCAAAGATGAATCATATCCCGTTTATCAAGCTTCAAAGCAGGTTGAGCAGTCATATCAAAAAGCCATGAAACAGTATAATTCAGCGAAAGTCGTGACGAATGTAACCGCATTCCTTGACTCTTTATGAAAGAGCTTAAGTTTAGTGACGAATTCATAACAAAAGTTAGTCAAATTAAAAAACGCGACCGAAGACTTTTTCTCAAAATTAACAAACAACTTGAACTTTTTCAAAAAAACCCCAAACATCCATCTCTCAGGTTACATAAACTTCAAGGTAATTTCAGTCAGGTGTGGAGCATTTCTGTAACAAGAGATTTTAGAATATTGTTTTCCATCAAAGACATGTATTATTTTTTTGATCTGGGTACTCATGCTGATATTTATCAAAGGAACTGATTGTATGCCCCTGAAGCGATTAGGTGCTATAATCGCTTCATAATTTGAAGCGAATAGGAGTGGTCTATGTCTCAATACATCTGGCAAAGTCCCAACTGGCCACATTTTACTTGGGATGAAAAACGCCTGTTACCGATTGTTAGTCAGGCAAGGAAGAAGCAGGGACGATTGTTGGCAAAAATGGAAGCCTGGCAGATTAGTGACTTGCCAATGGCGGAAGCAGAAATCCTCATAGAAGAAGCCGTTCGCACTGCCCAGATTGAGGGCGAGATTTACTCTCATGATCAAGTTCGCTCATCCGTGGCACGCCAACTCGGTTTGCCATTTGCCGGTATGCCACCAGTTCAGCGTCATGTGGATGGCTTAGTCCAGGTTCTTATCGATGCCACCAGAGGCTTTGATAGACCATTAACAGCCAAGAGACTCAAGCAGTGGCAGGCCGCCTTGTTTCCGACTGGCTATTCAGGTATGCGGCAAATCAGGGTGGGCAAATGGCGTCAGCTTGACCCAATGCAAGTAGTTTCAGGAGCCATTGGTAGAGAAAAAGTTCATTACCAGGCCATGCCCTCTTCTCAAGTTCAGACAGAAATTCAAGAGTTTCTCAAGTGGTGGGAGACGAGTTTTGGTCAAGTGGAGGGAGTGCTAAGAGCGGGAGTGGCACATTTCTGGTTTGTGACCATACACCCATTTGAGGATGGGAATGGTCGAGTGGCTCGGGCTTTGACTGATATGGCTCTAGCTCAAGATGAAGGTCGATCTAGCCGCTACTACAGTTTGTCCGAGCAAATTGTGGCTCAGAGAGCCGAGTACTACCAAAATTTAGAGCAAACTCAAAAAGGTCAGGGAGATTTGACTGAGTGGTTGGTTTGGTTTGTCAATTGTTTCTCGGTAGCTCTGGACAAGTCGGAAAAGTTACTCCGGACTGTTTTAGAAAAGGCCAAGTTTTGGCAGGAACATGGCTTGGTCTCAATTTCTGACAGGCAAAGAAAAGTGGTCAATAAGTTACTAGACGCAGGTGCGGGTGGTTTTCAGGGTGGATTGACTACTCGTAAGTATGTGGCGATGACGCGGATCAGTCGGGCTACGGCCTATAGAGAGATTCAGGATTTAATCAAAAAGAAAATGCTAAAACCTGCTCAAGCTGGTGGGAGAAGCACCTTTTATGAAATTAGTTGGTAGATTGAAAAGTGAACAAGAAGTGACCAACGTATTGCTCACTGGGCAACTGGCAATACTTGGATCGATTCTGTTTTTCTCTACGTTTGTACTGCTTGGATTAATTCAACCTGGTTACAACATGACCCGGGACACGGTCAGTATGTTGGTTTTGGGTGAGTGGGGATGGATCCAATCGGTGAACTTTTTGATGTTGGCGGGAATGGTGTTGATCTTTGGATTGGGGTTGGGGTGGAGTATTTATAAAAAAGTTATTAATCCGGTATCGGTGATTTTTGGTTTTATGTCACTTGGCATGCTCATCGGCACTATTTTTCCCACCAATCCCGCTACACCCAGAAATTTGCATGAATTAATGCTTCTGAGTTGGACCGAGCAAATTCATGAATTGATGGCGTTTATGATGGTTGTCCTGGCACCACTTTTGCTCTATCCCGTCTTTGTCAGTCTGAAAAAAAGTCCGCAGTGGCGGTCGCTTTTGCCTTACACAGTTGGCGTGTTTGTCTTCAATTGTATCGTTGGTTGGTTGTGGATCTATCTGTTGGGTTTCGACTGGTTTTGGGAGTGGAAGGGGTTACTTCAGAAAATTTTGATTACCAATATTTTGGTGTGGATGGTGGTGATGGGGAGGCGGATGATGAAAATGTCGCAAAACAAGACCTATGATATACTCAAATGATGAAAAAACGTCTTCACGAGTTGGGTCAACTGATAGTAGCCTGCGAAACTTATATTGTACACGGTGGGAAAGTTTTAATGCACAAGCGAGCTGATGATAAGGAGAAATTTCCCGGTTTTTGGTTAGGTCCAGGTGGACATGTTGATGCAGGGGAGGATGTGTTTTCCACGGCTCTGAGAGAAGTGAAAGAGGAAACTGGGGTTGAGCTCCAGCCCAATGATGTCAAGTTGAAGGTGGTGGCTTTTCATCACCATTTGGATCGTCAGGAAGTTTGGATTGAGTACTTATTCCGGGCAGAAATTCCAAATCAAGTTGAAGTGAGGTCGACCATCGAGGGTAAATCCGAGTGGATTGAAGTCGATCGATTGTTGAAGATGGACAATGTTTTTCCACCTGCCAAGTATTATTTTGACCATATATTAAATGATAAGCGTGGCATCATGTATGCCGCCAGTACTTGGCGAGATTCACAACTAGTTGAGGTTCAGAGTCAGCGAGTGGATAGTGATTTCTGATCACTGAAGAATTTTTTTTATTGCAATTTTCCCTGAACCTTAGCAAAGCAAAACTCCCAACTGTAGGACGAGAATACAAACTGATTATCAGTAATTTCTAGAATTGAGTAAACACCAGGATGGAAATCTGACTCATGATCTGAAGCTATTTTTTCTGAGAAAGCGGGGGCGGTTATGAACCAAGTGTTGTTTTCTTTTTGACAAGAAACAATATGGTTATGAGCATTTATGGCAATGGGAACAGAATATTTGCTGATAAGATCAATGATTATTTGAGTGTTAGCATAGTACATGGCTTCAGGAAAATTTTCAAAATAGAAACTGCCAGCTGAATTGATGGGAAGTAAAGAATAGTGGGAAAAAATTAGTGATTGAGGATGGGATTTTAACTGTTGTTCCAACCACGCTAGTCTTTGATCAGAAACAACCCGATGATCCTCAAATATACTATCGATCCAAAGTATTTGCCAATTATCAACCATTCTCTTTCCCCAGAATTTAAGTTGAATTTGGTTTTGTGAGAAAATTTCAGATATTTTTTCTTCTGTTAGCGCTCTTTGTTCGTGATTACCAATCAGGTAGATTGAATCAAATTTGCATTTATGAATTTTGTTCAAAATGGTACTTAGATTTTGGGCATCATTATTTGGATTGCCCTCATCTCTAATGTAATCTCCCATCCAAATGAATTGATCAAAATCTTGCTTATTTGTTAATTCAAGTAGTTTTTCAATAGCATCCAAAGACTGAGTATTCGACTGTCGCCAGACACCAGGATGAGTGGTGGAAGTTGAATTTTGACCAAAATGAATGTCACCGATAATGAGGAGTTTCATATTTTGAATATCGTTGTACTTCCAGAATTATACACGCCATACTATACAAAAAATCATATTTCAGTCATATTTCATGTAGCGCATGTCCAACAAATTCTTTCTCAAGTACTACTTGCCGATTTTAATGGTGATGAGTTTAACGATAGGGGCGTGGCTGGTGGGATTTGGGTACATTAATCAAAGTCCTCAGGGAATTGATGATGCCAATATTTTTAAGGTTTACGCCAGGAATCTAGCCGAGGGCAGGGGTTTTGTGTATCAGGAGGGTGGCCAAAAAGTGGAGGGTTTTACTTCACTTTTGTACACATTGGTACTGAGTGGGGTTTATAGTTTAACAGGCGAGCTGGACTGGTCGGTGGTGGGGTTGAGCCTGGTGACGTTGATGGGTGTTGTGGGTATAAGTGCGTGGTTGGCAACGTGGATAGTGGGAGGGGAGAATCGTGAAGATCTAAGTACTGCTGACAATCATGGGACCCTGAAACAAGTTCAGGGTGACGGTCAAACAAAGAGCGGTCAGGCTGACTGGTTGAGTTCGCGATTACTGGCACTGACTTTGATGTTGATTTGGTTGGTGCTAAGTCCCTATTTTGTGCTCTGGATTGGCATTTCGCAAATGGATGTGGGGTTGTTGACAGTGTTGATATTGGGATCTGTGGCTTGGAGTGCTTGGGTGCTGGCAAAGAGTGGTCAGAGCCAGCGATCGTGGTGGCAGGTGCTGATTGGAGTAGGGTTAATAACTTTATTAAGCTTGTGTCGGCCGGAGGGAATGGTGTTGGCGGGGCTTGTGGTTGGGGTGTATTTGCTGAGAGCAATTCTAAACCGATCGATTCGAGGTGACTTGGTTAATTTTTCAATTTTGCTTGCTAGTTGGTTGCTGGCCATTGTTGGGTTGACCGCTTTTAGACTCAGTTACTTTGGTTACCCTTTGCCTAATACGTACTACGCTAAAGTTTCTCCAGACATTTGGTATCGTCTGGGTCAGGGGTTGATCTACGGGTGGGAGTGGGTTTCTCACAATTGGTTGGCAGGATTGGAATTGCTAATTTTAATGATTGTAGTTGCGTGGAGCCTACGTTTGGTCTGGCAAAGACGAACCTTAAGTTTGCCTGAGTCGACATTGATGATTGCCAGCTGGTGGAGTTTGGTGATGCTTGGGTTGAGCATTGTCTCAGGCGGTGATCACTTTGTGGGATGGCGATTTATGCAACCCATTTGGCCGTTGTTGGGATTGGTTTGGTTGGGATTTTTGAGTGTAACTAGATTTGAGTGGTGGCAGAAAATTTGCCAAAATTGGTCGCCTGTGACTGTGCTTGCTGTTTTGACAGTCATCATGTTGGGCACACAATTGCTGGTGATCACAGATGAGCGATATGGGTTTGGTCATTTTCAGTACGAAACCTTTATTCCCCAAAATGGGAGATTGACTGGGGAGTTGCTCAATCAGTGGTTTGATGTTGATAGTGAGCAAGACGAAGGGATGGGTCGACTACCTGTAGTGGGAGTCATCACGGCTGGTGGTTTTGCCTGGGAGTATCAGGGTGAAGTTTTTGATTTACTGGGTTTGAATGAGGTCAGTATTGCTCATGATGGCGGGCAAAGGAAGGGTTTGAAAAACCACGCGTCTTTGAATACAGAACTTACATTGGCCAAATCACCAGATCTACTAATGCCGACGGCCCTGAGTTTTGGGCAAATGCAAACCGCGGGGGCGATTAATGAATTACTGTTGCACAACACTATTTTTGCCAAGGAGTTGTTCAGAAATGAGCAGTTACGTGGTCAGTACCGATTGGTTTGGATGGGGGAAAAGAAGAGTGTTGATAGTAACAAAACTCAACCCTTTACCAGCAGTCTAGGATTGATTGTTTTTGTCAGAAAAGAATATTTAGAGACGATCCAGGATCAGTTTATGATTGTGGAGATTGAGGATTACTATTCGCAGTTACAAAATGTCACAAGTATTGATTGATTCATGGGACAATTTTGCCACTTATACCAACTACTTTGCTTTACATTAAACTTGACCCGTCATGCTGAACCGATAAAATTGGGATCAAGATCTTTAAAAGTGAGGAGTGTTCAATCGGTTTGGAAGATGCTGGATCAAGTCCAGCATGACGACCATATTTTAGTTGCAATTCCGAGATGCTGAAATAAATTCAGCATGACGAGGTAGAGTTGATCCCAAGAAGCTGGATCAACATCAGGTCGACACTAAATCTTTTTCAACCCCTGCCACCAAGTGCTGGAGAAGTCATCGGTTTTTTCAATGATTGCCAATAGTTGTTGAGCGGATTTGGTTTGCAAAGTTGCCCGAACATTTTTAACCCAATCTAGTAAACTTTTTGAACCACCTTGCTGATACAGCTCAAAAGCCGTGATGGCGGTTTCCAAGTAATCGGCGTCCTTGGCAACTTTGCCCTCTAAAGTTGATTTTTGCTCAAACTCCTGAAAAAGTCCCATGATTCGTGTTGCTAGTTCAGCTGGTAATCGAGTGGTTTGTTCCCGCAATGCCTCTGCCTCTGCTTGGTGAGTGTCAAAGTAACGGGCAGCCACTTTGTGTTGATCGCCAATTCTAATTTCGCCATTGTCATGAAAAAGTAACATGCTGGCCGTTTTTTCAGGATTACCCCCTTCCAGATATGCCAGCACGTAGCCTATTTGCGCCGCCCGAATGACGTGTTGACCCACGGTGCCTTCGCCTTCACCGCTCACCCCCACCATTCTCATGCCGTTTTTTGGTAATCTTTTCAGCATGCTAACTTCGGCAAAAAAAGTGGTGATGTTGGTTAATTGGGTGGGGGAGGTGGTGGACATAATAGGTAGTTTAGCATGCTGGGCAAAAAAATGAAAAAAATGAAAAAGTCGGAGGCTAATTTCAGAGAAGGAGGGCGTTAAATGGCTGATTTTGGGTGGAGTAGCTAGTTACGTGGATGACTTAGCTCCTAAAAAACAGAACTTCCGACTTGATATAGTTGGCGACTCGAGTCTCATTCGAAATTTGGTTATGAGTTTGCTATGCGATAGCTAAAAACGATTGGCAAATGTGATTGGTAGGAAAAATGGCTTATGCTGACGTTCGATATGAACGTGTGGGATTGGAAAGCACTATGGAATGTGAAAAACTTGCACAAGAAGAGATATTAAAGTACATTGTGAAATGATAAAGTCAATAAATAGCAAATATAAGAGGACCATTATCACCTTCAGGAATTAAAGTCATTATTGGATTAGATGCTGATCCGCCAACTCGGAATCTCAGTGAGATTTAGAAATTAGTTCAGAACAACAGGGCTCAAAACAAGAAGCAATAAGACTGATATTTGTGTTTCGATAATGAGATTGCAGATCAACCTAGTTATACGATATGATTAAGTAATGCAAGATCCCACCCAGCCAACTTTGCCAGTCAACCCTCAAGCTATGGCGTCAACAGGTCAATCTATACCTCCAAGTCAGGTTGTTGCTGACTTGACACAAGCAGGTGTTGACCCAACCCAAACAGTTGATCCCCCAATCCCTCCGCCTCAACCTTCAATTCCGCCAGCGAGTAACTCTGAGGTGGTTGCATCAAGCCCAACTCAACCAACCGACGCAGAAGCTTCTCCAGACCAAAACCCTCTAGATATTCTGGAAAGTATTTTAGCAGAAGCCAAGCAGAAGGCGAGTCAAAACGCACCAACGGGGGAGGGTGCTGATGGCAGTGATCGAGCCTCTATTCCTACAACTGATCCAAATGACCCAACAGCATCACCCCCCCAACCCCCTCCTTCCCCAGAAGAAATAGCGGCTAAGGAAGCTACTCATCAAGCAGAAATTGAACAACAAAAACAGCAGTTGATGGCACAAATTACTCAAACACCCGAGTATCAAGCCAGAGTTGAGCAAGAGGCTGAGAAGGCAGAAGAACAGTCGAAGTCAGTGGCAGGGGGGGACGGTTTTCAGATTCAACAACTACAACATACAAAAATTTGAAACACCCAACACGTTCTGTCACCCTAACAAAATAGTTTGCTCAGAGGATGTTGAGTTTGAATTTATTAGTATAGCCTGACGGGAAAAGTTAGTTGAGAGATTCTAGATCAAATAATATATGCCCACTCCACCAAAACCAACTTCTCGTTTTCGACCCGGTGGAAGCATGATGCAGGGTATGGGTCAATTCGGTGAGCATCTAGATGAGTCATCCATGCAGCAAGCTATGGGTCAGAAAGCCTTGACTCAACAACAAGCCAACCCTGCCACAGCTAATACCGCTGCGGCAGCTCAAAAAGCTCAACAACAAGCCTCTAGATCTGGTGCACCCGTTCAACCACGCGAAATCGGGTCTTTGAGTGATGAGCTAATCAAACGACCCATCCAAGATTTTTGGACTGAGATTAAAAAGTTTTTTAGTCTCAATACGTGGTTGGGTATTAATCCAAATACGACTGATCCAGACAAACAAGCCCGCATGGCAGCTCAGCACAAACGGTTTCAGCAGTTGGATGCGGAACAGCAGGAAGTGGCTAAAAAGAATTATCAGGAAAAACTCCAAAAACAAAGAGCTGAGGAAGAGGAAAAACAACGAAAAAAACAAATGGAAGAAAAACAGAAACAACAAAGCATCGCTATGCCCAGCAGTCCTAAAAAGGGTCCAGTTGGTCCTGCGTCTGGCAAAAGTCGTAAATCTAATGCTGCGGCTATGTTGGAACAGGATAGAAAAACAATGAATAAGGTTCAGGGGGCGAATTGACCGTGGCTGTTGGCATCCAGAGGATAAAATTTCTGTTGGTACGAGTTGAAGGCGTGTTGAAAGGTTGAGGCAACCTATGCCTCTTTTGCCTAAAATTAAGTAGTGCTATAGTCAATCAATAGAGTCAGAAAGGATCTCCATGGAAAAAGTCACCCTATTAGGAACTTTGGTAGTAGGAGTGATTTTGCTTTTCTTAGGTGCTTACTTTATTCCTTGGGAGAATGTCAACTGGGGGAGTGTAACCATGTCGCCCGTGAGAACAGTGACCGTGACTGGAGAAGCCACCAAGCAGGAGAGCAATCAGTTAGCTTCATTCTCCGCCGGTGTGGATGCGGTTAATGCCAATAAAGAAACTGCCATCGCTGAAGTCAACAAGAAAATGAGTGATTTGACAGAAGCACTTAAAACGTTTGGCATTCCTGAAGCCGATATCAGAACCCAAAATATGAGTGTTTACCAGGAACAGGAAAGTTATTATGCCGAGGATGGTGTGCAGAGATCCAGGCCTGGTCAGTGGCGAGTCAATAATAGCCTAGAAATCACGCTAAGAGACGTGTCGCAAGTGACGGCTATGAACGATTTGCTAGTCAAAAGTGGCGCCACTAATGTTTATGGTCCCAACTACCGCACCGATGATACTCAAAAAGGGGATGATTTGCTGAATGAGGCGGTTAAAAATGCTCGGATTAAAGCTGAAGCGCTAGCAGAAAGTCAGGGTGCCGTCTTAGGTAGTGTGTTACAAGTTATTGAGAGCGGGTCGGTGAACACCATGCCCATGTACCGAGATATGGGAGGCATGGGGGGTGGAGGAGTTCAGTCTTTTCCCGGTACCACTACTCTGAGCAAGTCGGTGAGTGTGACGTTTGAGATTAAGTAGTTTTTGATTTTAAATGAAGTCAAAGCGTTTTGACCTGATTGCTTTGAATTATTACACCAGCATCAATTTGAGGTGGAATACCGATGGGGATAAAGAACAGCCAACGGATTATTGAGCTTTTGGTGCATGTATGCTAAGATGCAAATATGCAAAATCATCAAACTCCTAACGATCTGACAAGAACGACTGTGACTTTACCCGCATGGTTGCATTTGTATTATAAAAGACGTGCTCTTGAAAAAGGGGTGACCTTTACTCAGATTGTGGAAGAAACTCTGACTAACCATTTGCGATCGACACCCAGCAAACAGACAGCAGATTTGAGCAGTGGTAAGGGCTTAGTGGCGCTGTCCGAGGAGTTTTATAAAAAATATCCTGAAAAGTACAAGAGTATCCCCAAGGACATTTCGTCCAAGTACAAACAGTACTTGTATGGAGGAAAGAAGTGATATTTATTGACGCTTCATTTTATTTGTCAGTACTGTTAAGAGATGATAATTACCCTATAGCTTCTCAAAAGTACGAACGATTAAATCCGTTAGACTGTGTGACTTCTCAGGCTGTTTTAGGTGAAGTGTTAACAGTGGGCAGTATGCAATTTGATAGACTGCTCTCGATTAAATTTGTAACTTCAATTATGAGTTCTGGCACATTGGTTGTAATTGAAAACCCAGCCCTAATCTATGATACTTGGACAAATTTTAGGGAAATTAAAAAGAAAGACGTCGGATGGGTAGATTGTTATACTCTAGTAATCATGAAGCAGTATAGTGTGACGGATATGCTCTCTTTTGATCTGACTCTGCTAAAACTGGCGAACTCTAAGCCAATTTCATAAAAATCAGGTTATAATCACCTCATGCGTCTTTACAACACTCTCTCCAGAAAGGTGGAAGACTTCCGGCCTATTGAGGCTGGCAAAGTAAGATTTTACGCCTGTGGTTTTACCGTCTACGACTATACGCACTTGGGTCATCTGCGCAAATATAGTATGGATGATGTACTAGTTCGCATGTTGCGGCATGAGGGTTATACAGTTAATTTTGTGCAAAATGTGACTGATGTAGGGCATTTGGCTTCGGATGCCGATACCGGTGAGGACAAGCTCGAAAAAGGAGCCAAAAAATATGGTCAATCAGTGTGGGATGTAGCTAAAAAATTTGAGGATTATTTTTTTGCTAGTATGGATAAAATGGGGAACACTCGACCAGATATTAGTTGTCGAGCTACGGAACATATTGAACAACAAATCGCAATGGTCAAGCAGTTAGAAAAGCGAGGATATACCTATGTTATCGCCGGTGATGGAGTGTACTTTGATACTAGCAAGCTGAATGACTACGGTAAATTGGCGGGTTTGACTCAAGACAAAATTGCAGAATTGAAGGCAGGTGCTAGGGTAGAGCTGGTGGCAGGTAAGCGTAATCCCACCGATTTTGCCCTGTGGAAATTTGAGCGCCCGGGAGAAAATAGAGCCATGGCGTGGGTTAGCCCGTGGGCCAAACGGGGTTTCCCGGGTTGGCATATTGAATGTAGTGCTATGGCCATCCACTATTTGGGTGAGCAATTGGATGTTCACACGGGTGGTATTGACCATATCGACATTCACCATACCAATGAGATTGCCCAGGCGGAGTCGGCGACAGGCAAGCAACCGTTTGTGCGGTATTGGGTGCATCACAACTTCCTTAGAGTTGACGGCGAAAAAATGAGCAAATCTTTGGGTAATTTTTACACAATAGATGATGTGCGAGAGCGAGGTTTTGAGCCCATGGCGTTACGACTACTTTTTTTAAGTGCTCACTATCGAAATGAGTTGAATTTTACTTGGAAAAACTTAGCTGGAAGTCAAAAGGCCTGGGACAAACTGCAAAAGGCAGTACATGAGTGGGGAGGTGCTGGCGACTCGAGCCGCATCGTTATCCCGAGCGCTGTTACAGAACATGATGCCTTGAAGCTTTCGAATGGTGATGTCACCGAAGAATCGAAGGGCAAGGGTGGTATGGGTCGAGACTCTCACCATGACCATGAATTCAACCAACGTTTTTGGTCTGCCCTGCGTGATGACCTAGATACACCCAAGGCTATGGCGGTGGTGTGGGACATGGTCAAATCTGACTTACCAGATAGTGAAAAGTTAGCTCTTTGGCATGATTGGAACACTGTCCTAGGCTTACGAATTTCCCCAAACGACCAATCAAGCACTCGTCAATCCAACCAACCCCTTGACCACGGCTCTCTATCTCAAGAGATTCAAGACCTCCTAGTAAAACGCCAGGAAGCCAGAGAGCGCAAAGACTGGCAAGAGGCGGACAAGTTGAGGGGGGAGTTGGAGAAAATAGGATTCCAAATTAAGGATTTTGGTAGTCAAGTGATAATTACTGAGAAAAATAAGATCGTTTTTTGATGTTCCATAATTATTATAAACGACTCGAACTTGACATGTATCTATTAAGGTGTATACTTAGTGGGTAGTAGGTAAGTAGAAAGTGAGAAAGAAAGGAGACTTATGTTCAGTTTCTTCAAAGAGGGACATAGTGATCCTCTACCAGAGGTGAGTGACTCAGCAAGAGCAATTGTGAATGGACTGAGTGATGAAGCTCAGTCAGCTTTGGCAGTGATGGGGCGTCTTGGTGAAAATGCAGCTGCTAGAGCAGATAAACTTACTAATAATACAGAAAATTATGGGGTGAAAAGTTTTGGAAAAGGATTTGGAGAAGCTTATAGAGCTGCTGCCGAGAGAGATTTTGGAGCAGGACCAGGCTAGTCGTAGTTTAAGGTAAGTATAAGTAATATAAACAAACCTATCTTAGGAAATGATAAGTATAGAAGGTGGCGGTGGTTTACGTGAAGCTGTTAATCCACTTGACAAGCATCTCAACAGACGGGTTTGTAAGTTGGTGGAGGAGTATTACAAAAATAATGGAGAGGGTGCTTCAAGTGGCTTGTTGGACATGATTTGGTGGTATATAGGGATGAAGGAAAAATGGAGGCAATCCCTACCTGGACATGAGATAAAAGGATCTGCTAATAGGAGTCGTAGTAACGAGTTTAGACTTGCCTGGAGAATAATTAAAGACCAGACGCCTCAGGCAGTTAGAGAAATAAGAAGTTGTTTTGCTACCATTAAACCACTGACAATTGTAGATCTATCAGTACTAGCTTTCTTACTTGCTTACAAGATTTTTTACTCGCCTCCAAACCAAGCTAAAAGAATGCTTGATCCACAAAGGTGCCAGAGGGAGTGCTCGATAGGGTTTGCACAATGGTATGTACATGCACGAACGATTATGGGCTTTGGACCGAATCAGGCGCTACGATTTGCATGTACCGCATTGATGGCAAAATGTGAGGGGCTAGACGCTTCGGGAACAGGCATTAAAAGTATTAATTTGTGGATTTGATGGTAGAAATTAGTAATAAGGGTATAAGAAGGGTAATTATGACTAGAGATATCATTAAATACGGAGCTGATAGCGGAAATGTTGATGGTATCGAAGGAAAAGGTAATAAACGTGATGAGTTAGTGATGAAAATAGCAATATTGGCAGGAGAAATAACAGCAGGTGCGGTCGTTGTTGGGGCTCTTAGTATGGGTGCATGCTTTAATGATGATAACGGCGAGAAAAGCATTGGCTCTCCCTGTTAATGATAATTTTTAATTTGATACTCAACAATTATTTTGGATACTTAACAGAGTTGTTTTGTTAATTCAGGGCGGAGTAGGGTTGTAGTGTTAAGTAGGCTGGCGAGAAGATTAAGATGTTATTGAGTTGGACGTTATGATTGATTCGCTTGATTAAATGCTCTTTCAGCTTGATTCCATGGATAGATGTTGCCACGAGACCTAGTTTGGAATTCTGATCCTCCGTATATTAACAGAGGGATTTGAGTTGGAGTGAGGGTAGAAAAATACTCAATATTTTCAAAAAAATGTGTAGTAATGGTACTGGATGATTTGATTTCTAGTGGGGAAATGGCTTCACCTTTCTCAATAATTAGATCAATTTCACGACCAGTTTTATCTCTCCAGTAGTAACTATTATTTGTTTTATTGTGATGTGAACGGTACTTAATATATTCACTGATAACGTAAGTTTCAAAAAGAGCACCATATGCAGAGTGATGACTTAGATGTGTTGATGACTCAATACCCATTAGCCAAGCCGCGAGACCAGTATCTAGAAAGTAAAGCTTGGGTGTTTTAATGATGCGTTTCTTAAAGTTGCGGTAATAGGGCTGCAGAAAGGTAATTATATAACTTGTTTCCAATAAGGAGAGCCAGGCACGAGCAGTGTTATGAGTAATGCTGGCATCATTTGCCAGGGAAGATAAGTTAACTTGTTGACCAGTTCTGCCAGCACAGAGTTTGAGAAAACGTTCAAACGTGGCTAAATCTGATACCTGAGTTAACTGACGAAGATCGCGATCTAGGTAGGTTTGGACATACTCGCTATACCATTGAGTGGCATCTAATTGACGGTCGTAAATACGGGGGTACATGCCATTAAACAATAACTCATCAATGTTCTTTGTTTGATTGGGGTAACTCGAACGGATTTCAGTTAAAGAGAGTGGTAGTAAGGCGTGTAAAGCTATCCTCCCTGCCAACGACTGGCTAATGGAGTTCATCAGTAAAAAATGTTGAGAGCCAGTCAAAATGTATTGACCAGCTATCTTTGAGTCGTCGGTTTTTGTTTGCAGATATGAGAAAAGATTTGGGACGCGCTGAACCTCATCAAGAATTATTTTGTTGGAGTAAGTTTCTAGAAATTTTATGGGGTCATTTTGAGCAAACTGGCGATTGTTTAGATTTTCTAGGCTAAGGTATTTAAATTTTGGAAACAGTTTTTTGGCTAAAGTTGTTTTACCTGACTGACGTGGTCCCGTAATGGCAACCAAGGGATATTTTTTGGCCGATGCCAAAATATAGGGCGTGAGCGTGCGACTAATCATGCTGTTACTTTACTCTTATATGGACAAATTGTCAATCTAATTGACAATTTGTCCATGTTACACTCCCCAAAAGGCTTTATCACCCAGAAACCCTGTTACTTCTGGACGAATAATGGTGGTGTTAAGCAAGCTAGCCGGATGGAGGGTGAAGAGACCGTAGCGGTGATTGAGAGCATCAGTCGCCTGAGTCAGTTTTTCTTGTTGGTGCCATGAGGGGAGAAGTGGGGTGGGGGTGAAATCGATTGATTGGAGAAGACCAAGGTAAACGCCGAATTTGATGATAGAGAAAGGGCGCTGCCAAGAGATGTAGAGGTGGTGGTAGAGATAGTGGAAGTACTCTGAAGTGTGGTTGATGGGGTGTTTGAGGGTGAGATGAGCACTCCAGACCTTTCTATGTCCAGATAGAAAAATGCCGATTTGGCGACCAGTGAGGTGCATTTGCCGGGCTTTGTAAGTGACCTCAATTGATAGGTTAAGGAGGATTTGGTGAATGGTGTTTTCGTCGTTGACGAGTTGCCAGGTGGTGATAGAGCGGCTGACGGTTTTCATTTGGTTGGTTGGTGGTTGGCTACTGGGGACTGGTAAGTTGATTGATTGAGAGTTGCTAGTAGGGGAGTTGAGATTGTGAAAATCAATATCCCCAATGGGATCCTGAAGTGAAATGGCAGATCCCGAAACAAGTTCAGGACTCCTCTCCCGACAAGTTGGGATCGTTTGTCCAGCATGACGACCAGAGGCTTGCAATAAGTCGAAGTGGTGAGTTTCTTCACCATAGGCAATTTTAAAGAGCTCTTTTTGCCAGAATGATCCAACCCAGCGTTTTAGTTCAGTTGGATCCAGGAAGCGAATTTGATAGGGGTGGGTAACGTGGAGAGCCTGGAGTTTGTGTTCCAGTCGGAAACCAACACCACAAACATCGCCAAAATTGACAGTCGCCAACGTGCTGTCCCGATTGATTTGGTCGATCGTTTTAATACTGCCTTTGGGAGCGATCTCTGAGGCTAGTTTAGCCAACAAAAAGTTATAACTTATGCCCACGTTGCACGTTACCCACTCACCTAAGGTTTGTTTAATTTTGTTTTGTACTAATTTGGCAAAAACCAATGGATCGGGATAGAGATAGTTTTGACAGTCAGTAATATCCAAGAAAGCCTCATCCAGAGAGTAAATGTAAACGGTAGGGCAGAGGTGGTGGAAGAGGGCAGATAAAGCTTGGGTGGCGGCTAGGTAACGGTCAAAATCGGCAGCTAGGAATTGGATGCTAGGACAGCGTTGCTTGGCGTCACCGGTAGTGGTACCTGTCTTAACGCCATGTAGTTTGGCTTCTTTACTGGCGGCAATGATGCAGGTACGACCAACATTCTTGACTACGCCGATGGGTTGGCCGCGCAGGTGGGGGTTTTCTTGTTGCAAAAGGGTAGCGAAGTAAGAGTTGATGTCGACGTGGAGGATGGTTTTTTTGATTTGCATAGAGTTACTAATTACTCCACCCAAATTTCTTTTAGCCACCACTGCTCAGAGTCGCGGTTGAATTCCAAACGGTAGACTTCCTTGTCCACGACCACGCTGAAGAGGCGTTTTTTAACCCCACCGTCTTTGATATCTGACTGGAGGGTGATTCGATCGATATTCAAAACTCTTCTGTGCCAGCGGAACTTTTTAGGCTTGAATTTGCCTTGGGTGTAGCTACCCACCATATCGATTTGCTCATTAATGCTTTCGTAGTGAGACATAATCACTTCATACACGAACCATACCCGAAGAGTCAAGCACGAAGATATGGTTATTTGCTGTAAAAAATGACATTGAAAGTATGTACAATGTATTGCAATTAGAAGTAAATATGGTATAGTCAGAAGCCAAATGCAGTATCAAGTTAAGTATAGTCAAGACAAAAATAAAGATCTGAAGGGAAAGCGTGGCATCAGTTTTGAAGAGGTAGTTAAAGCAATTGAGGCAAAGCAAGTGATTGCAGACTTACCAAATGCTCAGCGACCAAATCAGCGGATTATGATAATCAAAATATCAGGCTACATCTGGGTGATGCCTTATGTGATTGACCACGAACGTCATCACATTTTTCTAAAAACCGTATATCAAAGTCGAAAGTATCAAAAAATATATAAAGGAAAGTAATTATGTCTAAAATTAAAACACCTCCAACCAGTCATTTTTTGCCTCTAGATGAAGAAGAACGCAAATTGATGGAAGAAACTGAGAATGGTACGTATCGCTATGTCAGTGAAGAAGAGTCGCGAAAAGCTATTGAGTTTTTAAGAGAAGCCGTGACGAACACATACAAAACTAAGCCTGAAAAAACCGCCGTCACTATTAGGTTAGACGCGAGTAGCATTTGGAAGGTCAAAGCCAAAGCCCTTAAACTTGGTGTGCCCTACCAAACTCTAATCGGCATGCTGATTCATAAGTACGCCAATGATGAGCTGCAGATGGTGATTTGATCAAAATCCGCAGAAATAAGTAGTAGTTGATATTTTTTGTCTGGGTAAATTGCCGATCTAGCCAGGCAAGCAATCCTTGTGCTACCATAGATACATGCTACACGACCAATTTAATATGCTGGACCCCGACCCAGCATCTTTAAAAGTAGCATATTCCCGATGGGAGGCTGATCCCGATTTTATCGGGACAGCATGATGGGAAAAAGAAAGGTAAATATGTCAGAGAGTAAAGTGATTGAAGTCAGCACCATTAGCCCCACTCAGCAGACCGATATTGGAGCAACCCTAAAAGAAGCCTGGCAAATAGTCAGAAAAACTTGGGTTAATTTACTAGCCTGGACGGTTGTGTGGCAAGTGGTAAGTTCTGTTTTGTTTACGATTTTATTTGTGATTTTAGCTGTGATTGGCTGGAGTCAGTTGGGGGGCGAGGCCTTTAGTAGTTTTGGGGCATTTTTAAGCCGATGGCAAACTTGGGTACCTCTGATAGGTTGGGGATTTGTCTTGATGATGATCTTAGCATCAGTAGTGGGATTAGTAACTAGCTTGGGACAGGTGCTAATTGTAGGCTCTTATCAGCAACCCATGGAGTTGGGCAGTATTTTTTCCAGATCATTTAAACTGTTTATACCTTTTTTCTTGACAGGTTTAATCGTTTCATTTTTAACTATTGGAGGATTTAGTTTATTCATTATTCCTGGGATTATAGTTACCTTTGCGGTGATTTTTTGGAGTTTTGAGGCGGTTTTTGAAAACGTGAGTTACATGCAGGCGATCAATAATAGTTTGAGTATAGTCAGGCAAAACTTAGGTTTGGTCATTGAGCGATGGGCGGTGGCCGTTGGTTTGTCAATCGGCTGGTCAATGTTGCTGATGTTAATTATGGGAGTAGCATCAATAGTGCCAGGATTGGGGTTAGTGTTTCAATTTGGTGGACAAATTGCTTCGGTGGTATTTGGTTGGTTTATGTTGGCTTTTTGGTATTTGGCATATCGGCAGGTTAGAAGTAAAACCAATTTTGCTAAACCGTCAAGTGCAGTCTGGATGTGGGTTGTGGCAGTCATGGGTTGGATATTGATCACCGTCATGTTGATAGCGGCACACACTGCGATGAAGGCTATTTTGCCAGAGATAATTCAGTCAATTCAAAATGAGGCTGAAAGCACTCAACAGCAACAGGATTATAACTGGCAAAATCAAATGGAGTGGTTAGATGAATCGAACTATCAGTTTGGTGCGGGATTAGACATCGACCTGCAGGAACAACAGAACTTGGAGCAGGATTTGCAACTTCAACAGCAAATTGAGGCTGAGTTGGAGAGGTTGAGACAAGAGAGTGCCGATTGATTTTGTGATAAGTACCGAATTACTTCTATTGACTATCTATTTTGTGTCTGTATGGAGGAAAAGGGCAACTCGACATTGCCGGTGGGGTGAGCTTTAGAAAATGCCGCCATCATAATCAGTGCAGTCATGGCCATAATGTAAGCAATCAGAGCAAAGAGGATAAAGTCGTTGGGTCGTTTCAACAGCATTCTAAGAACCAGTATAGCACTTGTTAAAAACTAAATGAAGAGATTGGTGATCAAGGCAATTATTGGAGAAATTAGTTTGGAAATAGGCGATACTCCTCCCCAAGGAATAAGTAGTGCTAACAAGACAAACATGCCGTACCGTGACATAAACTCATGAAACTCCAGACCAGTTTTTTTGGGTAATAGTGCAGTCAGAATTTTTTCACCATCCAGAGGAAAAACAGGTACTAAATTAAAAACGGCTAGCATAACATTTAGAGAAATAGCGGCGGTGAAGAAAAGATTAACTAAGCTTGGATCGGAGCTAGTTAATGGTAGTAGATTATAAAAAATTGCCAAACCAACACAAATCAGAATATTACTGAGTGGTCCAGCAAAGGCGATGATGCCAGTGTCTCGGATGGGATGCTTGAGATTATAAGGATCAAACATAACGGGCTTGCCCCATCCAAAACCCACAAAAAGTAGCATCAATGTACCGAGTGGGTCGAGATGCTTGAGGGGATTAAGGGTGACTCTGCCTTGATATCTGGGAGTAGGGTCGCCAAGTTTATCTGCAGTGATGGCGTGGGCAAACTCATGAACCGTAAGAGATAGGAGTAACAATCCAGCATAAATCAGAAAAACAAGAGGGTTGGTTTGTAAAAGTGTAAAAAGCATGAGCAAGATTATAACCGATGTGGTACAATTCTGCCTCTATGTCATTCATTCTCAAATATCCTCGCACCTCACACATCGGTCACACGGTGTCTCATGCCAAGAATCGTGGTAAACGTGGGTTTAAGTATAATCTACAAACCGTCACCATTTTGATTAATGGTCAAAAAATGAGATTAAAGGTGCCAGCCAAAGTGGTTAAACAGTTGAAAAAAGAGGGCGTGACTACGCATTATAAAAAAGTAGTGGAGTAGGCAGATTTGTTTTTCCAGAAGTGTGGCTTGATCATGTTGGATCACTAGACAATGTGGAGCTAGCGATAGTTTGTGATGCTTGTCGATTGTTGATGGCTAACAGATTACGTGATTAAGTTCTGAAGTGCAAATTTCAATTTTTAACTAAAACATTTTTGACCTGATTCCAAAGGGCTGGTTGTTGGCTAGCAATCTGAACTTTTTCTAATACAAGTCGATTTGTTTGATTATTCCAGTTGCATGACAAAATTTTCATAACCTTGGCTCCTTTTTTGGTGGGGATTTCTGTCCAAAGACCAGGCCAGGGAGACAGAGCTCTGGTAGCTTGAGATAAATAAGTGGCGAGTGAGCTGAGTTGAATGGGATCGAGTTGGCGATTTTGACAAAAAAGAGGGTAAAGATGAGAAAGAAGAGAGGAGGCTTGAGTATTTATTTGAGAATGAGGCGATGATAGAGTTGGAAGATCCTGGATCACGTCTAGGATGACAGTACTTTGAGTATGGCTACCTTCTATCAGATTGTGGATGAGTGAAAAAGGTACGAAGCCATCATTTTTAGTCAGTAATCTAGCCAGAGGGGTGGGGGAGTAATCAGGTTGAGGTATGGGTGTCAACGATTGATTTGCCAGATCAATAATGACATGTGGTAATTTGTTGCAAGCTAGGTTAAAAGCATGTTGGTAGTAATCAGAAGTTGTCCAATTTTCAGCCACTGAGAATTCAACTTGGTTAAGAATAGGACCGTGATCAAGTTGAGTGTCTAACTGCATGATGGTGACGGCGCTTGTTTGACTGCCACTGAGGAGAACGCACTGTCCAGGAGAACTACCCCGCCACTCGGGTAATTTGGAAGGATGAATGTTGATCGTTGCCAGCTTGGGAATATCAAGTAACCATTGAGGTATTAGGTAGCCGAAGTCGACGACGAGTAAGACATCGACTGATGGTTGCAAAAGATCGTTTATTTGTTGTCGGGAGTGTTTGAGGGGGCGATCAATGAGTATATGAGGAACTTGCAGCTCAATGGCAAGTTGATGGAGGTGATTTGGAGTGATGGTTTGATGGCGACCGACGGGCTTTGGGGAGGGAGTCAAGATGCTGATGAGTTGGAACTTGTCCGACTGATGATTGAGTAATGCCTGAGTTGCCTGAGATGAAAAGGCGGTGCTGCCAGCGATAGCGATGTTGAGCGGTTTTTCTATTTGTGAAATTGACATAGGATTTGATTAATACCCAGCCATTGTTTGCTATCAAGCGTTCGAGATTGCGGATCAAGGTCGTAATAACAACAACAAGATCGGGATGAGTGATAAATTTATTTTTACCACTTTTCCAAGATTCGCTTATCTACCTCCTCATAACCGCCACCTTTAGTTTGTTTAAAGACAGGTAAATCAAGTTGAAGAGAGTAATCGGTAAACAGAATTCCTTGTAAGTGATCAAACTCATGTTGCATAACTCGGGCAGGGAAGTTTTTAAATACCTCCTCTTGATCGATCAGTTCGCCATTTGCTATTACTTGAAATTGATACTTTACCCAAGTCCATCTAGGGACAGGCCCCCACAAACCAGGTATTGATAAGCAGCCTTCTTCTCTGGGTTTTTTTTGTCTAGGTGTTTCACCTAATATTAATTCGGTAGAGTGGTCAATCATGACAGGGTTAATAAATGTCCGCAGGTGTGTTTGATCAAAACGATCAGGCAACATGGTGCAGAAAACAGACAGAGAGTGATCTATCTGAGGGGCGGCTAAACCGACTCCCACAGTCGTACTTTTTTTCGTGTCTAAAAGAGTTTTTTCAAGTCTGGAAATTGATTTCAAAGTCCGCTTGTCAATTTTAGTAACTGGTTGAGCTTTTTGACGAAGGGTCTTGTGGGGAACAGTAATGATTGGCATATTGATATTTTATTTCTTGAGTCCACTGGCGGTGGCTAACTCGGCCACCTTATTTTGTAGTAACTCATCATTTGGATTGATGTTATCTAGCAAGTACTGATACTCTTGGCTAGCGTCAGTGGGGCGATTAAGTTGCTCATAAAGTTGGGCGAGTGCCATGCGAGCTTCTACAAAATTTGGTTTCATATCAATAGATCGTAGGTAATACTGTTCTGCCTCAGGCCAATTTTGTTCAAAAACAGCAATTTTGCCCTGATTAAAAACCAGGGCTGGATCAGTGGGAGCGAGTTGAATGGCGGCGGTTAGAGCCTCTTTGGTTTGAGTTAAGTACTGAGGGTCGAGTGCAGCAAGTTGAGAGAAGAGACGGACTCTAGTTTTCCAAAAATTTAGATGAACGGGATTGAGTTTTATTGTCACGTCGCTAGCCTGTTGAGCGGCTTGGATAAACTCGGCCGATAGTGTTGCTTCATTAACCTCCAGTAATTTAAGAGCTAGTTGGGCGTATTGTTCAGAGAGGGTGTCTGTGTATAAGGCTTCTTTAGGTGAACGATCAGAGGCGGTAATTAAAGTTGCTAACCCATTCTGCCACTGATTGCCTCGAATTAGGGCTTTACCCTTGGCAAAAGCTACATCAGCCAACCACCAATTTGAGGTATTCCAGATGAGAATGATAGCGATGATACAGGTTAAACTGGTTAGAATATACTGCCACCAGCAGGAGAAAGAAGTGGGTTGTGAAGCATACGCCAGAAGTTGATTAGTTCGTTCCATTGATCGACCTGACTGATTAGTAGCAATAGAGTTTTGGCGAGTTATTTCTTTTTCTAGGCGGCGACGCTGATTTTTGGATAAAGATTTGCCGCTTAGATCTTTCTGATCCAGTAAAATTGATACAGATGTCTGATTTTCAAAAATAGTAAGTACACTTATTATTGCTAAAAACACATACATGAGTAAAGTCACCATCACTGTGGAAAAACCAAAAAAGCTGGAGACACTTAAGGCAATGATACTTGAGACCAGGGCGAGAGGTAGAAGTGGAGAGAGGATGAAAAAATTGTTGCTACCCATGTTGTGATTAATTTGGTTGGTCAACTCAGAAGATTGAATTAATCCCAAGCTGGAGGATCCCGGATGATGTTCAGGATAATTGGAAAACTTGGAGAAATTTTTAACCCTCTGCCAGAAAAGTTTAATGCCTGACCAACACCCCCAACCAAGCAACAGTACATAAGTTAGCAGACCAACCAAACCAGTCGTAGCCAGATAATTTAAAAACTCATTATGAGCTTTGTTATACAGGAAGTTCCACTCCGATACCAAGTTGTGATCCATGAGGCGGTCTTGATAGTAACTATAGGCAAATGTTTCTAGACCAGATCCAAAAATTGGATAATGCTGCCAGACCTTAACAGCACCCTGCCAGACGATTTTTCGAATTTCTCCAGATTCAGTACCTCCAGAATCTAGACTAGTACCAGTGGATGTAGTGATGGTAGTGGGGGTTGGCTGATTATTGCTAAACAGCGGAAGTGTGAAGGGGGTGCCATATATTGCTGATAACACAAGAAAAATTCCAATTAAACTGGCAAAGACCATCGAGCCACCATGTAATTGTTTTAATAAGGATTCCTGATTGGTTTTTTGTATTTGATCTGCAGCTGATAGATTTTTTTTGAACTGCCACTTGGCGATTAGCCAACCAATACCAAATCCCACCAAGCCAACGACCAATCCCAACCAACCAGATCTAGATTTAGTGAAAATTAAAGTTAAGTAATAAATAATGATCAAACTGAGCCAGCCAACCATGCTTTTTCTTCTGCTCGTTGTTTCAGCATGGCGAGAGTTGGTGGCAGCATGAGATATGCGATCAATTCGTCTAACTTGACTAGTTAGTAATCCCACCATTGCCAGAGGTAAAACCATGATCATGTAAGCTGCCAGCCAGTTGGGTTGACCAATGGTGGCAAAGACACGATTTTGGACATCCTGAACCCAGCAAGCCACATCAAAAGAACCTTGGACAATTAAGCAGCTCATTGAGTGACCAAAGTGCTCGGGAATAGCGTAAAGACCGACAATTAAAGCTCCAATTAGGACGCTAGCTAGTAGGTATTGGATTGTCTGCAGAGCTTTTTGATATGGCAAATCACGAAGGTAATTGAATAAAACATAAAAAATGGTTATATACGCCAAGGTTGACAGCAACCCGCCGTGGAATCTGGTGTAGTAACCAAAAAAAGATGTAGCAGGATGAATAGAAAAGATAGTGCTCAGTAATTGAGAGATTAAAAACAAGATGATAATAATGTCGAAGGGGTTTTTTTGCCACTGCCAACGTTTTTGTCCGATTCTAATGATTAGGTAAGCTGAGGTCACAGTAATGGCTAAGACGTAAACTGCCAGCATTTTAATAAACTCGAACAGCTCTTCATTGACTGCTGTAAAAAGTAGAGGGATGAGAATCGCTGCCAGCACAAAACTGGCAAAAATGAGCCGATATAGCAAGTTGACCATAACTATCCGTGATTATCGCATATAGTGCTAGACAGCGGGGCAGGGATTTGCTACTATTAATTCAGTATAGAGATCACTCTAGTCTAGAAAGAGGAATCAACTATGTTTGACCAAACTGCCCCACCCCAGATGAGTAATGATGGTAATAATAGTCCTGCTGGCAATCAAAATGATCCACAAGTGATTCAACCTGTTGACCAACCAGTTGATAACTTTGTCGATCAACCTGACAATCAACCTGTTGATCAAGTTGCTGATCAGTTGACAAATCAAAATCAAGCTTATCCATCATGGCAATCAATACCCAGTCAAGACTCACCACCATCTGGTATGACACGAGTACCGATGCAGGATGATTTTTCCCTACCTCAGGTAGGTGATCAGCCAGTCGATCAAATCAATGACCAAGTCAATAACACTATTGGTAACGTTGGAGCTAGTGATCCAACTCCAATCCCCACCTCAGAAAAACTGGAAGACCAAAATATTTTTTACATGTTGGGGGTGACTGATGGCACCGAAGAGCAAAAGAATCAATTCTTGGACGAACTGCAACAAGTCATTTGGGAGGATTTTTTAGATGAGGATGTCAAACTACTATTAACTCAAGAAGAACAGACCGAACTTGATAAACTCAAGGCTACCAAACCAGATGCCAAACTGGAGGAACAAGAGGAAGTAATTGTATATCTGGAGAAGCTCATCCCAGATTTGGAAGACATTTTGCTAGAAAAAGCTCTAGAACTCAAGGCTGACTTGATGAAGGAGCGGGTGACGGGTATGCAGGAGCTGTATAAGGACAAACCAGAGCATTTGGCCAAGATTGATGAAGCGGAACGAATGATAGGTGAGGAGAAGTGGTTGTCGGCGGCTCAGGAGTTGAATTCGATTACGTCGACTCAATCACCTTAAGTCGAAAGACATACTACCCTCATTATGTCCCAGAAAAGTCGGGATCAGAGTTTCGAAATTTGTTTTGTCATAGTTATTCAAGCATTATTTGAGGTGATGGATTATTGTTCAGCATGATGACAATAGAGGGAATTCTGAGGTGCTGAAGGAAATTCAGCATGATGAGTTTATGGATATTCCAGCATAATAGACAAGATTCCTTTTCGTTGATTGATTTCCTTTGCTATAGTATCCAGTATGGTCAAGTTACCGATGATGAAGTCACCGTGGCTAAAGAATCAGCAGTTGGCACTGGATGTGGGTTCCGCTCAAACTAAAGTTATGTCTGATGGCAAGGTTATTTGGCAGGAGCCGACCTGTCTGAGTTTAGATGAAAAAGGCATAGCTATAAATATTGGTCAGGCGGCTAGTATTTTATTGGGTAAAACTCCACCTGGCGTACAAGTCGTATTTCCAGTGGTTAGGGCTGCTTGTGTGGATGACGTATGGTTAGACCAATATTTAGATTTGCTCAAACAAAAAATCATAAATTCAAAAAAACTATCAATCAACCGCCCTCACTACTCTGTCCATTTGCCAGATATATTGAGTGTCGCTGCCCGCCAAGTTTGGAGTACTAGTTGTCACAGATCACTTGGTTTAGTCAAATTAGTCAGCACTACTCAGGTGATTCACAATTTGTCAGTTAGCAAACTACTTCCCAGTAAGGCACTGATCATAATGATTGGTGATCAAAGTACGGGTTTATTTGTCCTACATCAGCAATCAGTCATTCAGGGTTTCTCTTGGCAGTGGGGCATGCAGGTGCTCCTGGAGTTGATAGAAAAAGTATTGACAGAAAACTTGCAAATTTCAGTCAGTCAATCAACATTGAGTCAAATTCTTTTAACTGTGGCTAGCGTGCAGGTAAGTTCTCGTCATGATAGATCTTTAGTAGTACAGGCAAAGTCTAGCCGTCATCAGGTTAGTTTGGCACAAATTCTGACCTCAGATAAGTTCAAAGATAGTATACGGATGGGTTTGGAGGATTGGTTGCTTTGGTTGCAGTCTTGTTTGAGTCAAATTTCTGAAGAAAGTCACAAACAGCTTTTGGCACACGGGGTGTGGCTAATCGGTGGGGGGGCTAATTTACCAGGACTGAGTGCTTTAATCTCTGAAAAAATTCAATGTCCAGTGCAAGTCATGGCAGATCCTGAGTTGGCGGTGGTTAAGGGGTTGAGACCATCATCACCACCTTGAAATACCGAAAGCGAATTTGGAATCTTCCAAGCTAGGGATTACCCGATTTGTTTGGGAGATGCTTAGATCAAGTCCAGAATGACGGACTAAATAAACTGTTTGAAAAAATGAAAAAAAAATCACTGAACAACACAACTAGATTTAAAGTTACTTTCCAAGAGTTGCTAGTTATTGTGTTAGTGATCGGCTTGCTGTGGATGGGAGATCAGGTCATTGACCAACAAATGGCTGTTGAGACGAGTAATATTAATAATTTTGTTCTCAAAAGAAAATTATCTGAGTGGCAGAATCAAACTCTTAAATGGCGAACTGGGTTGCAGAGTCAAGTTATGTCAAATTTGAACTGGTCAGGCTGGAGTGTCGAGATAGGTGGATTACCAATGATGACCATTCAGGACCAGGCAGACGGCAATCAGGCAAGTACAGCTTTTTTTTCCGAACAACAAGCTAAGTGGCAAGTAGTGGCGGAGGAAAATCAAGCACTAAGAGAGGCATTGGATCTGAAGAACTCAGAAAAATCAGGATCAGATTTAGTGGTAGCACCAATTTTATCCTTAACGCAGAGATTAATCGAGTTGCCGATTGGTATTAAGCCAGAAATTGGTCAAGTGGTAATGGGTAAGAGCAGTTTGTTGGGCTGGATTGGCGGAGTTAATCAACAAAGAGCAACCGTTAGTTTGTTAAAAGATACGACTAGTTCTCGGTTAATTGGTCGTACTCAGACAGGTGCGACTGGATTGGTCGTCAATCGTCGAGGCAATTTGTATTTGACTGAGGTGCCGACTCAGATGAAAGTGGCAGTTGGGGATGTGGTCATCTCAGAAAATCAGCTTCTGACACCTGCAGGACTGGTTGTTGGTAGAGTCCAATCGGTCACGACGGATGAGAGCGGTACGATTCAGACGGCCTTATTGGTTCCAACAGAATACTTCGGAGAGCGGGCGGTGGTTTGGTTGCAGGGTAATTAGTTTTTAGATTCTGGATCTAGTCCAAAATGATGACAACAGAAGTTAACATGATAGTTGCTGGCAATTAGTTGACATATAAAAAAGTTAAGAGAGCTTATGAATTACAGAATCAATCGTTGGTTTAAAATTATATTAATAATGGTCCTGATACCGATCCTGACGGGTTGGGACTCGTTGGTAGGGGTGTTGGCCTTAGGTGTTGGGTTAGTCTGGGCAATAAACAGGAACAACAATGGACTGCCGAGGATATTCTTGAGTGTGTATTTGAGTGGCTGGTTGAGTTGGTGGTTGGCGTTACCATGGTGGCAAACAGCTGGCCTGATCTTACTTTTGATGGTTGGTCAGAGATTGATAAAACCTGGGGCTAGACACTATCAGTTAATTAGCTTGAGTTACTTGTTGGGCTCGGTACTGATTGCGACTTTAATTCTTGGTGATTGGTTGCTGCCAATCGGGGTGTGGTCAATCTGGGGTTGGTTGACACTGATCTTAGTCATGATAGGAAGCTGGGTGTGGCTGAAAAAAAGTCCGATTACAAATTCAGAAGTAAATTGGTATGTACAGTAGTCAAAAATCCGCATCATATAAGGCTCTATTAATCACCGTTAAGATACCAACAACATTGTCATGTTGAATTCACTTCAGTATCTTAAACACTCAATGATTATTAACAGTTAAAATAAATAATAACCGATAATTAAGTGAGCCTAATTTTGATTTTATCGGGTCAGGATGACATACTTGCTTAGATGTGGAGATTTCAAATTAAGCTCAGAATGATGACAAGAAATATAAGATAAAACGAAAACCTATTATGTTTCAAACCAACAAGAACCAAACACACACCAGTCATAAGCCGACTCATCTCAGGAGGATTCTTGGTTTAGTTTTTATGATGGTAATAATTTTTAGTGTGATCACAGCCCGTCTGCTTGATTTGCAAGTCTCACAACATGTTAAGCTGTCAGCTCAAGCTAACGCCAATCGGTTATATGATGTTCGGGTGACTCCACCCAGGGGTACAATTCGCGACCGATTTGGAGAGGACTTGACTCATGCCACTCAAGTATTTTGGGCACCAACTCAAAATGACTCCTTATTTGCAGAAGAAACAGTAGTTGATCGGACGTCTGCTTTGACAAAAATGGCAAGTCAGAGCGGTCAATTAAGAATAGAGCATGGTCGCCAATATCCTTGGCTATCCACACTAGCCCAAACCATTGGCTACGTGGGTAAGCCTTCTCATAGCGACTTGCAAGCTAACCAAGAACTTCTTCCATTTCAACTCATAGGAAAAGCTGGCTTAGAGTTTAGTCAAAATGAAAAGCTGCTGGGTCGATTGGGCAGTGATCGATTTGAGTTGAGTGCTTTAGGGTTACAACAGAGGAAAGTGGCCAGCAAACAGAATACAGCCGGAGAGATAGTAGCGACGACTTTGGATCCATATCTGAGCTTAGTTGCATCTGAAGCGATGGGTGACAACACAGGAGCGGTGGTGATCATGGATGCGGAAACCGGGGAATTACTTACAGTAGTTAGCCAGCCCAGTTTTGATCCGAATTTATTCCAGTCGTCGATCGATGAATCAGAAACTGATCGCCACCAACGCCTGACTCAAATTAGTGAGTGGCTTCAAAGTCCAGACCGACCTTTATTTAATCGCGCAGTGGCAGGAGCCTACCCACCCGGTTCAGTTTTTAAGCCCGTCACAGCCATAGCCGCTTTGGAAAATAACGCTGTCACGGCTCAGACTGAGTTTAATGATGAGGGAGTATTGAAAGTAGGTGATTTTGCTTATGCCAACTGGTACTTTACTCAGTATGGGGGTAGAGAAGGATTGATTTCCCTACAACGAGCTATCGCCAGGAGTAATGACATTTACTTTTACAAAGCCGCCGAAGCCACGGGGCCGATCAGATTAGCTAGTATGGCCAAGCTGTTTGGTTTTGGTCAAAAAACTGGTATTGAGTTGAGCAGTGAGGCTACTGGTTTAGTTCCTGACCCAGATTGGAAAGAGCAAAACATAGGTGAAAAGTGGTTTTTAGGTAATACTTATCACATGGGGATTGGTCAAGGCGATGTGCTAGTCACACCTTTACAGGTGGCCGGCATGACACAAGCCATTGCTCATCGGGGTGTTAAGTGTGCACCTCATTTATTGAGTGATCAAGAAAATAGCTGCCAGGGTTTGGGCTTGCAATCAGAGTATCTGGATGTGGTCATGGCGGGCATGACAGATGCTTGTTCACCTGGTGGGACAGCTTTTCCATTTTTTGAGTGGAATCAGGAACGATTGAGTTTGGCAGGTGAGCAGGGTCTTTCTGCCTGGGAGACGGGGGCGGTGGGGTGTAAAACGGGGACAGCGGAGTTTGGTGGGCAGGACGCCAGAGGTTTCCGAAAAACGCATGGTTGGTTTACCTTGGCAGTCAAGTTACCGGATTTGAAACAAGTCGATACTAAATTTACCTGTCATTCTGAACTTGTTTCAGGATCGCCAGAGGAAATGCGGTTGGAAAATATGTCGTTAGTTAATGAGTCAGAAGAGACTACTAGCCTTTGTACTGAAAAACAGCAACTTTATTATGATTGGTTATCGCTGGTCAAACAGCAAGGCTACCCTCGTGATCTGATTATTACAGTTTTAGTAGAAAGTGATGAGACGCGACCCTACCGTGAGGGGAGTCGGGATGCGGCGCCTGTGGCTAAGGAGATTCTGGAGTGGTTGGTGGGTAATAGTATGGGTTAATGTAAGAATTGGTGAGTATAGTATGAGCTATGGAAGCTCTCAATTCTCATGAAGCTGATCATTTATTACTGTTTGGCATGTTGCCTGGGATTGGACAAGGGCGGCTCAGGAAGTTAATTTTATTAGCCAAAAAACACGGAATCACTTTAGCAGAGATGTGGCAAACAAGTTGGTTGCCACCCGAAATCGGTCAGATAGAAAACCTTGATTTAGAAATCAAAAAGATAAAAAATGAGTATACTACTACTAGTTTTAGAGATTGGCTGGCAGACCAGCAGATTCGGGTTGTTTTCGTTTGGGAAAGTCAGTATCCTTATTGGTTAAAAATGACGGAACGACCACCAGTGGTGTTGTTTTGGCAAGGCAACTCCAGTTTGTTTCATGATCCTTTGCCGATTGCTGTGGTCGGCAATCGAGCTATGACGGCTTATGGTCGACTCGTCACTCAACATTTAACTCAGCAGTTGATTTATGCCGATGCCACCATTGTGTCGGGCTTTATGTACGGGGTGGATGTAACGGCACATCAAACTGCCATAGAGCAGGGTGGACGGACAGTGGCGGTTTTGGGTTTTGGTTTGTGTCAAATGTTTCCAGATGCTCATCATGTCTTGAAAGAAGTGTGGCAAAAAACTGACCAAGCCTTGTTTGTATCGCCTTTTTATCCTCAGACAGAAGCAGTGAAGGTTAACTTTCCAATTCGTAATGCTATTGTTGCGGGCATGTCGGTGGCGACGGTAGTGACAGAGGCGGCTAAAAAATCAGGTAGTCACATCACGGCACAGTATGCTTTAGACTTTAACCGAGTGGTGTGTGCGGTACCGGGTCCGATTTTTAACCCAAACAGTGAGGGGACTAAGTGGCTAATCAATCAGGGGGCGAGTATGGTTGGCAGTGGTCAGGATGTGATAGCAGAAATCAGAGAGGCGGGGTTGGTGAAAAGGAAAGGCAAAATTGCTGTCACCCTGAACTCGTTTCAGGGTCCCGTTGAGAATATCGATACTAAATCTTCAGCATCTACCAACTCAGCTGTCATTGACCCTTATGGATTATCCCCCGACCAAAAAGCCGTTGCCACCGCCCTCAAATCAGGCAGTATGACCTTTGATCAATTACTGGCTGAATTTACTTTACCAGTCACCGAAATGGGACAGATATTGAGTTATCTTGAGATGCAGGGACTAATCGAGCAAGATGGAGAGAATTATGTGGGAGTGTAAAAAATGTTGCTAATTAACTTGTGACGTATTTCTTACAGCAAAGGGGTTAAAAGCTGCACCACTTGATTGATTTTGAGTTGCATCAACTACTGGTTTGGGTTGTCCGGTTGGACTGGTATGTTTTTGTGTTGGGACGCGGATGGCGAATGGGGATTCAGTTGCTGGAGCTGAAGCATTTTGACTCGCAGTCAGTTCTGGGAGAGCAAATCTTTGAGTGAATTTATACTCTATAGCCATATCTGATTGAAGCGAACCAGCAATGCGTTGTTGAACTTCTCTAGCAGTATTTGCTGAAACTCGACCATCAAGCCAGTACTGTAAATCATAATTAAGATTTGAATATCCGACTAATAAGCCTGCACCAGCTGCAAAAGCCACAATGACGGGAACGATGGAAACATCACTAAGATTGTATTTCTGTTTAAGAAGATTGATGGCGTACTCACCACGAACTCTTGGATCAATAATACCTCAATATGAGCCTGTTTTTTCTGTATAGAATTCATTTAAACCCTGACTATCTTGAAACATTTGCGTACCAGCTTGAAATGCCTCTACTAGTACCTTTTCATCAACAGGTTTGAATTCAGGCTTTTGTGCTAGAGTTGCGGTCAAGGCCTCAATTTGTCTAAATACTCTGGCACTAACTCGCAATGCTGTTTCAGCGGGAATTTCTATAAGTTCTTTGCCTTCATCTCTCATCAATCGAACTAAGTCTTTGGGCAGTGCGGCTTCGTAGTCAGTTAAACCAGCTTTTACCAGATAATCATGTGCGTCATCTCGAATTGCTTCTTGAGTTTTATCTTGACTGGCTAGCGAGTCAGTCATGGTTTGCTGTGTCCCTTCAGGTCTAAATCTTTCACGCTCAGCTTGAAGTTCGGCTTCTCTTTTTTCAGTCAGTTCAGTTGGGAAACCTTTTTGTTGAGCCACCATTCTCTCGGCAATTCTTTGGTATGAATGAATGCTAGGTAATTGATCAGGAGGTTGCAAACTAGCATTCGGTAAATGTTGCCTTCTGGATTCAACTATTTTTAAAAATTTTTCCTCCAATGTTCGATATATATCACGTTGTTTTTTCCACCAGCTGTCATCTTTACCTGAATCTTGTACTCTCTTCAGAATTTCATCTAAATCCTTTAGGGTTTGTTGGATTTGTTCGAGTTCTTGGGTTTTCTGCCTGTATTGTTCAAAACTAAGCTCAAGTGGTTTTCCATCACCAGGCTCATGATTATAATACAATGCCAAGATTCTTAGTTTGTCTAAGATAGCAGGTAATTTTTCCTTAGCATTGAGTGTTAAAAAATCTACCTTAGTAGGATAACTTGCTTCTGGATTAAAAACAGCCTTAGCTTTAACAGGATCGTTATTTTCAGCCTCATAATCCTGCAGTTGTTTTCTCATAAAAGCTACGTCTGCTCTTAACTCTGCTTCTTTTCGTAACACCTCATTCGGAGAGTATTGTTGACCTTCAGGCGTTGGGGTTTCGTTTATCATATTGGTAATTTTGCTCTCTCTCTCTCTTTGTCAAGCACCTGAAAAGATGTGTTTGATACAGCACTTTTGATGTAAGAGATTTAGTTAGTACAATTGACTGAGTATGAAAAATATTTTGCTTAAACCAATACCAAATTTCTCAAGTGAATGTCAAGAAAGAAATTCTTGGCAAACTCATGACTCAACTGAGTATGTGGATTGGAGTCACGCTCAGCGGTGGCAGTTGCCAAACTTGAAACTCTCAAGTCGACCAATTACTATGAGGTTATCAAACGTCTTGATTGATCGTTTGAAAGTAATGGCGCATCGCAAAGATATGCCCTATCAAACCATGATTAAGCAAATTTTGACCGAGGCGGTAGGGTAGAAGCAATG
>JAANMU010000335.1_pt1 | contig 59009 bp, 55 predicted proteins | sample 7279701 | NCBI WGS metagenome assembly JAANMU01 (sample SAMN14094539, study PRJNA606508) | bioreactor metagenome | isolation source: A lab-scale SPAN reactor treating ammonium-rich wastewater day 57 | place: Ireland: Galway | collected 2017-03-13
CCAAAGGATACATGCCTCACCTCCAGCTTGATTATCGCGCCGCTGGATTGGATTGGCAATTTGGTTATTCAGTTGTTAATGTGCTGCAAAAGCCGAGTAAAGAGTCTTATCCACCTTAGAGAATGGATAGGATACATTCTCCATCTTCTATTAACCATCAGTTATAATCCCCTCGCAATTACCCAATCCTCCAATTCTCTAATCTCCAGTCTCCAATCTCTAATGACCCAAAAATCCTCCTTCCAGGAAATCATCCTCAAACTCCAAAACTTCTGGGCATCCCAGGGATGTCTCATCACCCAGCCCTACTACACCCAAGTCGGCGCAGGGACGATGAACCCCAACACCTTCCTGCGCGTGCTCGGACCCGAACCGTGGAACGTCGCCTACGTCGAGCCGTCCGTCCGCCCCGATGACGGGCGTTACGGCGAAAACCCAAACCGCTTCCAACTCCACACCCAGTTTCAGATCATCCTCAAGCCCGACCCCGGCAATCCACAAGAGTTATATCTCGATTCGCTCAAAGCCCTCGGTATTGACCCGCGCCAGCACGACATCCGTTTTGTGGAGGACAACTGGGAGCAACCCGCCATCTCCGCGTGGGGTCTCGGTTGGGAGGTCTGGCTCGATGGGCAGGAGATCACGCAGTTCACCTACTTCCAGCAGATGGGCGGCGTGACGCTCGATCCCGTCTCGGTCGAACTCACCTACGGGCTCGAACGCATCCTCATCGCGCTCGACAACGCCAAAGCCATCTGGGACGAAGAGTGGGGCGCGGGCGTGACCTACGGCGAGATCCGCCGCCGGGAGGAGTTCGAGCACTCCAAATATTATTTCGAGACCGCCGACGTGGAACGCGTCCGCAAGATGTACGACCTCTTCTCCGCCGAAGCCGATGCGTGTCTGGCGCAAGGTCTCATCGTCCCTGCGCACGACTATGTTTTGAAATGCTCGCATTCATTTAATATCCTCGATACGCGCGGCGCGATCAGCGTTGCGGAGAGACAGGCGTTCTTTCGGAGAATGAGAGAATTGGCGCGGCGCGTTGCCGAAGGCTACGAAGAACAACGTAAAGAATTGGAATATCCACTTCTAAAGGATGAAGGCGGAAGGATGAACGCTTTGCGTGAAGCAAAGACCTCTTTGCCTTCGACATTCATCCTTGATAATTCATCCTTCATCCTTGAAGTGGGTGTCGAAGAACTCCCCGCCTCGGATGTGGATGTCGCCTACGAAGCCTTATCCACGCGTGTACCGACTCTCCTCAAAGAACTTTATCTTGAGCATGGCGACGTCCGCGTCTTCACCACCCCGAGGCGGCTCGTCGTTTCGATTGACTCTCTCTCCCCGAATCAGCCCGACCGCGAAGACCTCGTCAAAGGTCCACCCGCGGATAAAGCCTTCGACAAAGATGGGATCGCTCTCCCTGCTGGCATGGGCTTTGCGAAGAAAAATAACGTTGACACCAAAGACCTCATCCTCCGCGAGGAAGGCGGGGGCAAATACGTCTTCGCGGTCGTCAAACAAAAAGGACGCCCGACTCCCGAAGTGCTGGCTGAGGCTTTGCCCAAACTGATCGAGAGCATCAAGTTCGAAAAATCAATGAGATGGAATGATTCCGGCGTTTCATTCTCGCGTCCCATCCGCTGGCTCGCGGCTTTGTTCGGCGATCGGGTCATTCCGTTTGAATACGCAGGCGTGACATCCAGCAATATCACTCGCGGACTGCGCCCCTACGACTCCCCCGAGATCACGATCCCCTCGGCTGACAAATACCTCGACCTCATCCGCGAAGCAGGCATCGTTCTCGATAAAGAAGAGCGCAAAGCCTCCATTATTGAACAAGTGGATCAAGCCGCGTCCCTCGTCGGAGGGGAAGCCCTCATGGACGATGACCTCCTCGACGAAGTGACCAACCTCATCGAAATGCCCACCGCCGTCATGGGAGGTTTTGACGAGGAATATTTATCGTTGCCACGCGACGTATTGATCTCGGTAATGAAAAAGCACCAGCGGTATTTCCCCATCGTAGGGACATCCCTTGCGGATGTCCAAAATGCTGGATCGGGGCAACCTGGATCGGGGCAACCTGGATCGGGGCAGCCTGGATCGGGGCAAGCTGGATCGGGGCAGCCTGGATCGGGGCAACCTGGATCGGGGCAAGCCCGATCCCTACGGCCGTATTTCATCGCCATCCGCAACGGCGACGACATCGGCATTGACCTTGTCCGCCAGGGAAACGAACACGTCCTCGGCGCGCGCTTTGCGGATGCGGACTTCTTCGTCCGCGAAGACATCAAACTCAAACTGGAGGCATACCGTCCCAGACTGGCTGGCTCGACCTTCCACACCAAACTCGGCTCCATGCTCGATAAATCGGACCGCATGTTGAAACTCGGCGCGGAGGTCGCGGACCTGCTTCACATCAAGGACGCGGACACGATCAAACATATCGCCCGCGCGGTCTACCTCGCCAAAGCGGACCTCGTTACCCAAATGGTGACTGAAATGACATCGTTGCAGGGGATCGTCGGCGGCGAATATGCCCTGAGAAGCGGCGAACCAAAAGAGGTTGCCGAGGCGATCGGCGAGCAATATCGAACCGCGCCGCGAACAATACCCGGCCTCGTCGTCGCGTTGACCGACAGGCTCGATTCGCTGGTCGGTTTGTTTGCCGCGGGTTTGATTCCGACCGGCGCGAAGGACCCGTTCGGCCTGCGCCGCGCCGCGATCGGCGTTGTGCAGCCGCTCATCGAACACGACGTTGATTTCGACCTGGTCGAAGCGATGAAGAAATCGGCAAAGTTGCAGCCCATCGAGGTCAATGCCGAAACGCAGAAACAGATTCTCGATTTCATCGCGGGGCGCTTGAATGTCGCGTTGAAGGACATGGGTTATCGCTACGATGTCGTGGAGGCAGTGTTGGCTGAACAGTCCGCCAACCCGGCCGCGTCGGCTCGGGCGGTGAAGCAACTTCAAGCGTGGGTCGGACGCGAGGATTGGTCGGCGATCCTGCCGGGGTACGCGCGGTGCGTCCGCATCATCCGCGCGGCAGGAGTGATCAGTGATCAGTTACCAGTTATCAATGAGCGGTTGTTCGTGGAAGCCGAAGAGAAGAAGTTGTACGAGGCGATTCAAAAGAATGTGAAAGCGCAGCCGTCTTCCGTTGATGAATTCCTGAACATCGTCGTCGAACTCATCCCATCCATCAACCTCTTCTTCGACAAGGTGCTGGTGATGGCGGAGGACGAAAAAGTGCGGCAAAACCGCCTCGCGCTCGTGGGAAAAATTGCCGCTCTGTCCAAAGGCATCGCAGACCTGAGCAAACTCGAAGGATTCTAATCGTCCCGCCTTTTTGGCTGTATAATTTATCAATGCAATTCGAGGTCATCGGCGAAATCAAGGAGATTGAAACGATTGCGACTGGCAGTGGAATTCGCATCCTGCCGATATTGCGGAAACGTTATGGTTCGGGCCGCTGGCGAAAGTTGAAAGGAATTGCATCTGTTCGTTTGTCCAGTGGCGATGTGCGCCTCGCCGAGATTCACTGGTTCGAAGCGCACGGCATTGGAAAAAGGAAGATACGTATCAAAAGGTTCCTGGATTAGTCCCATGGCTGTTTCAAAAAACTCTCCTCAATTTGCGATTTGCATTCAAAGCGACGACCCCGATTTGCTGACGCCCCGCATGATCTATGAAATCCTGCCGGACGAAAACGCGGCGAGATCGAATTATGTTCGCGTCATTGATAACGAAGGCGAAGATTATCTTTATCCCGCCGGGTTTTTCCTATTAATGGATTTCCCGAATGAAGTAAAACGAACGTTGAAAAGAATCCCTTCACGCGCGGTTTCGACCTCCCGATTGCCCCGGGCTTGAGCAAACCCGAAGGGTTCTAACGAAACGGCGACTCGTACGAGTCGCCGTTTTCTTAACGACAATTAAGTATTTTGCCAAATCGGACGCGTTTGGGTATAATTCCCGCACCGTCGAATTGGGGGAAGGAAATGTGAACCAATGCGCGCATCGCAATCTTCATCGGAGTGAACAGATAACAAGGAGAAGGAACATGTCCAAGTTAACTGCCCGGGTTGTCGTTTCCATAGTGATCGGTCTGGCGATCGTCTTTGCAATATTCACGAGCGTGCAGGGCGCCTCCTCGAGCGCGAAGGTTGGAGCGCACCTCGTCAGCGGCGCGCTGGTCAACCTGAACCACGACCGCTTCACGGTTTCGGAACTGGATGCCTACAATGCCCAACTGGATGCTTACAACGATTCCATGAAGGGCAGGGGCGGCTGCGAAAGCGAATTCCATTCAAGCCCCGATCTTTGATCCTTTTGCCTGACCCCGCAGGGCAGTCCATGCACTGCCCTGTTTTGTTTTAATTCGCCAAATCCCCGAATGCGCTATAATTTCGACGACCTTGCTTTTCGGGAGGGAACCATGTCCATTGACTATACCCAAAAATCGTACTGGCTTCACGCCTACGGACCGTACACGCCCAACGCGCCCGTGGAGGGCGATGTCGTTGCCGACGTCGCCGTGATCGGCGGGGGATACACGGGGCTTGCCACTGCATACTTTCTGCGCAAAGCCGAACCGGCGATGAAGGTCGCGGTATTGGAAGCGGAGATCGTCGGCTATGGCGCGAGCGGACGAAACGGCGGCTTCGCCATGACCCTCTTTGGTCTCGAACCCGCCGTCACTGCCATGTTGTTCGGCAAACAGAAAACAGTGGAAGCGCATCGCTATTGCGAACGCGCCGTTGACCTGGTGCGTGACCTGATCCGCGAACACAATATCCAAAGCGACTTCGAATACACGGGATTCCTGCGCCTGGCGACCGCGCCCGGTTACGTTAAACGCATCCAGCATGACCTGGAACTGCTCGCCAGCATGGGCATTACCGGCATCGAGTGGCTCGACCGGGACAAAGCCCGCGCCGAGGTGAACAGTCCGCTCGTGTTGGGGGCATGGAGCGAGGCGCGCTGCGGGCTCTTGGATCCAGCCAAACAGGTCCGCGAACTGAAACGCATCGCGCAGGAGGCGGGCGCGGTCGTCTACGAAAATTCGCCCGTCACGGCGATTCAACGTCCTGCAAAATTCATTTTGCACACTCCGCATGGGAAGGTTACCGCCGACAAGATCGTCTTTGCCACCAACGCCTATTCGCATCTCGTCCCCGAGATTTGGAACAAGCAGGTGCCAGCCTTTACGTACATGGTCATCACCGAGCCGCTGACGGGAGCGCAGATGGATTCCATCGGTTGGAGGAACCGTCAGGGCGTGGAAGACGCGCGCAACCTCGTCCATTACCTGCGGCTGACGAAGGACAATCGCCTCGCCATCGGCGGCAGCGACGTGACCCTCGCTTACGGGCGCGACATGGATCGGGACGTGAACGAGAGAACTTTCCGACAATTGGAAAAGGATGTAATCGAATTGTTCCCCGGTTTGAGGGATGTGAAGTTCGCCTTTCATTGGGGAGGTCCCGTCAGCGTGACCGTGCAAATGGCGCCCGCCATCGGCATGGTCGGCGACGCGCGCGCATGGTACAGCCTCGGCTGTGTGGGACACGGCGTCGCGCCAACGCACCTCAACGGGCAGACTCTGGCAGATCTCCTGCTGGAACGCAAAACCGACCTCACTTCTGTCTGGTTCGTGGACCGAAAGCCCATCCCATGGCCCCCCGAACCGTTGCGCTGGGCGGCGTCGCAGGCGATACTCGGCTACCTGCACGTTGAAGACTGGTGGTACGAACGCGGGATGAAGGCGGCGTTGTAGGGAAGTATGCGCGCTGCGCAATACGCAGGATTTTCGTGAACGACTGATACTATAATGAGCAGACGAAAGTCTGCTCGTTATTTTGTGATATTCCCGGAACGCGTCTATAATAACCGCTGTTCACTGATCACTGCTCACTGATCACTGATCACTGATCACTGATCGCTATTCACTGCTTACTGAAATGTCCACAATAGACGAAATCAAATCCCGCATTGATATCGTGGACCTCGTCTCCGAGGCTGGCGTCAAACTACGCAAAGCGGGGAGAAACTACACGGGCTTCTGTCCGTTCCACGACAACAAGCACACGCCTGCCTTCGTCGTCTGGCCCGAGACCGGAACGTGGCGCTGTTTCGGCGCGTGCAACGAGGGCGGCGACATCTTCAAGTTCGTGATGAAGCGCGAGAACCTCGATTTCAAAGAGGCGCTCAACAAACTCGCCGCGCGCGCGGGAGTGGAAGTCCCGACCTATACAAAGCAAACCCCCGAACAAAAAGAGGCGTACGATCAACTTCGTCAACTGCTCGAGGACGCGGTCGTTTATTATCGCAGTCACCTTTTCAATAACAGGGATGTTCTCGACTACCTGCGCGAAAAACGCGGGCTGACCGACTCGGCCATCGAGACCTTTGGCTTGGGGTATGCTCCCGCCGGATATGACAACATCCTCAAACATTTCACCGCCAAAGGTTACTCCGAACAGGAATTGATTGATGCTGGACTGCTTTCTGAACGCCAGGATGAGAGTCAATTCTCCAATCTCCAATCTCGCTCTTTCGACCGCTTCCGCAACCGCATTATGATTCCCATCCGCGATGAAAACGGGCGCATGGCGGGATTCGGCGCGCGCATCGTGGACCCGAACGATGTGCCGAAATTCCTCAACTCGCCTGAAACCCCGGTCTTCTCCAAGGGACGCCTGCTCTATGGACTGGACCGGGCGCGCAAATCGATCCGCGCCGCCGACCAGGCGGTGATCGTCGAGGGCTATCTCGATGTCATTGCCCTGCATCAGGCGGGCTACGAAAACGTCGTCTCGCCGATGGGCACGGCGTTGACCGAGGATCAGTTGCGCCTGCTCAAACGCTTCACGCGGCGAATTGTGCTGGCTCTCGACCCTGACACAGCCGGGCAAAGAGCCGTCCTGCGCGGGCTCGACGCGGCGCGCTCCGCCATGGACAAGGAAGGCGAACTCGGTTTCGATGCGAGGGGCTTGCTCCGCAACGAGTCGCGTTTGCAGGCGGATTTGCGCGTGGCATCCATGCCCGACGATCTCGATCCCGATGAAATCGTGGCGCGCGATCAGGACGAATGGGCGCGCCTGATCGAGAACGCCAAACCCATCGTCACGCACGTCATGGAGACGCTTGCCGCCGGGCAGAATCTCAACGACCCGAAGGTGAAGAATCAGATCGCCGCGCAGATCCTCCCGTTGATCGAAGATTTGCCAAATCCGCTGGAGCGCGACACGTATCGCCAGGCGTTGGCGCGTATGTTACGGGTGGATGAACGCGCGTTGATGGGCGCGCAGGCTCAGGTCCCGAGGGTGAGGCGGCAGAGAGGCATCCAGCAGAAACAGGTCGTCGAGAAGCCCGGCGCTGCGGTATCCGTCGCATCCAGCAAAAAAGTGGAGGAGTACGTCGTTGGCGTTCTGTTCCAAAAGCCCGAGTTGTTGTATCGCCTGGACCGGCTTTTGCAGGAATACGGCCTGGCTCCGCTGGACGCGCAGGATTTCGATTACACCGATCACAAGTTGTTGTTTGGGCTGATCCGCGAATCGGTGGAACAGTACAAGACCGACCATCACAGGTTCGTGGTGGAGGCGCTGCCCGAGTCGCTGGAGGCGCGTTCGAACGAACTGGCGCGGCAGACGGAAAAACCCGAAAAGAGGGATGAAAAACTGCTGGAGGAACTCCTGCGCGGTGTGATCAAACTGCGACGCGTGGCGGCGGGCGAGAATTTGAACCAGTTGCGATTCTTGCAGGAGGAAGCGCACCAGGCGGGCGACCTGCGCGCCTCTTCCTACATGGAACTGGTGTTACAGCACACGCGGCTGTTGCGCGAACTGGACGACGCCAACCGCAGGATGTCACAGAAACGAGTGGAGTAACGTAACAATTCGATTTTGATGGCGTCTGGTATAAAAGGGCTTATGGCTGTAACGAAGAAGCGAACCTCGGCGAAGAAAACAAATCGCACAACGTCTGCAGAACCGTATTCACCCATTCCGGGCGCGCCGTTCGATGAATCTCTCATGGAAGAGAACGGGATCGAAACGAACGGGGACGGGCTGGCTGAACTCGCGCTGATGGGGGAGGATGCGGGCGATCCCGACGCGGGCGTTCTTGCCCAGGAGGAGGAACTTTTGGAAGAGGAGGGATTGGACATCAAAAGTCCCGAGGTCGCCGCGGAGTTATCGGAAGACCCGGTGCGGCTGTACCTGCGCGAGATCGGACAGGTCAAATTGCTGGACGCCGACAGCGAGTTCAGGCTGGCGACGATGATCGAAGCCAACCGCCTCGTGAACGCCTTCCGCCGCCGCCCGCCCCGCAAGGGACTTACGCCGCCCTGCGCCATCTGTCACGCCATTCTCTCCGAACTGCACACCTCGTGGGAACGCCTGCTCGAAGACGCCGACCGCCTCCACCACGATCCGCCCGATTTGGGATTGATGCTGAGCGAGGCGCAAGCCCTGCGCGCGGGCTGGTCGTCGGACGCGCCCTCGTACCTGCGCGCTTTTCTGGATAACGGCAAATGGGGGAGCGACCCGCTGTGGGACGACTTCGCGCGGAAAGCCTATTCGGTCTTTCTCAGCCTGTACCTGATCCCGTTCAATTATGCGGCGTGGCTCCTCAACCACATCAACCAAAAACACAAACTGCCGAACCTGCGTACCATGTACGCCCACCTCCCCGACGACAAGGAAGTGCTGGATGAGATCGAACTGGTCAAGGCGCAGGCAAAGGAGGCGCACCAGTCCCTGATCCGCGCCAACCTGCGGCTGGTGGTGAGCGTCGCCAAACGTTACCTGGGACGCGGCATCAACTTCCTCGACCTCATCCAGGAGGGGAACATCGGTCTCCTGCGCGCGGTCAGCAAATTCGACCCGCGCCGCGGGTTCAAGTTCAGCACCTACGCCACGTGGTGGATCCGCCAGTCCATCAACCGTTCGATCGCCGAACAGGCGCGCACCATCCGCATCCCGGTGCACATGTTCGAGTCCATCACCCGCATCCTGCGCGTGCAGCGACAGTTGACGCAGGAACTGGGACGCGACCCCACCAACGAGGAACTCGCTCTCGAAGTGGGCTACCTGCCCGCCTCCGACGTGCAAGCCATTCTGCGCGCCCACTCGGAGGACGTACCGCTTTCCCCCGATCTGCAGCGCAAACTGGATACCGCCATGCAGAAAATTGACCGCGTCCTGCGCTCCGCCGAGGAGCCGGTCTCGATTGACGGGCCCGTCGGGGACGAAGAGTCCAGTTCGCTGGGCGATTTCATCGAGGACGAGGATGCCTTGTCGCCGATGGATGCCGCCGCGCGGCAGATGCTCCGTGAACAGATCCGCGCCGCGCTCACCTCGCTTGCCGATCGCGAACGCGAAGTCCTCGAGATGCGCTTCGGGCTGGTGGACGGGCAGGATCACACGCTCGAGGAAGTGAGCCGCTTCTTCGACGTGACGCGCGAACGGATACGCCAGATCGAGGCAAAGGCGTTGAGAAAGTTGAGACATCCCTCGCGGAGCAAGCAGTTGCGGGAGTATTTGGGGTGAAGATGGGGATTTGAGAATCGAAGATTTGTCTTTGACCTTGACGGGAGGCTGGACAAAGATACGCATGGGAAGGTACGCAATGGACCTGGCGGGAAGCGGGGTCTTTTTAATTATGACAAACATCCCCAGTTTTGTGAAAAGAGACACTTTCACTGGTCTGTGAAAGTCTCTTATGTTATACTACCCCGAACGTTGTGCAAGGAAGTACAATCACCGTCCTGATGGGCGTTTTGCGTGAGGTCAGAATGCTCGATTACGTTGCAATTGCACTCTTAATCGTTTTGGCGACGCTCGTTGCGCTGATCGCGATCGGATTGGGGTATTTATTCGGACCGCGGAAGGAATCTGAAGTCAAATCCACGCCGTACGAATCGGGCATCGTCCCCTTCGGTCCCGGGTCGCGGCGCATGCCGGTGCGTTTCTATTTGATCGCGGTCCTTTTCATCCTTTTCGACATCGAAGTGGTGTTCTTTCTGCCCTGGGCGATCGTGTTCCGCCAACTGGGACTTTTCGGCTTGATCGAAATGCTCGTCTTTATCGTCATCTTATTGTTTGGCTACGTTTACGCGTGGAAGAAAGGAGCCCTTGAATGGGAGTAGAACAGAAACTCGGCAACATGGGCATCGTGACCGCGAAACTGGAGGACGTGGTCAACTGGTCGCGCACCCGCGCCATGTGGCCCATGCTGTTCGGTCTCGCCTGCTGTGCCATCGAGATGATGTCGGCGCAGGCTGCCCACTATGATATGAGCCGCTTCGGGATGGAACTGATGCGCGCCAGCCCGCGTCAATCGGACTTGATGATCGTGGCGGGCCGCCTCTCGCGCAAGATGGCGCCCGTGCTTCGCCGCCTGTACGACCAGATGCCCGAACCCAAATGGGTGATCGCCATGGGCGATTGCGCCTCGTGCGGCGGCGTGTTCAACAACTATGCCATCGTGCAGGGCGTGGATGAGATCGTCCCGGTGGACGTGTTCGTGGCGGGCTGCCCGCCGCGCCCCGAGGCGTTGATCCACGGCATTGTGACCCTGTATGAAAAGGTCAAGAGCGAGAAGTTCAAGGATTTGGCGAAAGGTTAATGTCATTGCGAGCCCCAATAAGGGCGAAGCGATCCCCTCGCGAGTTGGAGATTGCTTCGTCGCCGCGAGGCGACTCCTCGCAATGACGGGATGAGTATATGGATAACAAACTCGAACCCATCGTAAGGGCTTTACAGGAGAAGTTCGGCGCGACGTACGAGGAGTTTCGCGGCGAAACGCACGTGTTCGTCACAACGGAACAAATTATCGAAGCGTTGACCCTCCTGCGCGACAAATATGAATTCGAACTGCTCTCGGCAATGACCGCTTCGGACTATTACCCCCAGAATTCGCCGCGCTTCCACGTCATCTATCAACTGTCTTCGCTGGCGAAAAACGTCACAGTGCAGTTGAGGGTCCCGGTCCCTACGGGCGGCAGCCAAACACCCAAGGTCCCGACTGCGACGCGTGTGTACGAGGCGGCGAACTGGCGCGAGCGCGAGCTCTTCGACATGTTCGGCATCGAGTTCGAAGGTCATCCCGATCCGCGCAGGATCCTGATGCCCGAAGGCACGGAGGGACACCCTCTCCGCAAGGATTTCCCGCTCGGCTATGAGGAGCCGCAGTTCACGTTCAACTTCGAAGAGATTGACCTTCGCAAGCCTTATGCAAAGGAATAACAAGGCGGCGATGACTTCGGTCGTTGCCGTGGTTGAGGCATGTCATGACTCAGATTGAAGAAGTCAATTACGATCAATACCGGCACCTGGTCTCGGAGCGCGCCTTTACCGGCGAGACCATGCTGCTGAACATGGGACCCCAGCACCCGTCCACGCATGGCGTCCTGCGCCTTCTGCTCGAACTGGACGGCGAGACCATCGTCAACGCCGTTCCCGATATCGGTTACCTGCACACCGGTGTCGAGAAGAACATGGAAGCCAAGACCTATCTCAAAGCCGAGGTGATGAGCGACCGTCTCGATTACATGAACACCGTCGGCAACAATCTTGCCTATTGCCTGGCGGTGGAAAAGCTGGTTGACCTGGATGTGCCGCCGCGCGCCCAAGCCCTCCGCGTCATCCTGACCGAACTGCAACGCATTGCCTCGCACCTGGTCTGGGTCGGCACGTTCGGGCTCGACCTCGCGGCGATGTCCATGTTCCTGTACGCGTTCCGCGAACGCGAATACATTCTCGACATCCTCGAACTGTGTTCGGGGCAGCGCATGATGACGACCTACATCCGCCCCGGCGGTTTGTGGCGCGATGTGCCTGCTGAATTCGAGACGGCAGTGCGCGACTTCATCAAGATGTTCCCGAGGCGGGTTGACGAATACGAAGCCCTGCTGACCAAAAACCCGCTCTTTCTGGACCGTCTGCTTGGCATCGGCAAACTGGACGCCGCCACCGCCCTTCAGCACGGCGTGACGGGACCCATGCTCCGCGCCTCGGGCGTGAACTGGGATCTGCGCAAAGCGCGCCCCTACATGGGTTACGAACAATACGATTTCGAAGTGCCGGTCCGCACGGAGGGCGATACCTACGCGCGCTACCTCGTGCGCATCGAGGAATTCCGCCAGTCGTTACGGATCGTCGAACAGGCGTTGAACAAACTGCCGATGGGGCCGGTGCGAAGCGACAATCGTAAATTCGTCCCGCCGCCGCGTTCGGAGATCGGCGTGAGCATGGAGGCGCTCATCCATCACTTCAAGTTGTGGACGGAGGGTTTTTCCGCGCCGAAGGGATCCGTGTACAGCGCGGTCGAATCCCCACGCGGCGAATTGGGCGTTTATCTCGAAGGCGACGGCGGACCAAAGCCGCACCGCGTTCACTGGCGCACGCCCTCCTTTGAAAATTTGTCCGTTGTTCCCAGGATCGTGAAGGGACATCTGGTCGCCGATCTTGTCGCCATTCTCGCTTCCACCGACATCGTGCTCGGAGACATTGACCGATGAGCCTTTTCCCTCACCCCTTCCCCTCTCTCACTGGGAGAGGGATGTCCGAAGGACAGGGTGAGGGATTTTATGAGGAATCATGCTTTCAACGAAGTATCCAAAGGAAGTAAAACAGATCCTTTCCAAGTACCCGCCCGAGCACAAACGCTCGGCGGTCATGCCGTTGCTGTATCTCGCGCAGCGCGAGGAAGGCTACATTACAAAAGCCGCGATGCAGGATATCGCGAAACTGCTCGAGATCACCGAGACGGACATCGCGGCGATCGTCGGTTTCTACACCCTCTATCACGATAAAAAAGAGGGCAGGTACCGCATGCAGGTCTGCACCGACCTGCCCTGCGCTCTGCGCGGCGCGGATCAATTCATGGAGAACCTGTGCGCCAACCTCGGCATCAAGATCGGCGAGACGACGGAAGACGGTCTCATCACGCTCGAAGGTGTGATGTGTCTTGCCGCCTGCGACAAGGCGCCCATGTTCCAGATGCAGGGACCGGATGGCATCGAGTACCACGAGAACATGACTGTTGACCGAACGATGGAATTGATTAATGTGTTGAAGAAGAGCAACACATAATGCGTGAACTGTTATGATGGACGTTGAACAGGAAGTTGCATATTGGCGCGCTACCGCTGAGAAAGACTTGCAATTTGCAGGCCGGTTGATTGCGCGCGAAGATTCGGAAGAAATCCTGTACAGTTTATTTTTCCTTCATCTCGCACTTGAAAAGGCATTCAAGGCGCACGTTGTTAAGCGTACCGAAGCCCGTTATCCAAACCTGTTCATGCCTACACCGACCCTGGAAAAGGCGAAGGAATATTTGGAACAGACAAAGGAGTTGATGGAATGGTTGATCAAACAATTGTGAAAACCGTTCAAAAATATTTGAAGTATGTAAAAGAGCAGGGCATTCCGGTTAGCTATGGTGTATTGTTCGGGTCATATGTAAAGAACGAGGAACATCAGTGGAGCGATATTGATTTGCTGGTCGTGTCGCCGCGTTTTGATGGAGACCAAACGACGGACGATTATGAAAAATTGTGGATGTTTGCAGCTCGCACGAACAAACTTATTGAACCCATCCCGGTTGGCGAAAAACAATACAAAGAAGATAGAACCAGTTTGATCCTTGATGTTGCTCGCCGCGAAGGTCAAATCATTCCTCTGGCAGAATAAGAAACTTATGACACATATCCTTCTACGTCATCGTGACATCCCCGATATCAACAAGCTCGAGGTCTATAAAAAGAACGGCGGATTCGACGCGTTCGAGAACGCGGTCGCAAAAATGAAGCCCAACGAAGTGACCGACGTGGTCAAGAACTCGGGGCTGCGCGGACGCGGCGGCGCGGGGTTCCCGACCGGCATGAAATGGGCGTTCATTGACAACAAGAACTGGCCCCATTACGTCGTCGCCAACGCGGACGAGTCCGAGCCCGGCACGTTCAAGGATCGCGAGATCATGGAGGGCAATCCCCTCCAATTCCTGGAGGGCGTCGCCATCGCCTCCTACGCGGTCGGCGCGAACGTGGCATACATTTACCTGCGCGGCGAGTTCTGGCAATTGGCGGAATTCCTCGACGAAAAGATCGCCGAAATGGAGGAAGCGGGGTACCTCGGCAAAAACCTCTTCGGCACGGATTACTCGCTCAAGATATACACCCATCTCGGCGCGGGCGCGTACATCTGCGGCGAAGAGACCGCCCTGCTCGAGTCCATCGAAGGCAAGCGCGGACAGCCGCGCGTGCGCCCCCCGTTCCCGCCGTCCTACGGTCTGTACGGCAAGCCCACTATCGTCAACAACGTGGAGACCCTGACCAACGTGCCGCTCATCCTTGCCAACGGCGCGGATTGGTACAAGAACATGGGGACGCCCGACAGCGCCGGCGTGAAGATCTTTTCGCTTTCGGGTCGCGTCCGCAAGCCCGGCAACTACGAACTGCCCTTCGGAACGACATTCCGCGAATTGATCTACACCCACGGCGGCGGCGTACAGGATTCGCTCAGAGTCAAAGCCATCATGCCGGCCGGCGCGTCCTCCTCCCTCATCCTCGTGGACGACGAGAAGGTTCTCGATACGCCGATGGACTACGCCTCCGTTCGCACGCTCGGCGCGGACCTCGGCTCCGCCTCTGTGATCGTGGTGGATGAAACCGTCTCGATGGATTGGCTGGTCAACAAGACCATCCACTTCTTCAAACACGAATCGTGCGGTAAATGCACCCCCTGTCGCGAAGGCACGTACTGGATGTCTCATCTCACCGAACGCATTCACGCTGGTAATGCTACGAATGCCGACGTGGATTTATTGCTGAACGTTGCAAAACAAATGCAAGGCAAGTGCTTGTGCGCGCTGGGTGAATTTTCCACCATGGCGGTCGTTACTGGAATTGAACGATTTAGACACGATTTTGATAAAGCGGTAAATGCATGAGGTTTGTGTAGCCCGCACTCTCTAGTGCGGTGGATGTTAGAGAACGTCCACTACACAACAGGAAAAGATATGTCAAAACAAGTAACTCTAACGATAGACGGAAGACAGGTCACGGTACCGGAAGGAACGCTGGTGGCGGATGCCGCCAAGATGATCGGTATTGACATCCCTGTTTTCTGTCATCATCCAAAGCTGGAACCCGTCGGCATGTGCCGCATGTGCCTCGTGGAGATCGGGCGCCCGGTGCGCGACCGCGCCACCGGTCAATTCGTGATGGAGAACGGCGCGCCGAAGATCCAGTTCATGCCCAAACTCGAAACGGCATGCACGAACAGGGTCGAAGAGGGCATGGTGGTGCTGACGCAATCCGAAAAGGCGGCGGAGGGACAAAAGGGAACCATCGAGTTCCTGCTTACTTCGCACCCGCTCGACTGCCCGGTCTGCGACAAGGGCGGCGAATGTCCGCTTCAAAACCTGACCATGGCGCACGGTCCCGGCAAGAGCCGCTTTATCTTCGACGAGAAGATGCGCCTCGATAAGATGGTGCCGTTGGGCGAATTGATCTGGCTCGACCGCGAACGATGCATCCAGTGCGCGCGTTGCATCCGCTTCCAGGATGAGATCGCGGGCGACTCGGTCATCGGCTTCGACGACCGCGGACGCGGGACCCAAATCGTCTCTTTCTCGGACCCCGGATTCGATTCGGTTTTCTCGGGCAACGCCACCGACATTTGCCCGGTGGGCGCATTGACCACCACGGACTTCCGCTTCGGCGCGCGACCCTGGGAACTGGAGGCGCACGCTTCGATCTGCACGCAATGTCCCGTCGGGTGCAATACCACGTTGAACACGCGGCGGGAGGCGAAGGCGGGTGGAAGGATTGTCGTCAAGCGCGTGATGCCGCGGCAAAACGAGGAAGTGAACGAGACCTGGATCTGCGACAAGGGACGCTTTGCATATCACTACACCGAAGGCAAAGGACGACTGACCAAACCAATGATCCGCAAAGACGGCAAACTGACGCGCGTCTCGTGGGATGCCGCGACCAAATTCGCCGCCGAGAACTTCCTCGAAGCGAAGAAGAATTTCGTCATACTGGCTTCGGGCAGGCTCTCCAACGAAGACCTGTTCAATTTGAAATCGCTTGCCGATCATTCCGAGGGCAGGGCGTACCTGTACTCTCACATGGGCGGCGGCGAATTGACCTCGCTCGTGGGCGTGAGCGAGGGGACGAACTTCGCCAGGATGGGCGCAGGCACAACCATCGTTGTGATCGCCTCCAACCTCTACGAAGAAGCGCCGATCTGGTACCTGCGCGTCAAACAGGCGGCGGAACGCGGCGCGGCGCTGATCGTGTTGAATCCGCGCGGGACCAAACTCGACCGATACGCTTCGTTCGTTGTGCGTTACGCGTACGGCGATGAAGTCAAGACCGTTCAGGAACTCGGCAAGAAAGGCAGGATCGGCGACGCGTTCCTGAAATCCGAAAACGCCGTCATCCTGTATGGGAGCGAGGGTCTCGGCGTTTCAGGTTCGGCGGCGGTCGCCTCTGCCTGCGCGAAGTTGTTGAACGATAACGGTTTTGTCGGCAAGCCCAACAACGGACTCATCGGCGTGTGGGGACGCGCGAACGACCAGGGCGCCTGGGAGATGGGTTTCGAAGTCGAGGAAGATCTCGCGAAAGCATTGAAGGGTAAATCGGTTTACATCGTCGGCGCGGACCCGATGGCGGACGACCCGAAACTCGCCAAAGCGCTCGAAGGCGCGGAGTTCGTCGCAGTGCAGGATGTGATGGAAACCGCCACGACCGAAATTGCGGACGTGGTTCTTCCCGCGCAGGCTTTCACCGAACGCGAAGGCACGTTGACCTCCGGCGAGCGGCGCGCGCAGCGTTTCTACCCGGCCGTTCCTGTGACGGGCGACTCGAAACCCGACTTCGCGATCGCCTCGCAGATCGCGCGTCACATGGGCGTCATCCTCGAAGGCACGTCGGTTTCGGCGGTGTTCGACATTTTGGCGGAGTCGGTCAGGTCGTTCGAGGGGTTGAATTACGCAAAGTTGGCTGAAGTCCGACCGCAGTGGCCCATCGTCGGGCGCGGCGACATGTATTACGGCGGCACGACCTACGAAAACACGCAGGGCATGGGCGCGCAGTTGTCGGCGGCGGCGACGCGCGGGGAAAAGGTGAGCATTCCCCGGGTCCAGAGAGAAGCGCCGCCTCGTCCGAAGGAGAACGAATTGCTGGCGGTGCCTGTCACCAAATTATACGACCGCGGCACGACCGTCCTTCCCGCCGGGTTGTTGCATGAACGGATCGGCGACGCGAGCCTCATCCTGCATCCCGACGCGGCGAAAAGTTTGGGCGTGGAGGCGGGCCAGGCTGTGAATGTCAGTTTCAACGGCGTGAGCGGCGGGGCGGTTGTGAAACTGGACGATACGATCCCGGTGGGCGTGGCGTTGATCCCGCGCTCGATGGGACTGGCGATCCGCGAACCCGTCCCGGTAAAGGTGAAATGATGCTATCGGATTGGACTCTCTGGCTCGAGTGGTTTATCAAAGCGCTGGTGTTGATCTTTGCGCTGCTGGGCGGTTTTGCCTATCTCACCTGGTATGAGCGCCGCGCGCTGGCGCGCATCCAGTCGCGCATCGGTCCGAATCGCGCGGGCCCCCAGGGTCTGCTCCAGCCGATCGCCGACGCGGTCAAGTTGATCTTCAAGGAGGAACTTGTCCCCGCCAGGGCGGACAAGATCCTGTTCTTCTGGGCGCCGGTCATTACGATGGTTCCCTCGATCATTCTTGCGGCGATCATCCCGTGGGGGACGTCGTTCACGGCGTTCGGGCGCGAGATCAAACTGTACCTCGCCGACATCAACGTGGGCGTGCTGTATCTGATGTCCATCGCTTCGATCGCGGTCTACGGCATCGTGCTGGCAGGCTGGTCTTCGAACAATAAGTATGCGATGCTTGGAGGCTTGCGTTCCTCGGCGCAGATGATCAGTTACGAATTGACGCTGGGACTTTCGTTCGTGACCGCCATCCTCCTCGCGAATTCGATGCGCTTGATTGACATCGTGGACGCGCAAAGGGACATGTGGTTCGTGGTCATCCAGCCGGTCGGCGCGGTCATCTTCTGGGTCGCCACGCTTGCGGAGGTGAACCGCGCCCCGTTCGATATGCCGGAAGCCGAACAGGAATTGACCGCCGGGTATCACAGCGAGTATTCGGGCATGAAGTTCGCGCTGTTCTTCATGGCGGAATACCAGAAGATGATCGTCATCTGCATGATCGCCGCGACGTTGTATTTCGGCGGTTACCGCGAGTTCTCCTTCCTTGCCAACACCTTCTTCAGCGTGGATCACACCTGGACCCTCGGTTCGTGGCAGATCACGAACTGGTTCCTGGGACCGATCTACCTCTTTCTGAAGGTCGTCGTGTTGTTGTTCGGCATGATCTGGGTGCGCGCCACCTGGCCCCGCATCCGCTACGACCGCCTGATGTCCTTCGGCTGGAAGATCCTGCTCCCGCTGTCGCTGGCGATCGCCTTCATTACGGCGCTGGGAATTTTGCTGGCGGACGCGTCGAACAATCCGATATTCTTCTGGGCGATCCCGGTCCTTTCGATAATGGCGGGCTTGTTTACCGTTGTGGTGATTTACCGTGAGTTGAGGAGAAAAGCGTATGAGCGTGCTTGACCCTTTTGTCGAACTCCTGCGTGGTCTTGGCACCACGTTCAAGATGATGCTGGATAAGCCGGTGACGTACCAGTATCCGGAAGAGAAGCGTCCCGTGCGTCCGCGTTTTCGCGGGCGGCACGTGTTGAAGCGTTACGAGAACGGTCTCGAAAAGTGCATCGGATGTTCGCTGTGCGCCGCCGCCTGCCCTGCGGACGCGATCTTCGTGGAAGCCTCTGAAAACACGGACGAAAAACGCTTCTCGCCCGGAGAACGATACGCCTCCACCTACGAGATCAACATGCTCCGCTGTATCTACTGCGGATTCTGCGAAGACGCCTGTCCCACCGAGGCGATCGTGCTGGGCGACAACTACGAACTCTCCTTCTACGACCGCCGTTCCGCGATCTATCCCAAGGAGCTGCTGTTGGAACCCGTCCCCACCGTGGATATGACCACGCCGCGCAAGGTGGAAACGGGCGTGTTCACGCGGTCGGTACCGGAGATGAAGGATCCAAGAGATTAGAAAGGTACACACGTAGACACGTACACACGCGAACAAAGAGGCTTGTATGCCTGTGTACTTGTTTACCTGTTTACGCAGAACAGGTGACTATGACCCTCGACTTGATCTTGTTCCTCGTCCTCGCCTTCGTTGCGATCGCCGCCGCGCTCGGCATGTTGTTGAGCCGCAACGCGGTGTACTCGGCGTTGTTCCTCGTGTTGAACTTCGTCACGGTGGCGGTGTTCTACCTGCTTCTCGGCGCGCCGTTCATTGCCATGGCGCAGATCACCGTCTACGCGGGCGCCATCATGGTGTTGTTCCTGTTCGTCATCATGTTGCTCGGCGCGGAGAGATTGCCCGACGCGAAGGTGCTGCCCTGGCAGAAACCGCTGGCGTACGGATTGGCGTTCGTGCTTGCCGCGGAAGCCACCTATCTGTTCGTTGTGCGCGCGCGACCCGCAGGCGACATCCTGCCGCCCGAAGCGGCGGTCAACACCCTGGATAACCTGCGGGCGCTGGGAATTGCCCTGTTCAGCGATTACCTCCTGCCGTTCGAGGTGACGTCCATCCTTTTGCTGGTCGCGATGGTGGGCGCGATCCTCCTGACTAAAAAGGAGAAAGGGGAGCGGAAATAATGGTCCCTGTCGAGTATTACATCATTCTTTCGGCGATCCTGTTCTCCATCGGCGTGGCGGGCGTGGTCTTCCGCCGTAATGCGCTTGTCATCTTCATGTCCATCGAATTGATGTTGAACGCGGCGAACCTCGCCATTGTCGCGTTCAGCGGCGCGCTCAAATCCCTGGAGGGGCAGATCTTCGTGTTCTTCGTCATCGCGGTCGCCGCGGCGGAGGTGGCCGTGGGGCTGGCGTTGATCGTCGAGATCTTCAAGTCCAGGCGCAGCATTGACGTGGATCAGATGAGTTCGTTGAAAGGGTAGAGATTAGTGGATTGGAGAATCCTGCGGTCCTCGATTTCTCTGGAGTGATTATGCACTTAAGCGAAACTGTAAGTTCAGGCTTTTTCTTCCTGGCGCCCTGGCTGGTTCTTGCGCCGGTGACGGGCTTGCTGTTCAACATCGTCTTTGGCGGCAGGCTCGGCGAAAAGGCGATCGGTTGGATCGCCAGCGCGGCGTCGGGGGCGGCGTTCGTCGTCAGCGCGCTGCTGGCTTGGTCGCTCGCGGCAGGCGGAGGTCACGCGGTGAGCGTGCCTTTTGCGGAGTGGATCCACATCGGGGACCTCGAACTCGATTGGACGTTCCGCGTCGACTCGTTATCCACGACGATGATGCTGGTCGTCTCGGGCGTCGGGACGCTGATCCACATCTACGCCATCGGATACATGCACGAGGACGTGCGCTTCAAACGTGACCCGGGCCGGTTCCGCCGCTTCTTCGTTTTCCTCAACCTGTTCATCGCCGCCATGATGATCCTCGTCAGCGGCGACTCGTACCTGATGCTGTTCGTCGGGTGGGAGGGCGTGGGGCTTTGCTCGTTCCTGCTCATCGGCTTCTGGTACGAGATGGACACGCTGGCGCGTCCCTCGTGGGCGAACTCGAACGCCGCGGTGAAAGCCTTCGTCACCAACCGCATCGGCGACTTCGGTTTTCTCATCGCCGGTTTCATCATGTTTTGGGTTTTCGGCAGTTTCCAGTTCGATGAGGTCTTCGAGCAGGCGCATTCGATTGCTCCTGGAGTCATTGTCGCAATCACACTTTTTATGTTGATCGGCGTGGCGGGCAAATCGGCGCAGATCCCGTTGTACGTCTGGCTGCCCGATGCGATGGCGGGTCCGACTCCCGTCTCCGCCCTGATCCATGCCGCGACGATGGTGACCGCGGGCGTATATCTCATCGCGCGTTCCGCGCCGTTGTATTCGTCGGCGCCTGAAGCGCAGAACATCGTTGCGCTGGTGGGAGCCGTCACCGCGCTCTTCGCGGCGACGATCGCCGTCGGTCAATACGACATCAAGAAGGTGCTGGCGTATTCGACCATTTCGCAGCTCGGTTTCATGGTGGCGGCGGTGGGCATGGGCGCATACGTGGCGGGGATGTTCCACCTCGTGACGCACGCGTTCTTCAAGGCGCTGTTGTTCCTCTCGGCTGGTTCGGTCATCCTGGGGTTGGAACGCGGGCATCACCATTTGGGGCATGGTCATCATGATCACGACAAAGGGAAAAAGGGAAAAAGAAAAGAGGAAAGTGGAATCCTTCGACGAGGCTCAGGGCAGGCGTGGAAAGTGGAACATCACGATTCTCGCGCTGCGCGGAGTGCGGAGCACGAAGACAAAGTGTTCGACCCTGGCGATATGCGCAACATGGGCGGTTTGCGCAAGACCATGCCGGTCACGTTTTGGCTTTACATCATTGGCACGCTTGCGCTGGCGGGTATCTTTCCGTTCGCAGGTTTTTGGTCGAAGGATGAAATCCTCCTCGATGCGAGTCGGCATAATCAGGCGGTTTACTGGCTGTTGACAATCGCCGCGTTCTTCACCGCCTTCTACATGGGGCGTCAGATCTGGATGGTATTCTTCGGCGAGCCGCGTCACGAAGCCGCCGCGCATGCGGAGGAAAGCAAACCCATTATTACGGTGCCGTTGATGGTTCTCGCCGCGCTTTCCCTGCTGGGCGGCGCGCTCAACCTGCCCTTTGAAGGCTTCCACAACCTCGGTCACTGGCTGGAGCATACGCTTCACGAGGTGGAGGCTTTGCCTCTGAACCTGCAGGTCGCGGGGATTTCGACCCTCCTTGCCCTGCTCGCCATTTCGATCTCGTGGTTCATCTATGGGCGCAATCCATTGAAGGCGGGCGGAATTGATCCATTGAAGCGACCGCTTGGTCCCATTTTTACAGGCATGGAGAATAAATGGTTCGTGGACGAGATCTACCAGGCGGTCATCATCAATCCGTTCAAGAGACTGTCCGGGTTCCTTGCGGAGGTGATTGACGGAAAGTTCTGGCACGACTGGTTCCACGAGAAGGTCGTCGCCGGGACGTACAACTGGTTGAGCAACATCGCCCTCGACCGTTACTTCGATCAGCGCGGCATTGACGCCCTTGCGAACAGCTTGGGCGCGTGGACGCAATCTTTATCGGCGACCCTGCGCAAGGTCCAGAACGGATTCGTGCGTTCGTACGCGCTGTCCGTGCTGCTGGGTGTCGTGTTGATATTGGGTTACCTGTTGATAAAGTAATATGGATATTCTCGATATTCAAAAGGCTGTTCGTGATGGGAATATCTTTTTTACAGATCACGCTGTTCGCCAAATGGCGAAACGGAATATAGATGATGTCGAAGTTAGTGAAGCAATACTGTCAGGCGAGATCATCGAAGAATATCCAGCAGATAAATACAATCCAAGCTGCCTCGTGTAAGGGCAGACTTTGAAGGAACGCCATCTACATGTAGTTTGTTCTCTTCCGCCTCGTGTCAGAATCGTTACTGTTTATGAGCCAGACGCAGAGGAATGGGAAGAGTATAGAAGGAGAAGGTCATGAAGCAATGCCATTTTTGCGGCGGTGAATTGCGTGAACAGTTGACCACCTTTGTTCACGAAGATAACGGACAGGTATGGGTGATCCGCAATGTCCCCGCGTTCATTTGCTCGCAGTGCGGCGAAAAGGAATATACACAGGAGACCACCCATAATCTTTTGAGTTTTCTGAAACAACCGCCCCGCCCCGCCGAGATCCTGCACGTCCCTGCCTATGATATGGCGGGTTGATGGACAACGATAACAATCGAGGATAGAACATGGAATTTATCTTGCAACCGCTTACTCTGCTGACCTTCTTCCCGCTGCTGGGCGTGTTGGTCCTGCTCTTCGTCCCCAGCGACAGGAAGGACGCGCTGCGCTGGATCGCGCTGGTCACGTCGTTGATCACGTTCGGCATTTCGATCTGGGTGCTGACGATGTTCAACGCCTCGAACCCGAACCTGCAGCTGGTCGCCAAATACGACTGGATCACCGTCGCCGGCTGGAACATCCAATACCACCTCGGCATTGACGGCTTGAGCGTCCTGCTCGTCCTGCTCACCGCGTTCCTCACGCCGATCTCGATCCTTTCCACGTGGACGGCCGTCGAAGAGCGCGTCAAGGAATTCATGCTCTTCTTCCTCCTGCTCGAGGTGGGCATGACGGGCGTATTCCTGGCGCAGGACCTGTTCCTGTTCTACATCTTCTGGGAATTCACGCTCGTGCCGATGTACTTCCTCATCGGCATCTGGGGCGGACCGCGCCGCATCTACGCCGCGATCAAGTTCTTCCTCTACACGATGGCTGGTTCCATTTTGATGCTGCTCGCCATCTTGTGGCTCGGCATCTACGGCGGGACGTTTTCCGTCCCCGACCTGATCGCGCAGGGCAACATTCCCGCGGACATTCAACTGTGGCTCTTCCTCGCGTTCACCGCCGCCTTCGCCATCAAAGTCCCGATGTGGCCCCTGCATTCGTGGCTGCCCGACGCACACGTCGAAGCGCCGACGGCTGGCTCGGTCATCCTGGCTGGCGTCCTGCTGAAGATGGGAACCTACGGCTTCCTGCGTTTCAACATTCCCCTCTTCCCCGAAGCCACCGTCAAAGCCGCCCCGTGGATCGCGCTCTTCGCCACCATCGGCATCCTCTACGGCGCGATGGTCTCGTACGCGCAGGCGGACGTGAAGAAACTGGTCGCGTATTCCTCCGTCAGCCACCTCGGTTTTGTCATGCTCGGTCTGTTCGCTTTGAATCATCAGGGCGTGGCGGGCGCCATTTTGCAGATGATCAACCACGGGCTTAGCACCGGAGCGTTGTTCCTCCTCGTCGGCATGATCTACGAACAGACGCACACGCGCGAGATCAAGGTCTACGGCGGCTTGTGGAAGATCACCCCGGTGTTCGGCGCGATCTTCCTGATCGTTTCGCTCTCCTCGATGGGATTGCCCGGTTTGAACGGCTTCGTCGGCGAGTTTACCATTTTGCTCGGCGCGTTCGGCTCGCAGGCGATCGGCAATGCCTGGTACGCCGCCGTCTCCGCGCTGGGCGTCATCATGGCGGCGGTCTACATCCTTTACATGTTCCAGAAGATGTTCCTCGGTCCGCAGGGCGAAGTCGTCGAGGAGGTCAAAAAGCATGGGCACGGAATCCGCGACCTCAATTGGCGCGAGATCGCCATCATGGTCCCCATCCTCATCCTCATCTTCTGGATCGGTCTGTATCCCAAACCTTTCTTTGTCCTCATGGCTCCGGCTGTCGAGAACCTGGTGAAGATGTTGCCGATACCGTAATCTTACCCTCACCCTCGTCCCCTCTTCCGCTGGGAGTGGAGCGAGGGGGTGAGGGATGGAACCGCTATGATCCTCACACCTCAAGATTATCAAATCCTCACGCCTTACATTCTGCTGACCGTCTGGGCATGTATCCTTCTGCTCCTCGACCTCTTCGTCCCGAAGGACCGCAAGGGCGTCACCGCCCTGCTCTCCGCGCTGGGTTTGGCGGTCACGCTCGGCTTTACCCTCTCCCAGATCGGCGTCGAATTGACGGGCTTCTTCGGCATGGTCGTGCTGGACGGGTTCTCGACCTTTGTCAACGCCCTGCTCCTCGTCAGCGGTTTGCTCGGCGTCGCGCTCGCCTACGGATACGTCAGACGCGCGGGCATCGAACGCGGCGAGTACTACACCCTCCTGCTCTTCAGCGTCACCGGCATGATGCTCATGGCGCAAGCCGCCGACCTCATCATCGTCTTCCTCGCGCTCGAACTGCTCTCCATCCCACTCTACGTCCTTGCCGCATTCGCGCGTCCCAGGACCGAATCGGAGGAGGCGGGACTCAAATACTTCCTGCTCGGCGCCTTTTCGGCGGGATTCGTCGTCTACGGGATCGCCCTGGTCTTCGGCGCGACCGGCTCGACGAACCTTGCCGCCATCGTCGCATACGCCTCCAACGGGACTCCGAGCCTGCTCCTGACCATTGGAGCCGCCCTCATCCTCGTCGGATTCGGATTCAAGATCGCCGCCGTCCCCTTCCACATGTGGACGCCGGATGTCTATCAGGGCGCGCCGACGGCTGTCACTGCCTTCATGTCCTCCGGCGCCAAGATCGCCGGCTTCGCCGCGTTGCTGCGCGTGTTTGCCACCGCCTTCCCCTCCATCGCCGTTGACATGACCGATATCCTCTGGGCATTAGCCGCGTTGACGATGATCGTCGGCAACGTCATCGCCATCGCGCAGACCGACATCAAACGACTGCTGGCATATTCGAGCATCGCGCACGCGGGCTACATCCTCATGGCGTTCGTCCCCTATGGAAACGCGAACGTCCGCGCGGACTCGGTCGCCGCGGGCTTGTTCTACCTCGTCGCCTACGCCGTGACCAACTTCGGCGCGTGGGGCGTGGTCATTGCGCTGGAAAAATCCGAAGGCAGGGGATTGGCGATTGCCGATTATGCAGGTCTCGCGAAAAAACATCCTGCCCTCGCCGCCGCGATGACCGTCTTCATGCTCTCCCTCATCGGTCTCCCCCCGACGATCGGCTTGATCGGCAAGTTCTACCTCTTCCGCGCGGTCATTGCGGGCGGATTCACCGGTCTCGCCATCATCGGCGTGTTGACCTCGCTGATCTCCGCATACTACTACCTGCGCGTCGTTGTCGTCATGTACATGCGCGACGGCGAACCTGCGGCGGAACGCGAAACCTGGCTGAGTCTCACCACCGGAGCGATGGCGGTCGTCACAGTGGTTGTCAGCCTCGTCCCGCAATATTTGTTTGCCTGGGCAAGCGAGGCGGTGTTGAAGTTGTTCTAGCCTTCTGTCATTGCGAGCCCGAGCGACAGCGAGTGGCGAAGCAATCTCTTTGAATAAAACGGGACTGTGACATCCACAGTCCCGTTTTATATAAGTGCGATTTCATTTTTTGTAAAACCCCGCTGTTGTTCAAGGCATTTTATAAGGTTTTCGCTGTGACTGTCCTTGCCTGTTTTTCTAGCGTATCCAGGATCAAATAACACGCAACAAAAATACATCCCGTTACAGGAAGCATTGTGCGGCTAGCTGAGGAGTTTAAATGCCATTGCAGGTCGTGGGGAGTCTGAATATATATTGTCAGTACGCCAATGTAGTATATTGTAGCCGTTGTTAACGTGGGAATGATTATTTTGGGGATGGGCTGATTTCGTGCGATAGCAGAAAAAAACAATAAGCCGAGCAGCAATAATGCGCCTTCAATATGTTTGTATGTATGACTGATGACAAGGTTGTATGAACCATCATTCATCCGTTCCAAAATACGTGCCATGGATTGAGGTGCCCCAATTTGCAGGTCGTTTGACAGTCCATAATTCAATTTGTAGATGCCCCATAACACAAAAGGCAAAAGGACAAGGGTAGCTGTGGCAAGGTTCTTCCAACTGAATTTTTGATATATGATACCTGCGCGATCTTTTATCTTCATCAAAACGACTGCGATCATAAAGGAAAGGATCCCGGCAATTACCGCCAACACGCCTTCGTTTTTCAGGTATAAAAGAAGGACCAGACAGACCGTGCCTGATACAAGATCAATGGACCGGGAATGTTGAAAATACCGGTTCAGCAACAGCATGGCAACCGACAAATACAGGGAGAGATATCCATCCATATATCCATTCCAGATCCATAAAGACATGCCAAATGGGAATAGCAGAATAAGCGTGGCGAAACTGAATGACTTGTCTGCAAAAGTAAAAAGCCACATCACAGCAGGAATAAGGATGAATACCAGGGATATTTTGGGAATATATTCATTCCAATAACCCAATATATGAGCGAATTGTGCAGCAATGCCCGGAACGAGATTTGGATAATCAGTATGTGAAAAAATTACCGATGGATGTTGCCAGCCTGCTGATGGACCGAAGGAACCTGCTGTATAGATCATTTTCGCATGGAAGAACCAGATGGAGCGTGCATCCCAGTCGGCCAATGGTTTGTATAGAATGGGGCTTAAATAAAGCAGGCAAATGAAGATCGCTCCGACCCATTTGTTTGGCGATTCGCTGTTGTGATCTATGGTCGTAAAGTAGTGAGTGAAAAACCGCCAAATGCCGATAATCGAAATAATGATACCTATGGCTATGCTTGTAGAGAGGGACTGAAATAGCAGTGAAATGCCGTAATTGACGATAAATCCAAGGGTGACCGCCAGCGGAATTTTTTGCAACAACAGGTCGTTTCTATAGTTATCGGTTGGATCCCGATGGAATTGAAACTCTATAACGAGCCAGCCCAGACCCATGAAATAGAGAAATCCCAGCCCCAGTAACAAAAACAGTTGTGCAATATTAAGGACAGTAGACAAGCGCTACATCCTTTCTTTTGCCGATCTCAATACAGCCCATGAAGACCTTTATCTCTTCAACCGGGAGCAGAATGTAGTGTGACGAAGTTTCCTTCTTTACCGGCCATGCAGATTCCACAATTCGTTGATTAATCTCTTGCTCTTGTTCGTACGAATCTGAGAGGCGATAATCGGGAATATTATTCTCCTCGATTAGGGAGAGCATTTGCTGAACATGCCTGGGCAGTGCGTCTCTGCCGGAGTTGGGAGTAAATAACCTGGCTATGGAAGGCTTGAAGGACTGGAATGCCAGAAGGTTGGCTTCTCTGATCTCGATCCAGGTATCCAGTACGGGTGTTTTGAATAGGACGATCACCACAACGAACGCACCTATGAGCATGAAACTTTGCAACCGAGGCATGGACAAAACGACAAAAAGAAGAACAATACATGCCGCGTAAAGCTCATTCCCCCGGATGTATTGAAATAATGACCACACGCCCAGCAGACAAAACTGAACAAAGCACCTGGGGAATCCCGGACGTTTGGCAAGTGCCTTTATGAAAGATTTGATATTCATGAAGAAATTATGATTGGATGTCAATTCTTCTTGGGATTATAACCCATGATATTTGATATGTATAAGAAAGAGTGCCAATCTGGTTGCCCGGATACAACTCTGATCCCGGGTGTTGTGTAGAATAATCCTGTTGCTAAATGAAACCAAGAAATAAATGCGGCTTTGAAAATGCGAAAATAGGCTAATTTGAGCGTGAAACCAGAGATATCGGGTGCTTGAAAACCGTAAAAATAAGTTGGTTTCATTTAGCCAAGGTTAAATTATTTACACATTAAAACTCACCTTCTCCTTCAACACACCTGGCAGTTCAGGCAACTTGCTCCTCTCGATCAGGAACGTCGCCAGTTCGGTGATCTCGCGGAAGGCGTAATGCTGACTCAACGTCCCCTCGAGGTAACCCGCGCCGCTCGTGCCGCCCGTCCCGGCGCGGATGCCGATCATGCGCCGCACCATCGAGAAGTGACGGTAGCGCCAGTTGGAGAGCAGTTCGTCCATCTCGGAGAGCGTGTTCAACAACTCGAACGGCAGTTGGAAGATGGGCAGGTCGCGGTAGAGCGTGATGAACAGCGCGGCTTGCATCGCTTTCGGCGAAAGGTCGCCGCGCCCCTCCGTGAAAAAGACCTTGTCGAACTCCGCCAGCCTGCCGCCTTCGGTATCGGACAGACCGCCCTGATAGATCGCCCGGTAATCCGACCAGAACTTGTTCACGTTCGCCTCGCTTGCAGACTCGTAATCCACCCAATAGCGCTCATCGAAGAACGGCATGCGTTCCAGCCATTTGACGATCAGTTGTTTCAGCGTGCTTTCGCTTTCCGCCTGGTTCACTTCCTGCAGATCGCTTTCCGACAGACTGCCGCGCCGCGTGTGCTTGTAATACTCGCGCTTGTGTCTTTCCTCCATTTTCAAGCCGAGTTTGGCTTCGATCAAGCGGAACTGTTTACTTTGGAACCCCGAAGCCGGCAAAAGATAATTTCTGAATTCCAAAAAATCGAGCGCGGTCATCGTCTCCAATACGCCCACCTGCTGGTTCAATAACTCCAGTATTTTCACGATCCGTTTGAGTTTGTGCACCACGTTGCTCATGTCGGGCGAGTTCTCATTGATGCGGTCCTTCAGGAAGACATGGCGCGCCAGGTCGAGTTCGAAGAGGATCTGCTTGAACCACAACTCATACGCCTGATGGATGATGATGAACAACATCTCATCGTTGCCGTCTTCGATGCGCGAAAAACTCTTCGGGTGCTGGCTGTTCAAGATCCTGTCGAGTTCGATGTATTCGGAATAATACAGATCGGACATATGTCTCCTTATGTCATTGCGAGGAGCGAACGGTAGTGCGCAACGAAGCATCTCATGATGGCGGGAGATTGCTTCGCACTCCGCGCTCGCAATGACGATGCATACCTGAGTATAATCGCAACATGCTCAAAGCCCTCATCTTCGATTTCGACGGACTCATCCTCGACACGGAAACCCCGGAAGCGGACGTTTGGACCGACATCTATGCCGAACACGGATTTGAATTCCCGTTCAACGACTGGGTGCAGACCGTGGGCGGATACGGCCTCTCGAACTTCGACGCGGCGGATCATCTCTCGCTTCTCACGCAGGGACGGCTGGATCCCGCGTCCCTGCGCGCCCGCCACCGCCTCGGCAGTGACGCGTTGACTCACTCCCAGCCTGTCCTGCCGGGCGTGCTGGAAACCATCCACGAGGCTAAGCGCCTCAGGCTCAAACTCGCCATCGCCTCCAGTTCCCCGCATTCCTGGGTGGATCTGCACACAAAGCGCCTCGGCATCTTCCACCAATTCGACAGGATCGTCTGCCAGGATGATGTGGGTATTGGCAGGACCAAGCCGAACCCCGATCTATTTCTCACGGCGCTGAATCAGTTACAGGTCCGGAGGAATGAAGCGGTGGTGTTCGAGGATTCCCCCAACGGCGTGAAGGCGGCGAATCGGGCAGGCATCTTCGTCGTGGCTATCCCGAATCCGCTGACCTCCAGGTTGAAGATCGAGGGCGCGAATCTGACCGTGCGCTCGCTGACGTCTCTGCCTCTGGTCGAGTTATTGGGGAAGTTACATTAGCGGGATACGACAGCCTGCGAAGTCGAAGTCTTAACCAAAAAAGACCGGCACGTGCCGGTCTCTTGCTTTGATCTGAAATCGTTAGAACGAAGTCACCGCCTCCTCCACGGTGTCGTGGATTTCGATGTACTGCGTGATGCCCGCGATCTGCAACATCTCGCGGATGGCAGGGATCGGCCCCGCCAGTTTTAGGTGATTTCCGCCGCCTGTTGACAGCATCTTGTGAATGATGACGAGCGCGCGCACGCCGATGCTGGTCATGGAAGGGGTAAGGCTGAGGTCAATGACCAGGTCGCGCATCCCGTTGTCGTAGGCGTCCCTGGCAGCCTGTTCGAGTTCGGCGAAATTCCCCAGGTTGACGCGATCCTGGAGTTGAAAGACGGCGACGGGAACGCGTCCCTGCGCCTGTGAGATCTGTACGAGAGCCATGCGCATCCTCCTTTAGCGATAAAACATAAGTTGATTTCCGTAATCATACCTCGAAGCGCGGGCGGGTCAATCCGCGCTGACGGGCATTGCTTCGGCTTCCGCCGATCCATCCGTCAACGCCCTGCGCGGCGAGAGGAAGGCAGCGACCAGCGCCAGCCCGGCGGCGACGAACGCGAAGAGAAATACCACGGTGATGGCGTCCGCCACTGCGATGCGCGCGGCTTCATTGACGACCGCCTGCGCGCCGGGCAAAGGATCGAGTAATTGCGAGACCAGTTCCGGGTCCAGCCCCGAGACGCTTAAGTTCGAGGCGAGTCGTGCGCTCAACGCGGCGCCCATCACGCTTACGCCGAGCGTCCCGCCGATCGAGCGGCTGAATTGCATCGTCGAGGTCGCGGTGCCGAGTTGTCGTCGTTCCACGGTGGTTTGCACGGCGATCAAAAACGGGGGAATGGAGAATCCCATGCCGATGCCCATCAACGAAACAAAGGTCATCAACAGGGCGCGGCTGGTGTGCGCATCCACGCGTGACATGAGAAACGCGCCGGTCGTGAGCAGCGCCGTGCCGGTGATCGCCAGCCTGCGATAGCCGACCTTCAACAACAGGCGCGTGCCGATGATGCTCGCCGCCACCCATCCCAGCAACATGGGGGCGATGGTGATGCCTGCCTCGGTCGCATTTGTGCCAAGCACCGATTGCACGAACAGCGGGATGAACGAAAGGCTTCCAAACAACGCCCAACCCGCGAGGACGCCGTGCGAAATGGATGCGGCGAACAACCGGTCGCGGAAAAGCGGGATCGGCAGGATCGGGTCCGCCGCGCGGCTTTCCACCCAAAACAACAGGGCAAACAACAGGATGGAGGCTGCGATCAGGATCCAACTGGTGGATGTGCCCACCTCGAACAGACCGAGCAGCAAGGCGACGACGCCCGCCGATAGCAGCGCCGCGCCGGCATAATCCACTACGGGTCGCGCGTGACCGTGAGCCTGGTCCCGCCATGCAAAAGCGACCAACGCCGCCGCGACCAACCCCGGAAGGATATTGATGTAGAACACCCAATGCCACGAGAGTTGATCCACGATGAAGCCGCCCAGCAGCGGACCGATGATGGACGACACGCCCCACACGCCGGAGAAGAATCCCTGCATTTTGGCGCGCTGCTCCAGGGAGAACATCTCGCCGATCAGGATGAAAGCCAGCGGCATGATGCCGCCCGCGCCGAGTCCCTGCAGTGCGCGCGCAAAGATCAGTTGCGTCATCGTGTTTGCCTGTCCGCACAGGATGGAACCGGTAAGGAAAATGACCATCGCAAAGACGTACAGCCTGCGGCGTCCGTAAAGATCCGAAAGTTTTCCATAAAGCGGAACGGTGGTGGTGGAGGCGAGCATATACGCGGAGAAGACCCAGGCGTAATGTTCCAATCCGCCCAGTTGACCGACGATGGTGGGCATGGCGGTGGCAACGACGGTCGCTTCCATCGAGGCGAGGAACAGGCTGAGCATGATGCCGATGGTGACGAGAATGATGCGGTTACGTGACATGAAATCCTTTCGTTATCGGGCAATCATACTCCAAAATGAAAAATTCCCGCCGACCTTTTGAGGCAAGCGGGAGTTTCCAATTCTCTAATCGCTAATCCTCTGCTTTTGACTCCCCACTTTCCACTTTCTACTTTCCACTCGCCACCGGCAGCGCTTCCCCATACAACTTCCGATGCACTACACTCAACGCCCGCACCTGCTCCGCGGCGTGATACGACGACCTCACCAGCGGATTCGACTCCACCCACTTGAAACCGATCTCCTTGCCGTACTCGCGCAGTTCGGCGAATTCTTCCATCGTGTAATATCGTGAAATCGGCATGTGCTTCTTGCTCGGTTGCAGGTACTGACCGATGGTCAGGATGTCCACGCCCCACGAACGCTGATCGCGCATCACGGCTTTGACTTCATCCATCTCTTCACCGAGTCCCACCATGATGCCCGATTTGGTCAACACATCAGGGTCGAGTTTCTTGGCGTTGGATAGGGTCGCCGCCGCCCATTCGTAATTATCCTGCGGCTGGACGGTCTTGAACAGGCGCGGCACGGTCTCCACGTTGTGATTCAAAATTTCAGGTCGCGCATCCATGACGATCTTCAACGCTTCGAGCGAGCCTTTGAAATCGGGAATGAGAACTTCGATGGAACAACCCGGCAGCAATTCCCTGATTCTCCGAATCACCATCGCAAAAATGGGCGCTCCGCCATCCCTGCGTTCATCGCGGTTTACGGACGTGATCACCGCGTGCTTCAATTCCATCGCTTTGACGGCTTGCGCCACGCGCTCGGCTTCGCCCCAATCCAGCAACGCGGGCTTGCCGTGTTTGATGTCGCAGAACGCGCAGGTGCGCGTGCACACGTCACCCAGCATCAAAAATGTTGCGGTGCCGCTGCCCCAACATTCGCCCAGGTTCGGGCACATGGCTTCCTCGCAGACCGTGTGCAGTTCCTTCTTTCGCATCAGTCCGTGCAGCCATTCGTAGGTTTCGCCCGAAGGCGCGCGCACCTTGATCCATTCGGGGCGGCGCAATGGGCGGATATCGGTTTCGGGTTTGACCCGGTCTCTCGTAGGTGTGACAGGCATAAGGTCCTTTTTGATTCGTATTCGCTGGTTGAGTAGGCGGCGGGTTTCGATACGTCCCTGCGGGACTACTCAACCAGCGCCGCCGTATCGAAACCAGCAATTATCCTTTTATCTTCCGTACTTTCAATCGCAAACCCTTGACTTCGACGACCTCCACCCTGTCTCCCTTACGGATCCTTGCAGAACCGTCCGCCGCGTCCGCCGTCCACAGTTCGGATTGCAACTGGACCTGACCGCCCGCTTCACCCCAACTGACGGCTGTTCCAATTTTTCCGACAAAGGATTCGACCCCCGCGCTGACCGGCACGCGCAGGGCGCGCAGCGCGAAGACAAGGATGGCGAAGAACAACAAACCCAGGGCAAGCCCGGTGGCAATGACCAGCGGAACGGACACCCGCTGGAACTCCGGTGTGCCGGGCGAGTTGAACAATACCAGCGCGCCAATGATGAAGGACGCCACCCCGGCGGCAGTAAGCGCGCCATGCGTCGGCGCTTTGATGTCGAGGATGAACAACACGAACGCTGTAACCAGAAAAAGGATGCCGAACCAGTTGACCGACAACAAGCCGATGCCGTACAGTGAGACCAGCAGGGCGGTGACGCCGATGAAACCAGCGACCCACCCACCAGGACTGGAGATTTCGATCAGGATGGCGATCGTTCCAAGCGAGAGCAGGGTAAAGACGATGTTTGGATCGGTAAGGAAGATCAGCAGCTGTTCGATCAAGCTCATCTCGAACGGTTCGGTGACCGCATTACCAGTGTCAAGCGTGCGTGGACCGTCGTTCATCTGCACAGTGAAGCCGTCAAGCGCTTCAAGCAGGTCGTCCACATTGTCCACGACAAAGTCTATCAGGTTCACCTCAAGTGCTTCGGTAGCCGTGGCGGCTTTTGCATCATCAATCATCGCTTCAGCCAGGGCAAGCGCCTCCTCGCCGCGCGGCGACACAAAATCGCGTATGGCGGCTTTCGATATTTCCTTGGCTTTTGCCGCTGAAGTTGAATCGAGATTCTCGCCTGTGCTGTCGATTGGGCTGGAGGCGCCGATGGAAGTCTCGGGCGCCATGGCGGAGGCGTGACCCGCCATCGTGATCATCGCGCCCGCGCTCCCGGCGATGGCGTTCCTCGGCGCGACGTACACGACCACAGGCACTTCGCTCGCGCGGATCTCCTGGATGATCAACAACATCGTGTCGAGATTCCCGCCCGGCGTGTTGAGTTGGATGATCAAAATTTCCGCGTTGCGCCTGTCCGCCGCCACGATGCCGCGCTTGATGTACTCCAGCATCGGCGGCATGATGGGACCGTCGGCGGTCATCACGAGGACGAGCGCATCGTTACTTTGCGCCCTCGCAGGTTGGGAAATGAGCGAAAGGGATGCAAAAAGGATCAGGCAAAGACCGAGTGCGCGCCGTATGAGTTTCATCACTTGTACTCCGTATCGCCATTATTATAATGGGTATGGAGGCGAAACCATGACAACTCAGACGAAATTAATGACTCCCAAGATCATAGTGCGGCTGGCGATTGTCCTTCTGGTGGTCCCGCTGGCTCCCATGATCATCTCCGGCGCGTGGAATTGGTGGGAGGCGTGGGCGTACGCCATAATCAATATTCTCGGTTTTGTGATCAGCCGCGCCCTGGCGGCAAGACGTAACCCGGATATCATCGCCGAACGCGCCCGTTCCATGGAAATGCAGGACGCCAAACCCTGGGACAAGATCCTCTCTCCCGCGCTGGCTTTCGGCGCGTTGATCATCCTGATCGTGGCAGGCGCGGATAAGGGATTTGGCTGGTCGGCGCCGTTTTCCCTCAATGCAAAAATTGTGGCGCTGCTCGTGATCGTCCTCGGCTACGTCATTGGCTCATGGGCGTTGATCGAAAACCGCTTCTTCTCCGGCGTCGTCCGCATCCAAACGGATCGCGGACATCACGTCGTCACCACGGGACCCTACCGCCTCGTCCGCCATCCCGGCTACGCCGGCGCGCTGTGGACGTACCTTGCCATGCCCATCCTGTTGGATTCTCTCTGGGCGTTCATCCCGGCCGTTTTGCTGGTCGCTGTTTTGATACTTCGGACTTCGCTGGAGGATCGCACCCTTCAAGCCGAATTGCCCGGCTACGCGGACTACGCCCAACAGACGCGCCATCGTTTATTTCCGGGGATTTGGTAATGGAGATTCGTCATTGCGAGCACATTCGCTATGCTCAGTGTAAACTCCGCGAAGCAATCTCCAAGTCGAGTAGGGGATTGCTTCGCCGATGGTCTCGACACCTGCACTTGCGTGCGGTGCAAGTGTACGAGCGAGAAGAACACTCGCTCTACTCGACCATCGGCTCGCAATGACATATTACATCACTGATGTTACGCAATGATACCCGTAACGCGAGACTGCGTAGCGTCTCGCTTTTCAGGCGTTTCCTGGGGAAGAGCGACATGAATGTCGCATTACGATGACCAATATGATCTTTTCTGCGTAACATCAGTTACATCACTGTCAAATAGATCGTGCGGATGCTAAGGACGACGATCAGCGTCCCGACGAGGATCATCAATGCCTTGACGGGCAGGTTCTTCGTCACGCGCGCCGCGAGCGGGGCGGCGATGGCTCCGCCGACCAGCAATCCCAGGATGATCTGCCAGTATTGACCGAAACTCAACGTCAACACGAACGTGACCGACTCGGCAAGCGTCACAAAGAACTCCGAAAAGTTGACCGAGCCGATGGTCAGGCGCGGATTCTTCCCGCGCGCCACGAGCGTCGTCGTCACCACAGGTCCCCAGCCGCCGCCGCCGATCGCATCGCAGAACCCGCCGATGACTCCGAGAACACTGACGCGTGCCGTATGCGTCCCGTCGTTGACGTGTCCGTTGTTGCGGAACGCCTTGTAGATGATGAACGCGCCCATGAGCAGCAGGTAGCCCGAAATGTACGGCTTGATGACATCCCCGTCAATGGAGGTGAGCAGATACGCGCCTGCCACGCCGCCGATCACGCCGGGAACAAGCAGGCGTTTGACCAGTTTCCAGTCAATGTTGCCGAGCCGCCAATGCGAAATCCCCGAAACGCCCGTCGTCACCACCTCCGCCATGTGAACGCTGGCGGACGCCGCGGCAGGAGGGAGACCCAGGCTGAGCAAAAACGTGTTCGAACTGACGCCGTACGCCATCCCCAGCGCGCCGTCAATGGTCTGCGCCACAAACCCCACCAACACATATAACAAGATCGAAAGTTCCATTGTTTCTCCTTTTCATTGTGTCATTGCGAGGCGGCGTCCTGTGCGCTGGTCGAGTAGGGTGGGCGCTCTTTCCGCTCGTACACTTGCACCGCACGCAAGTGCAGGTGTCGAGACCGAGCAAGGCAGAAGGATGCCGCCGAAGCAATCCCGTGTTTTGAACAATCTTTACTTTCCAACTCCAATTCCTCTAACGGGAAATAAATCCTATAATATTAGTAGACTTTTAGTGTATAAAAATAGCGACGCATGAACGTCGCCAGGAAAACTATGCTCTCGCGGCTTCGACGCGTTTAACCACCGCCGCAAGAGTCGTGTTATCCAGGATATTTGAAATGGCGTTGCGCACGTCGCCCATCACCATCCGCAGACCGCAGGTCTCTTCGTCGGGACAGCCGCATGGTTCATACGCCATTTGCGAAACACATTTGACCGGCGCCAGCGGTCCGTCGAGTGTGCGGAATATTTGTCCCAATGTGATCTCCTTCGACGCCCTCGCAAGATAATACCCGCCGCCGATCCCCATCTTGCTGTGAACCAACCCCGCGTTCTTCAACGCCAATAAGATCTGCTCGAGGAACTTGGCAGGGATCTCCTCCCGCGCCGAAATCTCCTTGATCTGGGTCATGCCGGTGGGCGAGTTCTTCTGCGCGTCCGCCAGGAAGATCATGGCGCGCAAACCGTATTCGCCGCGTTTTGAGAGTCTCATGGTCTGATTAGTCCTATAAAGTCTATTGACTTGATTATATTTTAGTCTTTCCCTGTAAAAGAGTCAAGCCGCGTCCCGGAGGTTTAATCAAAGGTCGCCCCAATACCGCGTGAACCTTCGGGACGTTCATTCACTCAACTCCACGATCTCCACCTCCCCCAGTGCCTTGCGGACATCCTCGCTTTTCATGATGATCGCCGCGTTGCGGACTCCCGACCCGATGGAAATTTCCTCCTCCCTCAAAACGGACGCGTCCAACAGCACCCTTGGCTGATTCCTCACCCCAAACGGACTCACCGTCCCGATCCGGTATCCCGTCACTTCCAGCACTTCCTCCTCAGTTGCCATCCGCACCCGCGACCGCTTCACGAGTTGGCGTAACTTCCTCCAATCCACCTGACCGCGCCCTGCGATAAGCGCCATCACGAACTCGCCCGGTCTCACCTGAAAGAGGATGCTCCGCACGATCTGTTCGGGCCGTTGGTTTCGGTCGGCGGCGGCTTGCTCGAAAGAAGTAACGGGCTTCTCGTGATGGAAGACGCGATGCGGGATTCCCAATTGATCCAAAGCAATACTGGCGGGAGGTTTATCGTTCATATCCAAAGTATATCGTCATTGCGACCCGCAAAACGGGGAAGCAATCCCCAACCCGACGAGGAGACTGCTTCGCAACGTGCGCTTGCAATGACATGCTGTGCGGTACAATCGTGCCATGTCGAAACTCAAATCACCACTCTCATTATTCCTGATCTCCGTAATTCTGATCGCTCTCCTGGCTGCCTTCGGACCCGAAGAGCAATCGCTCGGCTCCAACGTGCGCATCGTGTACCTGCACGGCGCCTGGGTTCTTGCCGCGGAATTGGCTTTCCTCGCGGCGGGAGTCGCGGGTTTGCTCGCGTTGGTCTCCAGGAAAGACTTGTTCCACAACTGGTCTGCGGCATTGGGGCGAACGGGCATTCTCTTCTGGGTCACGTATCTTCCGCTTTCGCTTTGGGCGATGCAAACCAACTGGAACGGGCTCTTCCTCGCCGAGCCGCGCTTTCGCCTGGCGTTGATCTTTGCTGTGACGGGCGTGTTATTGCAGATCGGCTTGTGGCTCGTCAGCCTCGATTGGGTCACGTCGCTGGCGAATGTAATCTATATTGTCGTCCTGCGCGTCGTTTTCGCGACTGCGGATAACGTCATGCACCCGCCTCCTTCGCCGATCTTCAATTCCGGCAATTATGCCATCATCGGGTTCTTCCTCGCCTTGATCCTGCTTACCCTGCTCGCGGCATATTTTTTGACGCGGGTGTTTCTAAAGCCTGTCACGCGCTGAGCGGAACGAGGTGAAGTCGAAGCATAGGTTTTTGCACACTTTTCATGGATGAGCCTAAATCTTTATGCGCCTGCGCTTTCAACTTCTCATCTTCATGTTCCTGCGTTCCATCCTGAACACGATGCACAGGATGGTGTATCCGTTCCTGGCGGTCTTCGCGCGCGGGTTGGGCGTTGAGATCGCGACGCTTTCGTACCTCGTCACCGCGCGTTCGTTCTTCGGCATGTTCGCGCCGCTCTTCGGTTCCATCGCCGATCATCGCGGGCGCAAATTCGGGATGCTGGCGGGCGTGTTTCTGTTTACGCTCGGCATGGGCGCGGTCGCGCTTTATCCCAACTTCGTCACGTTCAGCCTCGCGCTTCTGCTTGCCATCCTCGGCAAATACCTCTTCGACCCCGCCATGCAAGCCTACTTCGGCGACCGCGTCCCTTACGAAAGACGCGGCACTGCGCTCGCCGTCACGGAGGGGGCGTGGTCGTTGTCGTTCGTCGTCGGGGTGCCGCTGATGGGGTTGTTGATCGCAGGCTACGGGTGGGATGAACCGTTCCGCTGGTTGGGGGGACTGGGCTTGGTCATGATCGCGATCCTTTGGCGGATGATCCCTCGAGAGGATTCATCCCGCTCGACGTCAACGGATCAGACTCCGCTCAAGCCTGGTCCGGCGAAAAAAGCCCGCGCGGTGCTGACGAATCTTCCCGCCCTGGCCGGCATCTCCATCGCGTTGTGGGCGTCCGCCGCGAACGAACTGGTCAACCTGATCTTCGGCGTGTGGCTCGAGGATTCGTTCGGGTTGAAGATCGCCGCGCTGGCGGGAGCCTCGGCAGTGATCGGACTCTCCGAACTCGGCGGCGAGGGGCTCGTGGCGCTCACCACCGACCGCCTCGGCAAACCGCGCGCCCTGGCGTTGGGCTTGATCGGCAACGTGATCGCCGCGTTGTTGCTGCCCATCGCCGGTCGCACGGAACTCGGCGCGCTGGTCGGATTGTTCCTGTTCTACATCACGTTCGAATACGTGCTGGTGAGTCACATCCCGTTGATGACCGAGGTGATGCCCGAAGCGCGCGCCACGCTGCTTTCGTTCAACGTGATGGGACATTCGCTTGGACGTATGATCGGCGCGCTGCTGGCGGCGTTCGTTTATCAGCGGTTCGGGTTTTTTCCTGTCACGTTGATCGCAGTCCTGTTCAATTTGTTCGCCCTGCTTGCGCTCGGCGAGTTGACGAAAAGGATCGTCATCCTGCCGCGCATCGCCGCATGGTTCAGACGTTCGGGAAGCAGTGAAGCATGACCGTCCTGTTTTTCTATGCGTTTTTTCTGTTTTTGTTTCTCCTGGCTCTGTTATGGGTTCTCATCCCCGCGTTCTACGGACTGCCATCCATCCCCACGAAGCCCGACCGAATCCGCAAAGCCTTGAAACTGGTCAACCTGCAACCCGATGAGATCCTTTACGATCTCGGCGCGGGAGACGGGCGCGTGCTTCTCATTGCCGCGAAGGAATTTGGCGCGCAAGCCGTCGGCATCGAAGTGGGACCCGTCCAATGCGCGTTGACCTGGTTGAGGGTCGTTGTGGGCGGGCTTGGGGACAGGATCAAGATCCGATGGGGGAACTATCTCAAAGCGGATTTGAGCGAGGCGGATGTCGTCTTTCTGTATGCCACGTCGAGCGAAGTGGGCCGGCTGGCTCCGTATCTGGGAAAGAGGCTGAAGCGTGGATCCAGGCTTGTGTCCATATCCGCAGATTTCCCGGAGTGGGAACCGTCCGCGTTGGACGACCGTGACCTGATCTTCGTCTATGAGATGCCGCCTCAAGAGGGGAGTTTGACGACGTATCTGTTGAAGAATTCGAAATGAGGGAAAACCTTTGATTACCTTACACTTTGGCATTGGGACGCGGATCAACGCGGATGGACGCGGATTTTTGGAGGAAATGCCCGAAAAAGCGCCTTGCATCCGCGTTTTCTGCGCGCTCCGCAGTCCGCGTCCCATTTTTAAGAGTGTAAGGTAATCAGGGAAAACCTTCGGTCTTGTCATTTCGAAATGACAAGATCATCAACTTCCACCCAACTCAAAGATCAACTCCTCGACCAGTTGGTTGCCGTCGTTGTCCAGGATCCATTGCCTGCCGATCACCTTGAACCCGCACTTCTCCAGCACCCGCTGCGATGCGGCGTTGCGCGTCGCCGCGTGCGCCCTCAATGGACGCGTCTTCTCGATCTCCAGGAACTTCCGCAACGCCTGGGTCGCGATTCCCTTGCCCCAAAATTCCTTCCCGAGCCAGTAACCGACTTCGCGCTCCTCCCCCTCGCCCCAACCGACGATATTTCCCGCCACCCGACCGTCCACTTCGATGGTCTTCGGGAGGACCGAATCCATCGCCATGATCTTCGCCCAGTGCGCGTGGAAGGCTTCCCAATCCCGGGCAGGGAACGCCGCCATTTCAGTCGCATCGGGATCGAGTTGCTGTTCGTAGAAGACGGGGAGGTCGGAGGTGGCAACGGGGCGGAGGAGGATTTCGTTAGTCATTGGATTATCACCAGGGCAAGCCATTGAGATCGAATACACTGTTTAGAGGAGACGACTGTTTTTTGCCCGGTGAAAATACTGTCGAATTCATAAACAATATAAACAAGGGATGGAAAATTCACTGTGAAAATCACGCTTTATGTTTAGGAATATAAATCTTTTGACTTTACTACCAACTTATATTCAACGCCTGAAGGCTTGAACAAAGCGAAGTGCTTTTCACCGCATTTGATCCGCATGTTTTCAACTTCCCGCAATAATTGTTTATCCAGCGTTCCCTTCGTTTCGGCGACGAAGTAAATACGTTTGTCGTTCTCGAAGACGACCGCCCAATCGGGGACGTAATTGCCAATGGGCGTCGGCACTTTGAAGCCGCGCGGCAGTTTGAAGAAGAACTTTACGTTTTCGTCCGCTTCACATTCGGCGGCAAAGGGACGCTCGACGGTTTCGCTGTCAATTGGTATGTAGTTGAATAGGGTCTTTTCCCGCTTTGTGACCTCGAACAGGTTCGAAAGATACGTTTCGATCTCCTCGTTCTCGAACAGTCTCATTTCGTAAAAAGAGTCGTTGATTTTCTGGTACTTCACGCCATCCACCATGAGGGCGTTCAGGTTGCGGCGGATGGCTTCGACCAGGTTATCCAGAAATACCTGCGGGTTGATTTCCAATTCGTTGATGCGCCCCGATCCTTTCAGGATTTCAAAGATCGTGTTTCGGCTGACGTCCACGCGGCGCTGAATGTAAGCATACACATCAGGGATTTGATAGCGCGCGTCTTCGACTTTCTTCACGCCAATATCCTGCAATTCGTATTCAACTGCCGCATCCGAGATTTGCAAACGAGCCGTGCGCGCTTCCAGCATGGGACGTTTGGTTTGCGGAACACGGTTGAAATCTTTCAGTTCTTCCACCGTAAGTTTGATCAACTCATCCGTGCTGTAATTGACTTCGTAACGAGTTTTTTGCCTAATGCGCTCCCAAATCTCGAACAGCAGAGGGAAGTTTTCCAGGGTCAATTCCTTGGTCAACCTGATCTGTGCCTTGTCACGGACGTTCTTGATCCTGCCCTTGAATTCGACGCTGGTCTCTTCCTGAATTTCACGCTGCAGGGTCTCGGAAAAATCCTCGTAGGTTTCGTTGGCAACGACAGTCAGAACGTTGACGTTCTTGTCCATCACGCGTAGACCTGTGCCATCCACGGGCAGGCGCAGACCGCGACCGATTTCCTGGCGTTTTCGCAGATCGCTTTTGCTTTCGTTGAGCGTGCAAATCTGGAAGACGTTGGGATTATCCCAGCCCTCCCGCAAGGCGCTGTGCGAGAAGATGAATTGCAGAGGTTCTTCCAGGCTCAACAGGCGTTCCTTGTCCTGCATGATGAGCCGATAGGTTTCATCGTCCGCTTTTGTATTCTTTTCTTTGGAATCGATCCAGATCTCCTTTTTATCCCTGCCGGAGCCTTTTTTGTCGGAGGCAAAATACCCATTATGGACTTGTTCAACGGAGAAAGGGATAAGATCGTTATGTTGTTTGTTAGCCCGCTCGAAGGCTTCCTCGAACCACAGGGCAAACTTTCCTTTTTGCGGAACGCCGTCCGCTGTGTAGCCGCGATAGTTGGCGACGCGGTCAATAAAGAACAACGAAAGGACTTTGATTCCCTTCGGCTGGTATTTCTTCACCTTCTCGAAGTGCCATTTGACGGCGCGTTCGATTTGATATCTCAACACTTCATCGGTCAAGCCGCCTTGAGTTTCACCTTCCTGTACCACCGCGCCGCCAGAAAATTGGATCGTGCCTTCCTGCGCGTTGATATTGTTCAGGATGTAGCCAGTTTTATAGACGTCCCGCCCATTGGAGAGTTCGAACAGGTCGTCGCCTAAATCCAAAGTCAAATCTTTTTGCTTAACGCCGTTCTTTTCGTTGGCGTAAATGGCGACTTTGGCTTTCAGTCTTTTCCTGCCGCGTTCGATCTTTTTGAGGTGGACGAACGCCGCGTTGTAATTGCTGTCGGACGTGATGCCGTCCACTTCGATTTGTTTGACCAGCCCCAGGTCGTAGGCTTGAACGGGATTCAGATTGTAGACCAGGTTGTACAGGTGGCGATGCGTCGCGCTGTAACGAAGCGTGAAAAGCGGATTCAGGTTATGCAGCGCCGCGCGGCGGATGTCGGTCTCCATGTTCTGCGGTTCGTCCACGATCACAATCGGATTCGTCGCCTGGATGTATTCGATGGGCTTGACGCCCGTTTCGCGCACCGTATTGATGATGTTGCTGTCTTTGGCGAAACTATCAATGTTGATGACGAGTATCTGGATGGCGTTGGAGGCGGCGAAGTTCTGCAACGAGGCGAGATTCCTGCTGTCGTACATCACGTAGTTGATGGACGGGTTGCCGTATAGATCCTGAAAATGCTCGTGCGTGATCTCAAGGTTTTTGACCACGCCCTCGCGGATGGCAATGCTCGGTACGACGATGACGAATTTCTTGAAGCCGTAGACCCTGTTCAACTCGTAGACGGTTCGCAGGTAGGTGTAGGTCTTGCCCGTGCCTGTTTCCATTTCGACGGTGAAATTCAATGGGATGGAATCGGTCCCACCCGTTTCGGGGTCTTTGACGTAAATACAGCGTTCGAGCGAGTCGGAGAGGGGGATCAGGTTTCGGCTTTGAATGGAGCGGATGTTTTCCAGCAATTGGTCTTCGCGCAGGAGCAGGTTGTTGCCGATCCCCTTTTCGGTGAAAGCCAGCGACATGCCGCCCGTCATTGCAAAGGTGATCTCGAAATCGCCTTTTGCAAGCGGCTGTCCCTCGAAAATATCCACCACCGACTTGACGGCGGCGAGTTGGTATTCCTGCGAACTGTCGAATTGAAGTTTCATCGTTTTTATATGTCATTGCGAGGGCGAAGCCCGAAGCAATCTCCTGTTACCAGTATCACTGCGAACGAAGTGAAGCAATCTCCTGTTACCAGTATCACTGCGAACGAAGTGAAGCAATCTCCTCGTTGCCAGTGTCACTGCGAACGAAGTGAAGCAATCTCCTGTTACCAGTGTCACTGCGAGGCACGAAGCAGTCTCCTCATCACCGGGAGATTGCTTCCCCGCTTTGCGGGTCGCAATGACAGGATGCCAGAGGGGATTGCTTCTCGAAGACTCGCAATGACAGGATACGGCGGGGAGATTGCTTCCCCGCTTTGCGGGTCGCAATGACATTAACCCGACTCCTTCAGTGCGCGCTCGAGCAAATCGCCGACCCTGAGTTCGTTTGCCCACTTCCGCAAATAACCCAGGTCGAGTTCGCCCGCGCGTGTTTTCAGCACGCCGAGAATGTCGCGCCATTGCCTGTCAGAGACTTCGCCGCCCATGCGATACCATTCGAGTTTGGCGAGGACGGTGTCTTCGGGGCTGGCAAATCTCGCGCTGACCTCCGTTTCGAAGGTAAATGTCTGCTTTTGCGCGCGGGTAAGTTGCGATTGCAGAAATGGACGCGGGCGCGGGATGAACACATCCACTTTGAACATGGTCTCGCGGTGGATGATGTTGAAACTGGAATTCCGCTGGATGGATTCGGCGATCATCTCATCGTCAACGTAGAATTCATCCTGCAGCGCCGAGACAAACGGCTGGAGATGTTCGGCGCGCATTTCCGCGATGATGTCCGAATCCTGCGTGGTGCGCACCATGCCATAAAGCGTGCTGGCGAGCGAGCCGCCGATGAGATAAGGGACGCCGAGTTTTTCAAGGACGCCTGTCACTTTGAGCGTGACTTCCACAGGTTCATTTTGCATGACCGATTTCTCCGTACACCTTGCGCGACAGTTCATCACCCAATAACAAGCCTGCCAGCCTGCGGCGCAGTTCGGCTTCGCCTGCATTTGGATATCGTGAGCGCAAGCCCGCCATTGCCAGCAGACGGGCGGAGGCGTTGAGTTGCGCCAGCATGTTCATTTTGCGCGTGGGACTCGCCAGCCGCCATAATTGAATTTGCAGGGCTTCCATTTTGGGGTGCGTGTCGGAATACAGCGCCGTCATGGTAATCTCCTTGTTGTTTACGTCATTGCGAGCGAAGCGAAGCAATCTCCGGTTAAGGGGGATTGCTTCGGGCTGGTTTCGATACGCCGCTAAAAACCGGCGGCTACTCGACCAGCCCTCGCAACGACATCAAATAATCGTCAGTTCGATCCCCGCCTCTTTCAACTCCAACTTGAAATTGCTCAGGTCTTCGTCTTTGCCCTTGAACGCGCTGTCGAGACAGACCACGTGCCTCATGGGGATTTCGCCGATAAACTCCCGAACGTCCTTGTGATAGGCTTTGAAGAACACCAGCAGTTTTCCGTCCTCCACCAGATAGACATTCTGCCTGCCGACCTTGACCGTTTCGATCTTCGCCGTGAGCGGCAGACCTGATTTCAACAGAAGTTCATAGAGCATGTTCTCTTCGGCGCTGCCGTCCTTTTCTCTCTGGCGGAAGATTTCCAACTGCTTCATCAGTTCTTCGCCTTGCACGTCGCCGCGCCAGGCTTTGAAGTTGCTGGGCGCGAGTTCGAAGGACTGGAAGCCCAGCGGCTGTTTGGCTTCGAGCGGAAGTTCCTTTGCGCGGGCGGCTCCCAGTTTTTCGATCACCTTCTGAATGCGGGCTTTGCAAATGTCGGCGATGGTGCGATAGCCTGCCTTGTATGCCTCGCTGGTTTCTTCGAGCGGTTCGGGCAGTTGCACGCAGATGAACTTGCGGTTCCCGCCGTCTTCTTCGTTGAGTTCCAATACGGCTTGCGCGGTGGTACCTGAGCCTGCGAAGAAATCAAGAATTAATGCTTCTCTATCAACTAGAATTTCAATCAGGTGCTTGATTAGTGTGGTTGGCTTTGGGTAGTCGAAGATCTTGCCATTGAAAAGTTCAGATAATTCTTTTGAGCCGTGAGCTGTGGTCTTTACTTTGGCAGAATCGAATATTGAGCCTTGGGCTGTTTCAGTAGTGGTACCTTTAGGTATTAATCTATAAGCTTCGATTCGCCCATCACTCTGTTTTTCAAAGACAACTAAGCCAGCCTTTTGTAATTTCTCGAATCCTGCTCGACTTGTTCGCCATCTTCCTTCAGTGCCATCAGGTTTTATGGGATAGACCTCTCCGAACTCCTCAGAAATTACAGGATAGTACATTGTAGGTCTATCTGCTCGGCTATCACCTTGCCCCCACTGTCTGATTCTTTCTTTTGTTTCTTTCTCGGCGACTCTTTCGTCACTTTTAAATGTAAGAAACTCAGAATTCTTGCAATAACATACAACATATTCGTGAAGTCTGGCAGTTTCCTTTGAAGTCGAACCTTTGCCAAGCCTTGATCGCCAAACGAATTTCTCAATAAAATTCTCCTCCCCAAACACCTCATCCATTAATAATTTTATGTTACTGGCTTCATTATCATCAATGCTCACAAAAATCACCCCATCCTCGCGCAGTAAATTCCTTGCCAGGTATAGGCGGGGGTACATCATCGAAAGCCACACCGAATGGAACTGTCCGTTGTCGCGGCTGTTCTTGCGCCACAAATTCTGTTTGTTCAAATAACCTGCTTCGTCGGTGATTCCCGCGCGCTTGTTGTAGGTGTCCAGCCGTTCGGCGTAATCGTCGGGGTACACAAACGAGTCATTGCCTGTGTTGTAGGGCGGGTCAATGTAGATCATTTTGATCCTGCCGAAATATGATTTCTGCAAGATCCGCAGGACTTCGAGATTCTCGCCTTCGATGAAGAGGTTGCCTGACCTCACCCCCGGCCCCTCTCCTGGTAGGAGAGGGGAGTCAGCAGGAGTGAGGGTGGCGGTGGTTTGTTTTTGGATCTCCCTGCGCGCCTCGGCTTTGCCCGCCCAACTGAGTTCGTAATGTTCATTCGGGAAGGCAACGTGTTCGCCCAGAATATCTTTCAGGCGGTCGAAGTCCACCTTGTCTTCGGAGAAAACTTCGGGAAAGAGGGCGCGTAACTGCGCCAGTTTTTCAGCGGTGAGGTCAATGCTCTTGGAATCCATATTGCTTTGTGCCTTTTGTTCGTTACACGATTATACTTATAAGAGAATTATACTCATAAGAGGTTGATGTTGTAACCGTATCTTGTCTGTGGTTAAATTACCCCAATATCAAATTCTCCGATCCTCCAATCCCCCCTCTGGACTCGATACGAAACAACACTCACCACCAATTCCCCAATCTCTAATTCTCCAGTCTCCAACCTCATGCTCATCCATTCCTCCTCCCAACTCCTCACCCTCGCGGGCGGACCGCAGCGCGGTCATGCCCTCGGCACGCTCGGCATCATCGAAGACGGCGCGGTCGTCGTGCGCGATGAAAAGATCGTCGCGGTCGGGACGACAACCGAACTCAAAGCCGCCCACCCCGACGAGCCGACGCTCGACGCGAGTCGTTGCGTCGTCATGCCGGGGTTCGTGGACCCGCACACGCACGTCATCTGGGGCGGCGACCGCGCAAACGAATTCGAGATGAAGATGGCGGGCAAGCCTTATCTTGAGATCCTGGCGGAGGGCGGCGGCATCCTCTCCACGGTCCGCGCGACGCGCACCGCCTCCATCGAATCCCTCATCGCGCAGACTCGTCCGCGCCTGCTCCGCATGTTCGCGCACGGCACGACCACGGTCGAAGCCAAAACGGGCTACGGTCTGCAAACCGCAACCGAACTGCGCCTGCTCAAGGCATTGCTCGCGCTCGACGACGAAACGCCGCTCGACCTCGCCTTCACCTTCCTCGGCGCGCACGCCATCGCGCCCGAATACAGGGACGACCCGCAGGGCTACACCGACCTCGTTTGCGAGACGATGCTCCCGATGCTCAAAGAGTGGTGGGGGACTCACGCGCCGGGACTCCCTCCTCCTTTTGTGGATGTCTTCTGCGAGAACAAAGCCTTCACCCTCGAGCAATCGCGTCGGATCCTGACCAGGGCTGTGTCGCTGGGATTCCCGATCAAGATCCACGCTGACGAATTCGACAACCTCGGCGGCGCCTCGCTGGCGGCAGAGTTGGGCGCTGCGTCCGCAGATCATCTGGTGAAGACCTCCGATGAAGACATCGCCGCGCTGGGAAGATCGGATACGGTTGCCGTGTCGCTGCCCTGCACGCCGTTCGGACTTGCCGAAAAGGATTACACCCCCGCGCAAAAATTGATCGAAGCCGACGCGATATTTGCTTTAGCCACCGATTGCAACCCCGGCACCTCGTGGAACGAATCCATGCAGTTCGTCATCGCGCTCGCCTGCCGCATGATGAAGATCACGCCCGCTCAAGCCATCGCCGCGACGACGATCAATTCCGCCCACGCCATCCGCCGCGCGGATACGATCGGCTCCATCGAAGTCGGCAAACAGGCGGATATGTTGATCCTGTCCGTGCCGGATTATCGTCATTTGGGATATAGATATGGAACCAATCTTGTGAAGCAGGTCATCAAAAGAGGGCAGGTCTATTCGGTGGATGTGGGGTATTACCGAACCGCGTAAACCTTTTCACCGCGAACCCCGCCAAAAGCAGCGGGGCAGGTGCGCGAAGGACGCAAAGTTTTCTAAATATAAGGAAGGAGGAGGAAGAGATGGTGGATATTGAGGCGATTGCCGCAGATGTGGTTGATTGTGCGATCAAGGTTCATAAAGCCCTGGGACCTGGGTTGTTGGAGTCGGCATATCAGAATTGCCATGTTTATGAGTTGAAAAAACGCGGCTGGGATGCGGAAACCGAGGTAAAACTTCCCTTGATTTATGAAAGTCAAAAGATTGATGTGGGCTACAAGATGGACTCGCTCATAAATAAATTGGTTATCGTGGAGAACAAGGCTGTCGAGATACTTTTGCCCGTTCACGAAGCTCAATTATTGACCTACATGAAACTCAGCGGATGCAGACTCGGCTTTCTACTCAACTGGAACGTACCCTTGATGAAACACGGGATCAAACGATTCGTCCTCAACCTCCCCGGAGATTCCCCCTACCCCAAAAGGTCATCCCTTCGTTAATCAAAAAACTTCGCGCTCTTCGCGACTTCGCGGTGAATTCTTTTCCAGGAGACGATCATTTATGCAAATTGACATCATCGGCGTGCCTATTGACCTCGGCGCGGACCGGCGAGGGGTGGATATGGGTCCCAGCGCGATACGATACGCGCACCTGCACCAGAAACTCGGCGAACTGGGCTATGCCCACGTGGACGAGGGCAACATCGAAGCGCCCATTCAGGAGATGTGCGAGATCACCGATCCCAAACTCAAATACATTGACTGCATCATCCCCATGGGGCGGCGCGTGGCGGGCGCGGTGGCAACCTCCATTCAGGGCGGTCGCTTTCCACTCGTGCTGGGCGGCGATCACAGCCTCTCGGTCGGTTCGATTCGCGGCGCGGCGAAACACAAGAAACTCGGCGTGCTTTGGATTGACGCCCACGCCGACTTCAACACCCACGAAACGACCCCTTCGGGGAACATTCACGGGATGCCGCTCGCGGCGTTATGCGGACTCGGCGACCCGCGCCTCGTTTCTCTTTGGGACGAGACGCCTCCGGTCGTTGATCCGGGGCGGGTTGCCGTCATCGGCGCGCGCGACCTCGACCCGGGCGAAAAACGCAACCTGCGCGAAGCGGGCGTGATGATCCAAAGCATGGAACAGATTGACCGCATCGGCATGGTCGCCGCGCTGGAGAAAGCCATTCACCGCGTCAGCCGCGATGTGGATGGCATCTATCTTTCGTTCGATATGGACGCGCTCGACCCGCGTCACGCGCCGGGCGTGGGGACGCCGGTGCCGGGCGGGTTGACCTATCGCGAAGCGCATCTCGCCTGCGAGGTGGTCGCGGAGACGGGCAAACTCATCGGCATGGACATGGTGGAGGTGAATCCGATCCTCGACGTGCAGAATCGGACCGCGATCCTAGCTGTGGAGTTCATCCGCTCGGCGCTGGGGTCGCGGGTGTGGGGCGGGTAGGCGGCAGGGGCGTCGGCGTGGAGAAGGCTGGTTGGGGCGGTTCAGGTTCGCGTTAAGAATGAGGCGGTCTTGTTCATCGCCCGGAACGCGATACAATAGCGGCATGACTGCGTCGAGTGGTCCCATCCTGATCGTCGAAGACGTCCCGAACGTTTTGGAGTTGCTGGAAGTCACCCTGCGCTTCAAGGGATACGCGGTGATCACCGCGCGCAACGGGGAGGAGGCGCTCGAAGCGGTCGCGAAGCAAAGGCCCGCCCTGATCGTCACGGATATTTTGATGCCGAAGATGGACGGTTATGCCTTCGTCCAGAAACTGCGCCTGAACCACGCGACGCGCTCCATCCCGGTGGTGTTTCTTTCCGCTACGTACGTCACGCCGGAGGACAAGCAGTTTGCGTTGAGTTTGGGCGCGGCGCGCTTCATGGAGAAGCCCATTGACACCGAGGATTTTTTGCTGACCGTTGCGGAAATTTTGACCCAGCAGCCTTTCACGCAACCCCAGCCGCTCGATATGGAGAGGTTCTACCAGGGGTATCGCACGCGCCTGGAGGATAAACTGAGACATAAGAACTCGCAGATCGCGCGGGCGGAACGCCTGCTCCCCACGCTTCCATCCGACCAGAAGCCCGCCTTCGAGGCGCTGCTCCGTCAATCCATGCGCGACCGCGATGAGATACAGTCCGAACTATATGATATTTATAATACGATCGAAGAATTGAAAAAATAATTCACACGCTCCGTCTGACGATGGGCGTTCGCCCATCGTTGAGTATTTAAGCGAGGAACCGTCCATGAAGCCCACATTGTCCTATCTTGAATCGCTTGCGCGCGGGGCGGGCGCCATCCTTCGTGAGGGGTACGACAGGGAACATCAGGTGAACTACAAGGGGGTGATAGACCTCGTGACGGAGGCGGATCATCAATCGGAGGCTTTCCTCCTCGGCGAAGCGCAGAGGGATTTTCCGGGGCATCACATTTTCTCGGAGGAGGCGGGGGTCATTCACGGAAACGACGAACACGTCTGGTACATTGATCCGCTGGATGGGACGGTGAATTACGCGCATCACGTCCCGATCTTCAGCGTCTCGATCGCCTACGCCTCGCGCGGACGCCTGGAACTGGGCGTCGTTTACGATCCGCTCCGCGACGAAATCTTCACCGCCGAACGCGGAAAAGGAGCCGCCCTCAACGGAAAACCGATCCGTGTCTCCTCTGCGGATGCGTTGCAGAAGAGCCTGCTTGTGACGGGCTTTCCCTACGACGCATGGGACACCGAGCACGACAATTTCGCGAACTTCGTCAAGTTTGCAAAGATGACGCAGGGCGTGCGCCGGCTGGGTTCCGCGGCGTTGGATCTTTGCTACGTGGCGGCGGGCCGCTTCGACGGCTTTTGGGAACTTGCGCTCAAACCCTGGGACGTTGCCGCGGGGGGATTGATCTGCGAGGAGGCGGGGGCGCTCGTGACGAACGTTTCGGGCGGGAAGGATTACATTTCCCCTCCGCAGTCCATTCTGGCGGCGGCGCCGGGCATCCATGGCTCGATGCTTCGTGAATTGCGAAGATGAGGCTGCGCGCCGTCCCGGGGTCGCGGCTGCGTGGAAGGCAACTTCGGATGCGACAACGGCATTTGTCTCCGCCTGTTCTTGAATTTGTGATGAACTTCAGATGGAATCCTCCTGTTTAGTTATGTAAAATGGACAAAGGTCTGTCTGAGACAATGCCGGTCAAATCCATACCCATCAGCAAAACCAAGATCGTCGTTCCCAACCGCCGCCCGGAACTGCTCTCCCGTCCGCGGTTGCTGGAAAATCTGAAGGCTTTGCTCGACAACAAACTCATCCTCCTGTCTGCGCCAGCGGGGTACGGCAAGACCTCCCTTCTGATTGATCTGGCTCATCACGCGGACATGCCTGTCTGCTGGCTATCCCTCGATCTCCTCGACCGCGACCCTCAACGCTTTATCGCATATCTGATCGCCTCGTTGTCCCAGCGTTTTCCCGGCATCGGGACGACCTCCCGCGCCCGCCTGAGTCAATTGAAGTCCATCGAACAGGACGCCGAAGCGATCCTCGTCCTCCTCACCAATGAGATCTACGATCAGGTCGAGGACGATTTCCTGCTCATCATGGACGACTATCACCTGCTGGACGACGAACCGGTCATTTCCCGCCTGGTCAACCGTTTTCTCGAATTGGTGGTGGAGAATTGTCACATCATCCTTTCCTCCCGCACGCTGCCTTCATTGGAGGATGTTACCCTCATGGTGGCGCGCGAACAGGTGGCGGGTCTCGATCATGCGGAACTGGCGTTCCAGCCGCGTGAAGTGCAGGCGCTGTACGCGCAAAATTATCGCCAGCATCTTTCGGACGAGACCGCGCAGGAATTCGTCCGGCAGACGGGCGGCTGGATCACGGGCATGATGCTTTCCAACCTGCCGGGCATGCCGCGCGTCTCGGGCGTGGATGCGTTTGCGTATCTCGGTCAGCAGGTGCTCGATCAACAGTCTCCCGGCGTTCGTGAATTTCTCATGCGCACCTCCCTGCCGGAGGAATTCAACGCCAGTTTCTGCGAGATGGTCATGGGTCCGTTTTATTCCGCGCCCCAGAACTGGTATGGGTTGATGAGCCTGATCCTGGAGAAAAACCTGTTCGTCCTGCCCCTCGAATCGGACGGGCGCTGGCTTCGCTACCATCCGCTCTTTCGCGAATTCCTGCAAACCCGCTTGAAGGAGGAACGCCCTCACGAGGTTCGCCCCATCCTCGAAAGGATGGTCAAAGCCTACGAGACGGCGGGCGAATGGGAAAAAGCCTATTTCACCTGCAAGCAACTGAACGACATGGAAGCCCTGGCGGACGTGGTCGAACGCGCCGGCACGCCGATGTTGCTCAGCGCGTTCGTCACACTCGAGGGCTGGATCAATAGCCTGCCCCCGGCGTTGGTCCAAACCCGTCCCGGGCTGATCTCCCTGCGCGGTCCGATTCTGGCGACCAAGGGTAATTTGCAGGAATCAAAGGAATTACTGGACAAGGCGGTGTCCATTTATCGGGAGAAAGGGGACGCGGAGGGGCTAACCGTGGCGCTCATCCGCCGCGCAAATACCCTTCGCTTGTTGGGCAATTACACCTTGTCGCTCGAAGACATCCAGGAAGCGCTTCACCTGGCGTTATCAGACGTTTCTTTCCAATCACACTACGCAGAGGCTTTGCGGCTTAAAGGTTTGAATTTATATCGTTTGGGAGAATCGCGCCTAGCAGTGGAATCGCTAGAACATTCCCTGTCCATCTTTTCTGCCTTGAACGAGTCCGGTCGGATTCCAATACTTCTTATGGAAACTGGAATGGTCCATGGCGCAGTTGGTGATATTGACGCGGCACAAAATTCATATCAGAAAGCTCTTGAATTAAAGCAGGCAGAAAGCGACCTATATACTCAGGCGGATATACTGAACAATTTGGCTGTCCTGTATCATCAGATCGGGGAATACGAACTCGCCTCTGAAACGTTCGAATCCGGGTTGGCGTGCGCCCGGAAAAGCCGTAACCGACGCACCGAATCTCTCATCTTGGCGGGGTTGGGGGATCTGTACAGCGAGGCGGAAATATTCGATGCCGCGTCCCAATCGTATCGTCAGGCAGATGCTGCGGCTGGGGATCTTCCGGGTTTTTTCATCTCAAATTACCTGATCGTCGCCAGAGGAAACCTGGCGTTGGCGCAGGGCGATCTGGAAGAAGCCAGCCAGTTCATCGAGGAATTTCAGGAACAGGTAAAGAAAAGCCAATCAGCCTATGAACGCGGGTTATGGGCGTTATTCGAGGGTAGATATTATCTGCTCGAAAACGAACCTCGGAAAGCGATCCTTAATTTGAAAGAATGTAAGGAGTTCTTTATTCAGGATGGACGGGATTTGGAATTACAGTGGAGTATGGTCTGGCTCACAGCCGCCTATGATTGCGCCGGCGATAGAGAAAATGCCCGCATGGAGATTCGCGAAATTCTTTCGCTCAATACCGCGCCTGACCACGCCCTCCTTATTGCCATCCGGCAGGCGAGTCCCTGGTTGAAAACCTTGCAGACCGACCCGCTGGTCGGGCGACAATTGAGCAGTTTGATCGAAAAGGCTCAACGCCTGAACGAGAAAATGCCATTCATTCGCAGGACCCTGCGCCGTCATGCGAGTTCCATTCAGGTTCCGTCAGCCAATCTCGTGATCCGCGCGTTCGGAAATCCCGAGGTCAGCATCAACGGGCAGGCGATTACCCTATCCGAATGGCGCACCCAATCTGTGCGCGACCTGTTCTTTTATTTTCTTTACCGGCAGGAGGCGGTCACCAAGGAACAGATCGGCGCGGCGTTTTGGCCCGAAATTGGGGACGTCAATGCCTTGAAAAAACGGTTCAAGAACGATATTTATCGCCTGCGGCGCGCCGTGGGACGGGACGCCATTGTCTTCGACGACGAATATTACCGTTTCAACCGGGAAATGGATTACGAATACGACGTGGAGGCGTTCGATTCCCACGTCCTGCGCGCTCGCAAAACGACGGAACCAGCCGCCCGCATCGAACACCTCCAAAAGGCTGTGGACCTGGTCCACGGTCCCTACCTTGCCGATGTGGATGCCGAGTGGACCGTTCCGGAAAGGGAAAGGCTGAGGCAGGGATATGCCGCCGCGCTCGAGGAACTGGCGTATCTCTACCTGAACGCCAACAAACTGGAACGTTGCCTCTCTGCGTGCCGGTTGGCGCTCCAACAGGATCGCTTTCACGAAGCGATCTATCGGATCGAAATGCGCGCCTACGCCGCGATGGGAGATCGCGCCGCCGTGGCGCGTCGCTATCAGGCGTGCAGGGCGGCGATGGAGGAGTTGGGCATTCCACCCTCCGAGGAAACAGAGCGAATCTACCGCCAATTGGCTGGTTGATCTGGAATTTCTCATAATTCATCCAACCCATATATGGGGGAAGAAGCCAGTTTATCGAAAAAATCTCCATATATGGGATTTCAGCCTGATTTTGGATAAAACCGGGAGCATTTTTTTGCAGCCTGTTTTGCAGCCTGGGGGGGTGTATTATCGGAACATCTCAAAAAACCAAAGAAAGAGGTGTTCCCATGAAAAACAAACTCGCCCAACTCGTATCCTTCGTCGGCAAAATTGACCCCCGCCAAATTCAATTCGCATACTTCGTCGTTGCACTTGCCACGATATTCGTCATCCAGGGTCCTTCGGATGGCAGTGTTGGTCCTTACTAAGGATTTTGATCTGCATATTGCTGATGGAGGCACAAGAGATGACGATGCTCACCCTGGATGCCCGTTCCACCTTGCCTTTCGATTACGGCAAACCCACCGCTGAACGATCGGGCTTGCACCGCCTGTTTGCCGCGGCGATCGTAAGCAATCAATTCCGGGCTATGCTCCTGAACGAACCCGAGATGGCGCTGGCGGGCGGATACCTTGGTCAGACCTTCCCCCTGACCGATCAGGAAAGGACGATCATCAGTAAAGTGCGCGCCAGGAACCTGACCGACTTTGCCCAGAAGGTAAACCAGGCGCTCAAAACAACCATATAAACCATCGAGACCCCATCAGTCCCATTCTCCCGGCTGATGTCGAATTGATGACGCGGCGGAATGGGGACACGGTGACGAAAGCCTCACTGTGCCCCGCGTCCGCCGGTTTACTTCTCTGGAGAAAACGATTGGATTCTCTTCTGGATTTTGAACAAAAGGTCGGGGAATCCCTTCACGCCATAGGCGACCTGTTCCTTGTCATGGACAAGCGCGGTTCGATCCTCGATTGCCGGATCGGCGATCCGTCCATGTATTCCGATGCCCCCGAACAAATCCAGAATATGATATTGAAAAACGTTCTCCCCTCCGAAACAGTTGACAAACTGAGCGACTTCATTTCCCAACTCCCACAAAGCCGGAAGACCGCCTCCCTTGAATTCCCATTGACCGTGAACGGACGCGAATACTGGTTCGACGCGCGATTGTTGGAATCCTCCGACGCGACGTTCGTATTGTCCGCGCGCGACATTACGAAATACAAGAAGACCGAAAACAGGCTGAAACTGCAACTCCAACGTCTCAACGCGCTCCGTTCCGTGGATTTTGCCATCGCCTCGGGGCTGGACCTGAACCTGCTCCTGTCCATTTTGCTCGACCGCGTCATCGAGACCATGCACGTGGACGCCGCCACGGTCCTCCTGCTCGACCCGAAGTTGAACGAACTCCAATTCGCGGCGGGCAGGGGATTCGTCACCAACATCCTTCAACATACCCACCTGAAACTGGGGCATGGATACGCAGGCCGGGTCGCGTTGGAACGCCGGGTGATCAACATATCCGACCTGACAAAAGCCAGGACGGAATTCGACCGCTCTCCGCTCTTCCCCAGCGAACGATTCGTCGTTTATTACGGCGTCCCGCTCGTAGCAAAGGGACGCGTCCTGGGCGTGCTGGAGATCTTTCACCGTTCGCCGCTTCACCCCGACGAAGACTGGCTCGACTTCCTCAACATCATCGCCGGGCAGACTGCCATAGCCATTGACAGCGCGGTGATGTTCAAGGAATTGCAGAGGACCAACTTCGAGCTCAGCCTGGCGTACAACGCCACCATTGACGCATGGTCCCGCACGTTGGACATGCGGGACAGGAACAACGAGGGACACACGCGCCGCATTACGGATATCACGACCCGTTTTGCGATGCTTGCCGGCGTAAACGATTCCGAACTCATCCACATCCGGCGCGGCGCCACGCTGCACGATATTGGCAAGGTCGCCATCCCCGATGAAATTCTTTTCAAGCCCGGCCCGCTTACCCAGGACGAGTGGGAGACCATGCGCCAGCACCCGATGTATGCGGTGGAACTGCTCTCGCCGATCAAATATCTCGAACCCGCCATCGAGATCCCTCACTGGCATCACGAGCGATGGGACGGCACGGGCTATCCCGACCACATTGGAGGGGATGAGATTCCGTTTTCCGCAAGGTTGTTTTCCCTGGTGGATGTCTTCGATGCGATGACGTCCGACCGCCCATATCGCCGGGCATGGTCGAAACGGGACGCCATTCAATACATTGAGAACCAGTCGGGCAAACACTTCGACCCGAGACTCGTCCCCGAATTCCTCAACCTCGTCAGTACGAACGGTTTTTGAACGCGGACACTTGACCATCGTATTCAACTGGGATAGAATATCGCCTTGCCAATGCCCTCGTAGCTCAGTGGATTAGAGCGCTTGCTTGCGGAGCAATAGGTCGCGTGTTCGAGTCGCGCCGAGGGCGCCACGAAGATCAGGAGCGGAACGCCGCTCCTTTTTGTTTGAAATTGATGGTAAAGTGATCCATGCGGACCCGGTCCGCATTATGATTGGGAGCCATGGCGAAACCTCAAATTCTTTTGACAAACGACGATGGCATCCGCTCGCCCGGTCTATGGGCGGCTGCCGCTTCACTCTCGGACCTTGGGTTCGTCACTGTTACCGCGCCTCGCGACCAGTCTTCGGGCATGGGACGAAGCCTGCCGAATACTTCGGATGGGATCATTCAATTGGAACGGGTGCAGGTCAACGGTCAGGAATGGAACGTGTATGCGGTGGGCGGGAGTCCCGCGCAATCGGTCCTGCACGGCGTATTGGAAGTCCTGAAGCGCAAGCCGGACCTGGTCGTTTCGGGGATCAATTACGGGGAAAACGTCGCGTCGGGAGTGACCATTTCGGGAACGGTAGGGGCGGCGATGGAAGCCGCTTCGCTGGGAATCCCGGCGATGGCGATATCTTTGGAGACCGATTCGAAATATCACCTGTCGTATTCCAACGACGTGAATTTTTCCGTGGCGGCGGAATTCGCCAAACGCTTTGCGCGCCTGTTGCTGGGGAAGAAATTCCCGGCGGATGTAAATCTTCTGAAGGTGGACGTTCCCTGGGATGCAACGCCGGATACCCCCTGGCAGTTGACGCGCGTTTCGCGCCAGAGATATTACGAGCCGATGACGCCGGAGCGGAGTTCCTGGAGCAAGCCTGCCTTGATCGGTTATCGTGAGGCGGGCAGGCTCGAAGACGAACCGGAAGATACCGATGTGTACGTTTTGCGAAAGAAGCGCTGGGTGTCTGTTGCGCCGCTCAGCCTGGACCTGACCTCCCGCGTGGATTTCGACGAACTCGACAGGTTGATGAGGAAATAAAAATGCGGAGAACACAAATGTCTCGTGTTCTCCGCATTTTCCATGCAGCAAAGTTATCAATTGAAATGGGGTGCGAATTTGGCGATCAGTTTTTCCTTTGGCATGAAGCCGGTCACGCGTTCCTTCACTTCGCCGCCCTTCATAAAGAGCAGGGTGGGGATTCCCATCACGCCGAACTGCATGACGAGGTTGGGGTTTTCATCGGCGTCTATCTTTACGACCTTGACCTTCCCCTCCCATTCGCCAGCCAGTTGCTTGACCACCGGATCGAGCATTTTGCACGGCTGGCACCAGACCGCGCTGAAGTCCACCAGCACGGGTTCATTGGCGTCCATCACTTCGCTTTGAAAGTTGCCTTCGTCCACATGAATCATTTCAGCCATGGTTGCCTCCAGCGTGATGGATGCGTCGTGGTGAATGCCTCTTACGTTGACGATGAAAATTTCCCATGTTAGAATGCAGTCCGCTTTACCCGGGCGCGTAGCTCAACGGCAGAGCAGTGGCCTTTTAAGCCATTGGTTCAGAGTTCGAATCTCTGCGCGCTCACAACGATACGCCTGCAAAGGCGTTTTTGTTTTGGTTCAGAGCCTCCACGGGGGAGATGGTATTCGAATCCCTGCGCGCTCACTCGATTTGGTTCAGAGCCTCCACGGGGGAGATGGTATTCGAATCTCTGCGCGCTCACAACGATACGCCTGCAAAGGCGTTTTTGTTTTGGTTCAGAGCCTCCACAGGGGAGATGGTATCGAATCTCTGCGCGCTCATATAAAGAAATCCTCCAAAAGGAGGATTTTTGTTTTAGGGTTCGTAAAAAAATAAGCTCCCTCACCTTCCCCGAAATGGATGTCATTGCGAGGGTGTTCGTCCCGAAGCAATCCCCACTTTGCAGGAAAATCTATGGCAACAGGAGATTGCTTCTCG